>MWVW01000046.1_pt1 | contig 28913 bp, 25 predicted proteins | sample 1047191 | NCBI WGS metagenome assembly MWVW01 (sample SAMN06349985, study PRJNA376086) | soil metagenome | isolation source: MtG22-5 sample Antarctic (ecotone) | place: Antarctica
ATAGTGAAGGTGGCGCCGGGTTTATAGGAATTGAATAAACGGTCGCTGCTGCTTTTATAAGCACTCTTACCATCTACATTTTCGTAGAAATAATAAGGAGCATTCAAAAGATCACCGACTGTAAGTTTCAGTTCACCCTGCTTCTTTAATATTTTACGTGCCAGCTGAATGTCTACCTGGTTCCGCGGCCTTTCATATATATCAGGAAATCCAAGATCATTAATGCCGACCAATGCTACCCTTTCGCCAATACGATTATAAAGCAGTGAACCATTCCAGTAGCCATTGTTGCTGTTGTATTGAAGACCCGCATTGATCAGGTAAGGAGATTGGCCTTGTAGTGGCCTGTCACTGGTAGTAGCTGTTCCCGTTCCTGATGTGGATGCCAAGGTAACCCTGGATTTTATATAGGTAAGATTTGCAAATATTCCAAAAGCATCTGAACCATCATTTAACAGGTCAAGTGTTTTTCTGATTTCAAATTCAGCTCCAATGGAATATGCCTTATCGGCATTTTGATACTCATAATTGCGCCTGTCAAGCACACTGGAGGGATTGAGCCGAAACTCTATCGGATCTGTAAATTGTTTATAAAATGCGCCGATTGAAACAGTTTCACCACCTTTTGGATAAAGCTCATAGCGGAGGTCTCCGTTTAGTATCGTTCCCCTCCTTAAATCAGGATTTCCATTTACCGCATAATTTAATTCATAATCAAAAAATGCAAATGGTGCTATTTCCCTGAATTCGGGGCGGCTCACTGTTCGGCTGCCTGCCAAACGAATATTCTGTTTTGTAGTAGGACTAAAGGTCAAATTAAATGAAGGCAGGACATCCCATTTTTCTGTATTTACAACAATACGTTTTGCTGATACATTTTTTGTAGTCAAAAATTGTTGAAAGTTCTCAACCCTTGAGCCCCAAACAAGCCGTGTTTTTGCGCCTAACTTATTATCAAACATTCCATAGACACCATTTACAATAGAGACACCAAAATATTTATCCTGGTTATTGGTAAAGTCATTTATAATAAAACCATCAGGCCCTATGTTTTCTGTTGCAAAAATTTGATCGTAAGGCAAAAATGATTTGGATTCATCAAACTGTGAGGTGTTAGCGGGTTCATATCTGAATATCCGGCTTCTGAAATCACGGATGCGCACAAGCGTTGAAGCGCCGGTCTTGAATGTTTGGTTTTCATCGCTGATTTTGAAAGGAAAAGACAGGCTGCCATTGGCGCCGTAGCTATAATCTTTCAGATCACTATCAAAACGACGTGTATCGTCATCATTGAATTCAAAGGGTTGGGTAGAACCGGTAGATCTGAAATAGGCCGAGGTGCGGAGATCGGGCTGAATTTTCCAATTATAAGCAGCATTTCCATTCCAACAGAACCTGATACCACTTTGACTGAGCTGATGTTCTCCTTCCAATTGCCCGCTATACAAACTACGCTGATTCAATCCAGAAGAGTTAAAGCTTATATCCTGAATGCGGTCCAGGGAGTTTCCGCTGCGGGTATAATAATTATCCTCGTATAATTGATTGAATAAATTTTTAAAGGAAATTTTATGCTTGCCTTTTACATAAGTAAAATTGGCTAAGGCACCGATATTAACTCCATACTTATTTTGTTCATCCTGTAGCTGTACGATCACATCGCCGTCATCCTGGTGCAGTCTCCTTTCTACATCAGATTTCAGCATGCTGTTCCTATACGTCAATGAAACGATAGAGCCGAAGTTGGCGCTATTCTCATATCTTTTGGTATTGCCCCAGGTGATATTATAAGTTTGTGTGGGGCGAGCAGTTGATTTTTGCCGGGCATATACATCGCCACTGAATAGCTTACTCAATTCGATTTGCTGATTCCGTCCAGTAGTAGTGGCGCCCAATGCACGGTAGGCTTGCGCTGATGTGGGAAACCCTGATGGTATGCTTCTGCTGCCATCATCAAATCCCAGCCAATCCCACTTATTTCTTTTATTGCTGTAAAAATCCTGAAATACCGAATTGGTATTGAACCCAAAACTTACACCTACATTCAAACTATTCCGGGAAGGAATATCCCTGGTTTGTATTTGCACCAGGCCACCGGCGAATTCACCTGTAAATTCTGGTGTAGCGGTTTTATTAATAATTATATTGTCAATTAAAATAGAAGGAATAATATCAAAGGAAAATGCTTTTTTATCCGGTTCCGTGCTGGGAAACTGCGCATTGTTGATTTGTGCTGCATTGTAGCGGTCACTCAATCCACGAACTACTACAAATTTATTATCCTGAATACTCGTGCCGCTCACTCTCTTCAATACTTCGCCGGTATTTCTATCAGGGGTACGACGTATAAAATCTGCAGCCAATCCACTGGAAAGGGCAGCATTGTTTTTTTGTAAGTTGATTAAGGCCGTTGTGCTTTCCTGTCTACGCGATGTGGCTCTAACGGTGACACCGCCAAGGTCCTGCACACTCACCTGTAAAGCAATATTCAGTTCGTTATCTAACCCCGGAGTCACTTCAACATCCGAAACGGATTTTGAAGCATATCCTACTGCAGATATTGTAAGAGTATACTTTACTCCCTGATGGAGCACTAAACGGTAACGGCCCTCAATATCAGTAGTGGTGCCTGCTGTAGATTCATTCACTTTTATAGAAACGCCCTGCAAGGGTTCATTTTTCTCATTCAATACCTTTCCTGTAAGCGTTATGTTCTGTGATTGGGCAAAAGCAATCAACCCGCAGTAGCAGAACACAATCACCAGGAACAGCCTATAAATCATGCTTATCATTTCGGCAAAGAACAGCCCTGGACGTTATTTCAATGTTACCCCAGTGTTACCAAACTATGAAGCCAGTGTTACCGGAATGTTACGAGAAAATTAAACCTCCTCTTTTAAACCTAATATGACAATTGGTTAATACCCTGTTAATGATTTGGTAATAGGAGAATTGTTTTTTTGTCTTTCTTTAGCAATACATTCTGTACTCTTAAATCCACATTATCCTTATATACTATGGAAAAAATGAAAGTTAAACGCAAGGTTGACCTGGTCGTACTTTCAGATGTTCACCTCGGAACATACGGTTGCCATGCCAGGGAGTTGTTGCTATATCTGAAAAGCATCAAAGCAAAAAAAATAATATTAAACGGAGATTTCATTGACATATGGCAATTTAGTAAACGCTATTGGCCCAAAAGCCATATGAAAGTGATCAAACATTTGATGAGCGTGGTTACTAAAGGTACCAAAGTCTATTATGTTACAGGAAATCATGATGAACTATTGCGCAAGTTTGAAGGATTAAAACTGGGCTCTTTCAGTATTGTCAACAAAATTGTATTGCCTCTCGATAACGACACACAAGCCTGGATTTTTCATGGAGATGTATTTGATGTGGTGATGCAACATTCCAAATGGCTGGCCAGGTGTGGCGCTGCAGGTTATGATCTCCTTATTTTATTTAATCGTTTTGCCAATTTTATTTCACACCGGGTGCTTAACAAAGGAAAACTATCCCTTTCTAAAAAGATAAAAAACGGAGTGAAATCGGCAATATCTTATATACAGGACTTTGAACAAACAGCAGCGGAGATAGGAATTGCCAACGGCTATCAGTATGTTGTTTGCGGTCATATTCATCATCCGCAAATGAGGACAATAGAAAATGAAAAAGGAAACATTCTTTATTTGAACTCAGGCGATTGGGTAGAAAACCTGACTGCTCTTGAATATCATAACAGTGAATGGAAGATCTATCATCACGAGCAAGGGGATGTTACATCAACACCGCTGACCGAGGAAGAAGAAATGGATACCTCAGAACTTTTTAATAACCTGCTTAAAGAACTACAAATGGTTCCCTCTCAATGAAAATTTTATATGCTATACAGGGAACAGGCAACGGCCATATCAGTTGTGCCCGTGAAGTCATTCCTTACTTTCAAAACCATGGTGATGTTGATATCCTGGTCAGTGGTACCGAATCTGAGATTGACCTGCCTTATAAAATCAAATACAAATTCAAAGGCCTGAGTTTTGTTTTCGGTAAAAATGGCGGCATAGATTATCTAGATACCTATAAAAAAAGCAAGCTAAACCGGTTATACAAGGAAATAAAATCCCTGCCGGTCAACAACTATGACCTCATCATTTCTGATTTTGAGCCCGTTAGTGCATGGGCATGCTATTTAAAGAACAAGCAATGTGTTGGGCTGAGCCATCAGATAGCTGTTATTAATAAAAACGCTCCGCAATGTGGTGGCAAGGATTTTATTGGGAAAGCCATATTGAACTATTATGCACCATCTACTCTAAAATTTGGCTTTCATTTCCTACCCTATGATACACATATATTCACACCGTTGATCCGCAAAGAACTACGAACACTAGAAGTACACAATAAAGGACATTATACGGTTTACCTGCCTGCATTCAGTGACAAAAGGATCATCAGGCTGCTGCGTTGTTTTCCTCAAACTTCCTGGGAAGTTTTTTCAAAAAATAATAAATTAGCTTACCGCGATCAAAATATAAACATATTCCCAATCGAACATGACCGTTTTTTAAAAAGCATGGCGGGGGCTGCCGGTGTGCTTTGTGCCAGTGGTTTTCAAACACCTTCCGAGACATTGCATCTGCGCAAAAAACTGATGGTCGTGCCCATGAAAGGACAGTATGAACAACAATGCAATGCCACAGCTTTGAAATTATTGGGTGTACCCGTTTTAAAAAACCTAGATAAAAAGAACATTCAAAAAATACAAGAATGGCTTGATACAGATGACCTGGTTCTTCTATCTTTTGTCCATGATACAGAGGAGGTGGTGGAAACAATAATGGAGGTGACCGCACAAACAAAAGAACTTAAAAAAACAAAGGAGCGCATAGAAAATACCAATCATTTCCGGCAGACCCTTTGGAAAAAAATTTTTCAAACTAAATCAAACTCTTTTGAAAGCAATAGAATTTGGAAGTGACTTCGCCTGGGGCGTCAGTGCCTCTGCTTTTCAGACGGAGGGTGCCTCCCTGACCGACGGCAAAGGTCTTTCTATCTGGGATCACTTCACGAACCAACAAGGAAAAATTTATGGAAATCAAAAGGCGACAATTGCTTGTGATTTTTACAATAAATATATACAGGACCTCATCCTGATGAATTACATGAACATCAAAGACTTTCGTTTCTCGATTTCATGGCCCCGCATTTATCCCGAAGGTTTTGGAAGCATTAACAGGAAAGGACTGGATTTTTACGACAGGCTTATCAACCATAGTTTGGAAATGGGGATAGAACCATGGATCACTTTATACCATTGGGATCTTCCGCAGGCGCTTGAAAACAAAGGTGGCTGGACCAATCGTTCTATTATCCATTGGTTTTCAAAATATGTAGAAACCTGTGTAAAAAAATATGGTGATAGGGTGCGCAACTGGGTTATATTAAATGAGCCTCTTGTTTTCACTGGTGCCGGATACTACCTGGGCGTACATGCTCCGGGCAGAAAAGGACTTTCGCATTTTTTACAAGCGGCTCATCATGCAGTAATTTGTCAAAGTATCGGTGGTAAGATTGCAAAATCTTATGGTAGTAACTTAAATATAGGAACCAGCTTCTCTTGCTCACACATTGATCCTGTGAATGATAGCATACACAATAAAACAGCAGCCTTTAAAGTAGATGCCTTGTTGAACCGTTTATTTCTGGAGCCCTTACTGGGCATGGGTTATCCTGTACAAGATCTGCCATTTTTGTCCGGAATAGAAAGATACTTACAGCCAGGAGATGAGGAACTGATGAAGTTTGATATGGATTTTATAGGCTTACAAAACTATACAAGGGAAGTGGTGAGTTATAGTTCTTTAATACCTTATATTAATGCCCGCATTGTAAAAGCAAAATATCGTAATGTACCCACAACTGCCATGGATTGGGAAATTTTCCCCAGATCGATCTACCATCTATTAAAAAAATTTGCAGCTTACCCCCAAATCAAAAAGATCATAGTTACAGAAAACGGAGCAGCTTTTAATGATATAATAGAAAATGAAAAAGTAAATGATCTGGCCCGAATAAATTTTATTAAATCTTGCCTTGCCGAAATACACAAAGCAAAGGAAGAAGGCGTACCTGTACAAGGTTATTTTATATGGAGCTTTACAGATAATTTTGAATGGACAGAAGGCTTTAGTAAACGCTTTGGTTTGGTACATATTGATTACACTACACAAAAAAGAATTATCAAAGCATCAGGATCATGGTATCGAAACTTCCTTGAATTGCAGGTAGAAGAAAAAGAACATCGCGCAGTGGTTTAAAAACTTTTATTCAAATTGTCTGCACTGTACAAATAATAATTATTTAATGCCCGGAAAAGGGGATTGGCATTATTCTCTCACCACATTTCAAAACAATCTACCATGTTACACTTGCTGTCTTCACTCAGCCGCATTATTGAGCCGGGCATCAGCCTGGACCGTAATGAAGTCATTAAGAGATACAGGGCACTTGCCAATTGCAAAAAACAAATCCTTCAGCTATTGTGCATGACCCAATTCATCATGCTGGTCAAAAATGATAAGGGTGAACTTTTTCTAGTTTGATTACTTGTTATGGGATATTTTCTGAAGAGTAAGCATAGCCCGGTTTTTTTTCAAAATGGTGAGATTACTTTGCTCCGCCCGCAATGATGTTGGAATAATATAGATATAAGCATAATTCATACTCTTTCAATTTTACAAATAAAGCAACAAGCCTCTGCATTTCTTGCATGCAGGTATTCAATATCAGCATGTTCTTCAAAAGTTTCAGTTATCAAAACATCTACATCATCATCGCCCACTAATTTAGTAAAAATCATACTTTGCTCATTATTGTACCCAATCAAAGACAATGGAAAATTTTCCTTATCTGCTTTTATCTCTGGTGGAAAACGATGAACATCTTTGTAAGCATCAACATCTTTCTTATTGATAAAAACAGGACCGGGTTGGTTAAAGGCATTGTCTATAGCAAAAGGACTATGACATAATAATAACCTGACATCTTCACCTACTGCAAAAGGTTTTAAAGAAACCCTGCAAGGCCCTTTACCGGTTGCCAGCTGTTCAATTACTTCATGACCAAAATCATCTCTTTTTGTTCTGCGTATTTGTGTTGCATAAGCCTCAGTAAGAGGAACAATTTTGAATTTATTCATTTTAAAGTTTTACTTGATACCAAATTGACAGGAATAACAGGATATAACAACCCGGAACTTGCTGAGTTGATTTTTTTTTAAACAAAACCAAGGCTAATTTTACACAAACCAGGATTATGATTATGACACCACGATTAAGTAAGCTCGTACTGACATCTCATATCACTTTTTCGGTGGGCTGGCTGGGTGCTGTCGCTGTATTTTTAGCGCTCGCTATAACCGGCATAAACAGTCAGGACATTCAGTTGAGTCGTGCCGCTTACCTTGCGATGGAAATAAGTGGCTGGTTCGTAATCGTTCCTTTCTGCATCATTTCTCTCCTTACCGGTATTGCACAATCCCTGGGCACAAAGTGGGGTTTATTCAAACACTATTGGATTATTGTGAAGTTTTTTCTGACTGTCGCTATTACCATCCTCCTGTTGCTCCACATGCAACCGATTAGCAACCTGGCTGAGTTAGCAGCAAATCCGGCATTTTCAAATAACGAACAACCAGGCTTGCGTATACAAATGATAGCCGATGCAGGTGCCGCCTTACTGGTGTTGCAGGCTATTACAACAATCTCTGTGTACAAACCCTGGGGAAGAACACGATATGGTTTGGTGGCGAGTTCCAAACAATATACAGCGATACAACATAGTGGAAAGGTAACCTGGAAATCATGGAAGTTTTACATTCTTGCTGTGAGTATCATTATTATTTTAATATTTATCATCAGGCATCTTATTGAGGGTGGTATGGGTGGTCACTGAGGTTCACCAAAAATTTAAGCCGGTCCGGGATTACTTGTTTTGCTTCCAGAAGCTATCCATTATATTGTTCTGGCATATTGGTACAGAATACAATTTTAGCCTGATAAATGAAAGTCATTAATTTATAAAACGATTAATGGCCCTTTAAAAAAAAATAGTCATTAAATTTTATTCATAAAAAAAATTCCATGACACCAGATTCTATCTTCCAGATTTGCAGCACCATTGCCATAATTGGTTGGTTAATATTAATTATAGCCTCGCCTTTTATTTTGGAAATTGATAAATTCCTGACCGGTGTTATTATCACATTACTGGCAGTGGTATATGCCTGGCTGATAGCATCATCATTCCATCCCGGAGATATGAAGAACTTTGGTTCATTGGATGGCGTAATGAAGTTATTTCAAAATAAAACATTGCTGACTGCAGGTTGGGTGCATTACCTCGCTTTTGATTTGATGGTAGGTACCTGGATAAAAAGAAATTCTGTGATCTACGGCATCAGTCATTGGTTGATAATACCTTGTTTATTTTTCACTTTTATGCTTGGACCAGTGGGCCTATTGCTTTATCTCATCTTACGATTTCTAAAAACCAAAAAATATTTTTCAACTAACTATAACTAACCTTTTATGAAATTTATATCGGAGTTGAAACAACGGAATCAATTACTCTTTTGGTTTGGACTGTTTAATATAGTTGTAGGCTTATTGTGTTTTCTGCTTATGCAGTTCGATGAACAACAGATTTTAACAGCAAACCGCTGGCTGAAACCTATGAAGTTTTATTTTTCTGTTGGCCTGATGATTTTTACAATGGGCTGGCTGCTGTATTATCTCAACAATACAAAAAAAATAAGAAAATATAGCTGGCTACTCATAATAACTATGTTTTTTGAAAATGCCCTTATTCTTTTACAGGCCATTAGGGGCACTACTTCTCACTACAATGAAAGCACTTTGGTAGATGGAACTATTTTCAATCTGATGGCACTTTTCATCCTGATATTCACCATAACCTTTGTGTTTATTTGTGTTTCATTTTTCCGCCAGAAGGAGTTTTTTATTTCCGAATCCTATTTATGGGGTATTCGACTGGGACTTTTATTTTTTATTTTTTTTTCGCTGGAAGGAGGCATGATGATTGGGCTTGCGCAACATACCGTAGGTGGTTCGGATGGTGGACCTGGCTTACCTTTGACTAATTGGAGCACTAAATATGGCGACTTGCGTATTGCTCATTTTTTTGGCCTCCATTCTCTTCAGGTACTTCCATTGGTTGGTTATTATATTGCGAAATCAAAAAATCAAATTATTGTTTTATCAATAATTTATTTTGTAATTGTTATGGCAGTTTTTATACAGGCATTGGCTGGCATGCCGTTGATAAAATAGTAAATGGCATCTATTTTATTTTGTCAAAATGTGGATTAGTCCATTGCTACAATTTTTCATAATGCTCATATCTACAACATAACATTTAAACAATACATTATTTACATTTAGGATATACCATCTTAATATTTTTGATCCAGATTCATTAAAGCAGTTTTCAATTCTCATGTATACCTCTGTTTCTACAGAGGTTTTTTATTGTGATAATAACCAGGTTTTGACTGTTTTTAAATTTTGTTGAAGAAAAGGTAACATGGACTTTACTATTTGTTCATACACATAAATTTATTTGCGCCTGAAATAAAGATTATGGTTGAAATTTTTTGATAGAACTGTCAATTAAAATATTTACTGTAAATTTTTTAAAATCAGCTTCACCCCTTAGCAATGAAAACCTCTCTCTGTCTGCGCTAAGTTGATATATAAGGCAATCGTTCATCCAAAGCGCCGGTTTTAACCGGTGCTTTTTTGCATTCTTAATATTCAGTTAACATTAAAATGCTAACATCATGGGTTATGGAAATCATTTTAATGGTTTTAGGCGGGCTTGGCTTATTCCTGTTTGCTATTAATAATCTATCAGATTTATTAAAAGACCTGCTTGGTGACAAAGCAAAAAGATGGTTGGGCTATTGTACAAAAAACCTTTTCGCTGCGATCTTAACGGGTATTTTTATCACCATATTATTGGACTCATCTTCGGCGGTAATTATAATGACCATTGTGTTGGTAAATGCCAAGGCCCTGACTTTCAAACAATCTTTAGGTATTGTGATGGGCGCAAATATCGGTACTACATTTTCAAGCCAGTTAATTGCATTGGATATTGGCCAATATTCACCTATTCCGATTTTTGTTGGTTTGCTTTTAAGTGTATTTGTAAAAAATGAAAGGATCTCTCAACCGGCAAGGGTAGTTATGTATTTCGGCATTCTCTTTTTTGGCTTGTTTACTATGGAAAGAGCAGTAGAACCTTTAAAGGGTCATCCGGAATTTTTAAACTGGATGGCCAGCCTTGAAAATCCTTACAAAGGAGCCGGTATAGGTGCATTCATTACTTTAATCATACAATCTTCTTCTGCTACTGTGGGTATGGCTATCACTCTTGCCAAAAAAGCATTGATCACTTTGCCGGCAGGCATTGCTGTAATGATCGGAGCCGAACTGGGCACCTGTTCCGATACTTTATTAGCCACAATCAGAGCGGACAGGCAGGCAGTAAAAACAGGTATTTTTCATTTGTTTTTTAATATTGTTTCCATCTGTATAGGCTTGCTGATTTTCCCGTTTTTTGTTCAATTCATATATTCAATATCAGGTAAAGCTTCTATTGAACAACAAATTGCGAATGCGCATATGATCTTTAATTCTTTAGGTGTGCTCATTTTTTTACCGTTTATACCTGTCATAGAAAAACTGCTGAACAGGTGGCTGCCACAAAAGAAAGGATAGACCATTCAGCTCAGCCTTTAACCTAAATAGCTCACTAAATAATCACAGGATTACACTAACGACTCTCATCTTTGTCAATCAAGTAATCGCTCAAATAAGATGACATAAAAAAACGCCTTGATAGGCGTTTGATAGAAAGAAATAATCTTAGTCATCATCCGAATCTTCATTCTCTATTTCATCAGCATTCTCAGTCAAATCTTTTTCAAAACCATCAGCCCTATCCAGAGAAACGTCTTCTGCTAATGATTCATCTGTTAGATTTAAATTTTCAGAATTTTGAATTTGACCCGGATCTGTTTTTCTGTTCGGATCCTGGGATTCCAGCAAGTCAGAGGATTTGTTTTGTGGTATCATACATTTCAATTTGAAAAAATATTACTATTATAATGCCTGTTTATATCCAACTTAAAAACTTCATTATAAATTAATACTACTTATTATAGTGTGCTAAAAAAAAGAATTGAGGTCTGCACCAACATGATAAATGCAATTACCAATATCAAAGTTGCCAAAATCCATTTGATTAAATTGTAGTTTGCTTCCCTGCTATCTGACCTAAAAAGCTGTGAAAATATTCTGAAAAAAAAATTATCCTGCATATTTAAACGATTGGGATTTATAGCAGAGCGGGTGCGTAGACTTTTATCAATCCATCATTTTCTGAACTTACAACTAACAGGCTGCGTCCTGTGGGACTGTCATGAGCAGAAATGAATAATACACCTTCAGGACCGTTTCCTGTCTTTAAAATTTGTAAAAACAGTGGATTTGCCGGATTACTTACATTATAGATAGCCACAGCATTTGCTCTTTCCATACCAATAAAAACTAAAGGAGTCTTATTTACTTCACCTACTGCTATTCCTTCCGGCTCTACGCCCTTATCATCGCTGCGACTATCGGGATAGCTCCCGATCAATTTTGCTTTTTCCTCTAATTCACTACCACTATCATATATCAATGCACCTGAAAGTCCATTCCAAACTGAGAAGGAACGGGCACCGAAAGAATACAGCGCATCGTAATCACCATCTCTATCTATATCACCAATGGTTTTAGTTATATTAAGGCGACCTAAATTTTCATCCCGTTTTAAAAATGCAGCATTGGGGAAAACTGTGCCATCAAGATTTAATGTTTTAATACGTGCTGCCTCAACCAGGTATTTTGTGAGGCCAACTTCGTACTCCCTTGCATCACCTTCATTTGCCGTAAAAAGATAAGGTATCCCTTTATCCAGTAACACTGCTATACCATCAGGTTGATACATGCCATAAACCGGCCAGGTATTAAATGCTCCCACCATGCCGTCTAAATCACTGGGATCTATCTTATTATTGACCAGATTATAATTTTTAAATCCTAAAGGAAAAATATCCGTGATGGTTTCGGACAACAGATCAATTTTTGCTATCGCATTATTTTCTTGCAGTGTTACCCAGGCAGTACGTGAATCATGAGAAACGGTAATATATTCAGGTTCCAGGTCACTGGCAAAATATTCAGCATCAGTCATATTTACACTCCGTACTCCAAATATTCTTAATCCCCTGCTTTGCAGAGTGGCCTGCAATCCTGCTAAACCTGTAAAATCAAGTGTAGTGACTGAATAATCATTATGCACTGAAATGATGGAAACAGTTCCATATGGATCTATTGTGTAATTGCTATTAGGTTCGCCTTCATTGGCTGTAATAAGGAACCTGCCATTAGGGCTATAGGTAATCATGTCGGGTAAAGAGCCTACGGTTACCTGTTTTACCACTGAATAATCTGTTGTACGAAAAATAATTACTTTTCCAGGGTTTGTTTTTATTGATGCTTCAACTGCTGCGGCAAGCATTCCTTTATGTACATCAAGGCTATTGACTAACCCACCATAAGGTGATACAGGTATGCTGTATATTATAAACGCCTGCTGAGGATCAGTAAAATCAAGTACATCTATTCGGTTATTTCCTGACGTGTTGTTTACAATAAATAACCTTTTGGTCAGTGGATCATAAGCAGAAATTTCCGCAGCCCCGGTACCTCCGGGTATGGTAATGGAGCTTAATTGTATAAAGCTGCCAGGATTTTCTTTGACTGCCTGGCCAGCGCCGGGCATATTTTTATTAGCCGGTTCTACCTCTTGGTGCATTTTGTCAAGTGACTTAGTACAGGATAGAATAAAAAAAAGGGGGATGGCAAAAAGTAGAATTCTTTGACACATTTGGTTGTGGTTTGAACAGGCAACCTAATGGATCTGTGTAACCAGAATGTTATGCCATTATTACGCTTATGTTAAAGACTGACGAGCATTTGTAAAACTTAATATTGGATTTAAGATTAAAAATGGATTTTTATATGTATATAAAACTGTTTTATGAAAGAAAAAAGGTATAAATATGCAGAGGATGTAGTCGAAGATTATTTACGACTAACGGACGAAAAAATAGAAATTCCCTTATTAATCTCAGCTGCAAAAGAAAAACAGATCACCCTGCTGGATGGTGTAAACGGAAATGTATTAAGGAAAGGAGATGTGGAAAGCCTTTTCAAACTCTATATGCAAATCCGGAAATATGATGAAAGACAGGTGGAACTTATCGCAGAACTGGGTGAAGTTGAATTTACACTAAGGGAGTTCCTTTCATTTATAGAGGGCAATCAATTAGCATACGAGAAGAAAGACGATGTTGAAAAGCAAAAGATCACTTATCTGTTCTGGCTTGAAGACGGCGTGGTAAAGTGTAACCGGTAACAGGTTTTAAAAAATATCTCTCATTCAAAGGCATATCACGCTAATGCTAAAATTTTTATTTTTTTAAATAAAAAACATGCATTTGAAATATTTAATCGTAATATTGCGATAAATTATGGGATTAACCAAATCATACGAATTCACTTTAAAGCAAAACAAGCTTGCTAAATATGCCAAAGCTCTGGCCCACCCTGCAAGAATAGCTATTCTGAAATTATTGGCGACCAAACAAACATGTGTTTGCGGCGACATAGTAGATGACCTGCCCCTTTCCCAAAGCACTGTTTCCCAACACCTGAAAGAATTAAAAGATGCCGGGTTGATCAAAGGTGAAATTGAAGGAACAAAAGTTTGCTATTGTATAGATGAAAAAGAGTGGAAAACGGCTCAAACATGGATCAATGATTTCTTTAATGCTTATAAAGGTGGCAAAAATTGCTGTTGATTTTTTTTGAATAAATTGATCGTCATATTACGATAACACATTAAAACAAATAAAAATGGAAACAAAAGAAGACGTAAAAGAAATGGTAAGGCAAAAGTATGCTGAGATCGCTTCTCAAGACAAAGAAACGAACCAAAGCTCATGCTGCGGCGCAGGTAGCTGCTCCACCGAGGTATATAATATTATGTCTGATGACTATAATCAGCTGGAAGGGTATAATCCTGACGCAGACCTGGGCCTGGGTTGCGGACTGCCAACAGAGTTTGCCAAAATAAAGCAAGGCGACATAGTCATTGACCTCGGCAGTGGTGCCGGTAATGATGCTTTTATCGCCAGGCATGAAACGGGTGCAGAAGGAAAAGTAATTGGCATTGATTTTACCCCTGCTATGATCAACAGAGCCAGGCAAAATGCAGAGGCAAGAGGTTTTCATAATGTGGAGTTCAGGGAAGGAGATATTGAGAATTTACCGGTAACAGATAATACGGCTGATGTAATAGTAAGTAACTGTGTTTTAAATCTTGTTCCAAACAAAGCTGAAGTGTTCAAAGAAATATTCAGGGTATTAAAGAAAGGCGGACATTTTTCCATTTCAGACATTGTATTGGAAGGAAGCTTGCCAAAAGAAATAAAAGAAACGGCAGAAATGTATGCAGGTTGTGTAGCCGGCGCTATTCAAAAACAGGATTATTTAGCACTAATAGAAAAAAATGGTTTTACCAATGTTATTATCCAAAAAGATAAGCCCATCATTATTCCTGATGATATTTTGAGTAATTATTTATCGGCAGAACAAATAACAGCATTTAAGAATTCAGGTACAGGCATTCGCAGTATTACGGCATATGCAGAAAAAGCTTCGGATAAAACCTGTTGCGGACCGGAATGTTGTAACTAAGAGATCATATGCCATCATATATTGCCCATTTCACTGACTTTAAAACTTTGATTGACTATGAGGATAGCCTTATTCAGTGATATACATGCCAATCTTCCTGCTCTGGAAGCCTGCATGGCAAGTATAGAAAAGCAGGCACCGGATGCCATTTATTGCCTGGGAGATTTAGTGGGCTATAATATTTGGCCCAATGAAGTGATCCGGGAAATAAAGCGCAGGGGTATCCCCACCATAGCAGGAAATTATGATCAGGGCATAGGGCTTAGCAGCGATGACTGTGGTTGTGCTTATAAAACAGAACCAGAAAAGGAAATGGGTAAAATTTCTATTTCTTTTACTAACTCTATTGTAAAAGCTGATGAAAGAAAATATTTAAGAACACTGCCGGCACACATCAGAATAGAATTTCGACTGAATAATGATAAACTCAATTTGTTGCTGGTACATGGAAGTCCAAGAAGAATAAACGAGTATTTATTTGAGGACAGGGATGAAAAAAGTTTATTAAGGATCATGGAAGGAGCTGAGGCAGATATAATGTGCTTTGGACATACTCACAAACCTTATCATAGAATACTACCAACAGAGACGACAGAAAACATACATTACCGCCATGCCATCAATATTGGTTCAGTAGGCAAGCCGAAAGACAACAATCCTAAAGGTTGTTATGTAATACTATCCATTAATGCAGAGAGTTCAATCGCTTATAAAGATGCAGTACAGGTTGAGTTTATAAGATATGACTATGATGTAGAGAAAGCTGCAAAGGCAGTTGAAGACAGTCCATTGCCAAATGAGTATGCTGATATGCTTAGAAAGGGAAATTAAATAAATCAATAAATAATTATGAAAATAAAAATATTGCTTATTGCTCTGTCATCTACTTCTTTACTAGCAGCACAAACTTTAAAACACGGCAATGTTCAATCTCCAAGACCAACAATTGCTGCCCAGAAACACTATAAGCATCTTCAAAAATATCCTGCAATAAGTACAAACATTGAGACAGATATAAAGCAGTTTCCACTAAAAACAATGCGTCCTTCTTATTTTAATAATTTGAAGTTAAGAGCAGTGTATGTGGATGTGCCAATTGAGATTTTTGATATTGGTATCATGCCGGCAAATAGTTCAATTCAAACAAAAAAAGAGTTGGAATATCTGCATAGCCTGGCAGATACAGGGAGGAGTGAAGAACGGATTGAGAAGTGCATGATGTTTGCAAATATATATTACCGGGTTTTAGCAGTTTCTTCAGACACGGATTATACAACTTTAAGAAAAAATTTATTTCACATAGGTCGCCAAATAGGTGATTGGTTCCATCCGGATAGTTTACCAATTACCGCAAACTTCATGGCAAAAGTATGGCAGGATGCTACTTATTATAGTTGGGCGTTAAAATTTAAGTATAACAGAATACGTCCTTATCAATTAGATACGACGCTTAAACAAATAACTAATCCAAACTTTCCTGCATATCCCAGCGCTCACTCAGCAAACTCTTATGTAGCAGCTTACGTTTATTCAGAATTACTTCCTCAGTACACAGGATTGTTTACAAAAAATGCTTTTGACATGGCATTTTCAAGGGAAATAATTGGAGTACACTTTCCCAGTGATTCAGAAGCCGGGCGATTGCTTGCACGTCAATTGGTTAATTTGTTCTTGCAAAGTAACTCCTTCAAAAAAGATTTAGCAGAAGCAAGAAAAGAGATACAAAAAAAGATTATAAGAAAAACTAGTAAACTTTTTTAACCCAAAGAATATATCTGATTGAAGTTTATAGGACGAAGAACAATTGCTAATGATTTACAGTTTATCAACGCCGTTAAAAACGGAGTTGTAAGCGGATGGTAAAAATATTGTCCTTCAGATCTTCCGTAAAACCTGCAAGAGCAGTTTCTTCATTCTTCACTAAATCATAATAGGCCAGCACTTTGAAGTTGCCCGTAAAATACCTGGTCATGCCAAAACCAAATGTATTGAAGCGTATGTCAGCACCCGTGATGTTCGTGCCTGCTTTACCAATCTCTGTAGATTCTACTTTTATATTCGGGTCGTACCAATCGTATTTTGCCATCAACTCCCATTTTTCATTGAAAATATTTTGCAGAAAATAAAAAAAGGCAGCATCAAACTTCCTTATATAGGTAGGCCCTGAGGGTAAAGTGCCGGGATTTAATGTAGAAATGGCCGTACCCGGTTGTGTACCTTTCCAGTATTCAGCCCGCACTTCCGTTTTGCCCAAGGCGTGTTTATAGATCAATTGTGCATCAGCTCCGTAATAATGCCGTGGTGCTTTATCCGCAATATTTTTAAGACTGGAATCTACCATAAAAAATTTATTGCCATTCTGTTCTTCAATTTCATATTTATATTTAGTAGTCTGCACCCAGCCCCCCCTTAACAAAGACAAACCACTGCTCCATAAAAAACGGCTTCCCAACGGCAACGGTTTTAAATAAAAGCGGCTGATCAGGTCTTTAAAAGAATCAAATTCTGCCGGTCCGGATTTTCCCTGCCCGTTAAAAAACCCTATATCATATTTGAAAAGTGGATTTTTTCGCTCCTTGCTCTGAGATTCATATGTGATCATAGCACCAAGGTCCCTTTCGCTGGGCATTAATATCTGAGAAGCCCTGCCCCTTTCCGGCGTTTCCCTGTAGGCTGAGGATAAGTTGACTTCAAAGCCAAAGGGCCGGGCAAAAAGACCCATGGTCAGGGAAAAATTTTTCTTTTTTGGTTCATAGAGCCGCACATACATATCTCTCACATTCACATCCCTTTCAGTTGCTTCAAACTGGAAAGTAAACAGCGCCTGGGGAAATGTATTGTTCTTGGCAGGTAAAACATAATCTATCTTAATGCGGGCCCTGCGCAACATAAACCTGTTGTCAGAGAATTCAGGGAAATTTCCTCCATTAAAAGAAGGGCTTCCTTTTTGCTGGGCTAACTGGTATTGAGGCTGGATGTATCCGCTAAAATGCAAATTTTCAAGCCGCTTTACGACCGGGCGTACAGTATCGCGGATAAATAAAGTGGAGTCATAGTCAGTTAAATAACGTTGTGCGCCGGTCGACAAAAAAATGAACAGCGAAAAGATTGAAAAATAAATTTTTGAATATGAATTTTTACTTTTTAGTCCATTTTGGAATGACATTAGGATAGCATTAATAAAATTCAGAACTGAATCCTAGCCCAATATTAAGTTATTATTAATTCTATGTAAACAAAATCCCTGCTTTGATTAGGGAGTAATTTCGCTTACTCTTAAAAAAATACTTATGGCTTTTTCTTTAACGAAATTCTTCAGTCCCAAGGATAAATTATTTTATGCCTTGTTCGAAGAAGTGGCTAATAATTGCACAGTAATGGCTGAAAAGCTGGCTGAGATCGTAGCTGAGACCGATTATACCAAACGTTCCGCTATGATCAACCCTATAGAAGATATGGAACATATCAATGATGAACTGACACATAAGATATTCACTGAGCTTGGCCGCAATTTTATTACTCCTTTTGACAGGGAAGATATTCATCACCTGGCGAGCTCGCTTGATGACATAGCTGATTACATATACGCCTCAGCAAAGAAAATCAAGCTTTATCACGTAAATCCCACGGATGAAGGCATTCATAAACTGGCAGAACTGATAGTAGAAGGTACCAAGGAAGTACGAAATGCGGTATTGGAATTAAGAGATATGAAAAATATCCGTAAGATCACAGATGCCCTTGTACGAATCAACCGGATAGAAAATGAAGCAGATGATATCAGCGATATGTTTACCGAACGCTTATTCAGCATGGAAGTGGATGCCAAAGAGATCATCAAGAAACACCAGATCTACCAGGTAATGGAAGACGCTACTGATATGTGTGAGGATGCAGCTAACGTAATAGAATCCATAATTATTAAGTACTCTTAATTGATTTGAAAATTTGATTATTGATCAATATGATTGTTCATAAAGCGACCAATTATACATCTTCACGTTTTCAAATCTCCATATTTCTCATATGACTTACCTTATCGTTATCATAGCGCTGGCACTGATCTTTGACTATATCAATGGATTTCATGATGCAGCCAACTCTATTGCCACAGTGGTTTCTACTAAGGTGCTTACTCCCTTCCAGGCTGTTGTGTGGGCTGCTTTATTTAATTTTGTTGCTTTTTTTATTTTCAAAGACCATGGTGTGGCCAATACGGTAGCAAAAACTGTAGATCCGGATGCCATTGAAAGTACCCGTATGCTTACGGTGGTATTCAGCGGACTGATCGCAGCCATTTTCTGGAACTTACTTACATGGTGGTTTGGTATTCCTTCTTCTTCTTCACATACACTTATTGGTGGCTTTGCAGGCGCAGGTGTAGCAGCAGGGGGGTTTGATGCAGTTAACAGTGATGTAATCATACGTACGGCATCGTTTATTTTGCTGGCACCATTGGTGGGTATGATCATGGCTTTCGTTATATCGCTATGGTTTATTTTTTCTTTCAGAAAAGGATGGGGGCCAAAGTTGTTATCACTTCTGATTATTTTGGGCCTGATTTTATTTTTAGCATCGTCTACAACCACCAACAGGGCTGAACTCTCCGGATTGAAACTGGAAAAAGAAACCACAGGAATGAAGGTAAGCTCAGTTTCAAGCAACTCACCTGCCAGCAAAATGGGGTTCAAAAAAGACCAGGTGATCACTTCCATTAATAATATGCCAATAGCCGATCAACAGGATGTTAACCATGCTTTTCGTAGCCTGAAGCCTGGAGATCCTTTTATACTTTCGGCTGTAGATAAGGAAAAGGGATTGCAGGAAGCCTCATTCAATTACCAAACTAATTATAACAGTCATTTCAACAATGTATTATTCTTTGGTCAAAACTTTAAATGGTTTTTGCTGGGTATAATTCTTTTTGTACTGGCAGTATTTACTTTCTGGCTCAACACGCTCAATGCATCTAAATCCACCTCATGGTTCAAAAGACTGCAGCTTGTTTCATCGGCAGCATTTTCCATTGGTCATGGAGGTAATGATGCACAAAAAGTTATGGGAATCATCATGGCTGCACTGGTAGCTTATAACCCATCTATTTATAGTTTGAGCCATATGCCAAATTGGGTACCACTTGCGTGTTATTCTGCTATTGCATTGGGCACTATGAGTGGGGGATGGAAGATCATTAAAACAATGGGTACCCGTATTACCAAAGTTACTCCCTTCGAGGGGGTAGCCGCTGAAACTGCGGGTGCTATCACGCTGTTTGTAACTGAAGCTTTGAAGATACCGGTGAGTACTACACATACCATAACAGGTGCCATAATCGGGGTTGGAGCAACCAAGCGTTTGTCGGCGGTGCGTTGGGGTGTCACCATCAACCTGCTTTGGGCCTGGATTTTGACCATTCCAGTCAGTGCATTGCTTGCAGCAGGAGTTTATTATATATCAAGGCTCTTCATTTAAACTTCAATTTAAATCCCGAGTTTTGCCTCTTAAGCAGGCATATGGCAAAAATTCTTGTTACGGGTGGTTGCGGGTACATAGGATCTCATACGTTGGTAGACCTTATAGATAATGGTTATGAGGTATTATGTGTGGATAATAACTCCAGGTCAAATGCAGTCATTTTAAAAGGAGTGGAAAAAATTACAGGGAAAGTTGTAAAAAATTACAAAGTTGATCTTTGTAACTATGATGAAACATTTGCAATCTTCCAGGAAAATAATGACATAGACGGCATCATCCATTTCGCTGCCTATAAAGCGGTAGGTGAATCAGTGGTTCGCCCGTTGATGTATTATGAAAATAATATTCACTCCCTGGTAAATCTGTTAAAGTGTGCACAGGAATTTCATACCCTGTGGTTTGTTTTTTCTTCCTCATGTACTGTATATGGAAACCCCGATGAGTCGCTTGTAACGGAAGAAACAAAACAAAAACCTGCAGAATCGGCCTATGGTGCTACCAAGCAAATGAGTGAACGTATAGTAGAGGATTTTCAAAAAGTCGGAAACACACAATGTATTTTATTGCGCTATTTCAATCCAGTAGGTGCACATAAGTCCACCCTGATAGGAGAACTGCCGATAGGAAAACCTCAAAACCTGGTACCCGCCATTACCCAGACAGCAATAGGAAAAATGCCCAGGATGAAAGTGTTTGGCAATGATTATCCTACACGGGATGGAAGCTGTGTGCGGGATTATATTCATGTCAGCGATATAGCTCATGCTCATACACTTGCTATAAAATACCTGCAGGAAAACAGAAATAGCAGCGGTTGCGAAGTTTTTAACCTGGGTACAGGTAATGGTGTAACAGTGCTGGAAGCTATCAATGCATTTGAAAAAGTGAGCGGCAAAAAATTAAATTATGAGATTGGCCCCAGAAGACCCGGTGATGTGATAGCCATTTACGCAAATAATGATAAAGCAAAAAAAATACTAGGATGGCAACCGAGATATACATTAGAGGAAATGATGAGTACTGCATGGGATTGGGAACGAAAACTCAAAGAAGATGAGCAGCTATTCTCCTCCACCTCCTCGCAATTGAACTAAAGAATAGTGAGTAACTAGTAGAAAGTAGTTAATAGATTCAAGGAGTATTTGGATCAATCAATCCTGAAGTTAATTTAAATATTTCCAGCAAAATATCATTTACTTCATTAAGTTCTTCTTTTTCAAAATACGATAGACAAGGAATTTCTTCATTGGGTAGCTTTGCGCATTTCTGATGAGAAATGGCATTAGTTTTATAGCTTTCTGCCAGGCAAATAATCTTTATGACTTAATTCCAGCATGTTTTTTGGCTAATTTAGATAATCTGATTCAATAGCTATTACTCACTCCATGCTAACCACTACTCGCTATTTACTACATTTGCCCCCATGTTAAAAGACATTCAATCTACAGGTAAAAAAGATACCCGCAGCGGTTTTGGTGATGGAATAGTAGAAGTAGCAAGAAAAAATAAAGACATCGTAGCGCTTACGGCTGACCTGGGTGGCTCGCTTAAGTTGCAACAATTCATTAAAGAATTTCCTGACCGGTTCATTCAATGTGGTATAGCCGAGGCCAATATGATAGGTATAGCAGCAGGCTTAACCATTGGTGGTAAAATTCCTTATACGACAACTTTTGCCAACTTTTCTACCGGCAGGGTATATGATCAGATACGGCAAAGTGTAGCCTACAGTGGCAAAAATGTAAAATTATGTGCTTCTCATGCAGGGCTGACATTAGGTGAAGATGGTGCAACTCATCAGATACTTGAAGACATAGGGTTAATGAAGATGATGCCACACATGACAGTGATCGTGCCATGCGATTATAACCAGACTAAATTAGCAACCATAGCCATTGCCGAACACAAAGGTCCGGTGTATTTAAGATTTGGCCGACCCAGTTGGCCCATATTCACAAACCCTGATGAAGCTTTCAGGATTGGTAAAGCACAACAATTTTCTGAAGGAACAGATGTTAGCATTTTTGCCTGCGGACATATGGTGTGGAATGCCATACAAGCTGGTGTAGCACTGGAAGATAAAGGTTTGAGTGTGGAAGTGATAAATATTCATACCATCAAACCTATGGATGAAGAAGCTGTTATTAATTCTATCCGCAAAACGAAATGTGCTGTTACGGTAGAAGAGCATAATATAATTGGAGGTTTGGGTGATGCGATTGCACAGGTGGCTGCAAAAAATTTCCCGGTTCCTATAGAATATGTAGGTACAAAAGATACTTTTGGAGAAAGTGCCACACCTGACCAGTTGTTGAAAAAATATGGACTGGATATACCCGATGTGATCGCTGCTGTGGAGAAAGTGATATCAAGGAAGAATTCATGATTCCCTAATGTATTTAGTTTTTCAGCTTGTGCACTCACAAGTCTTTTTCGTTTTTGTTTAATTCAACCAATGCAACTCAACAAAATGGAACAATTACTGCTAATTATTTAATATTTATTATCTCAACTCCCGGGCAAAGTCTATGAAAATCGGTACGACAAGAGCAGAAACGTTTAGTGATGGCGTAATAGCCATTATCATAACTATTATGGTACTGGCACTGAAGTTACCGGATTTTGATCGCGACACCACTTCCTGGAGGATGATCAATCATTTGAAAGAACTAATACCCTATTTCACAGCCTATGTTTTCAGTTTTATGATGATCGGAATATTCTGGACAAATCATCACCATATGTTTCATTTATTGGAAAAGACTGATGAACACCTGCTATGGCAAAACCTGCTTTTTCTTTTTTTCATGAGCCTTATTCCATTTGCTACTGCAATGATTGGCGCTAATCCTTTGTTGTCTGTTTCCTCTGCACTTTATGGTCTTATCATGCTCATGACTACTATGATGCTTGCGGTCATGAGACATTATACAATTACCAAAAAGCTTATACACCAGGGCGAGAATAAAAAAACTGATAAAAAATTAATTGAAACTTCAGTAAAAGGAAGAAACAAAAGTTATATAGGTGCAGCCGCCTACCTGGTATCAATTCCACTTGCCTATGTACATGTATACCTGTCTTTCGTTTGCTTTGCCATCCCGCCAATAATATTTTTTATACCTACAGGCATTGATGATGAAGAGTTATCCAATAAAATTGAAGAAAAAAATGCAAGTAAAATAAATCCTGCATAAAAATCAGCGCTGGCAATTTTCTAAAGTCATACAAATTACCTTTACCTTTTATGAATACAAATCTCAATAGCGGATTAAAATTTAAGCAATGGCATTGACCCAAAGAGACGATGCTGATCTACTTATACAGTTTCGTGATCCTGCGACAAAAGAAGCTGCTTTTACCACAATTATTAAAAAGTACCAGGAACGACTATACTGGCATGTACGTAGGATGGTGGTAGATCATGAAGATGCCAATGATGTGTTGCAGAACGTGTTCATTCGGGTTTGGAATGCCCTTGATAATTTTAAAGAAGAATCTCAACTTTATACCTGGCTTTACCGGATCGCTACCAATGAGTCCCTTACTTTTCTGGAAAGTGCGAAAAAAAGGTCAGCCGTAAGCCTGAGCGATGTGGAAACGGGGCTGGAAAACAAAATAAAAGCCGATCAGCACTTTAATCCGAATAAACTGGAATGGAAATTACAATTGGCCATACAACAACTGCCTGAAAAACAGAAACTTGTATTTAGCCTGCGCTATTATGATGAAATGCCATACGAAGAAATGAGCCGTGTGCTGGATACCAGCGAAGGCGCTTTGAAAGCCAGTTACCATCATGCTGTCAAAAAAATTGAAGATTATATCCTGAATCATTAAACTTCAACCCCCATTTTATGTCTTAAGCCTTGATAATGAATAACCGGAATACCATACAGGAGGAATTGAGTGGTCTGAACAGTAATTTACCTCACGACATTAAAGAGCCCGTTTTTAGCGTGCCCAATGCCTATTTCGAGGACTTTTCCCTTTCCGTACTAACTAAAATTAAAGGAAAGACTACTGTTTCAGAGTTGGATGAATTAAATGAATTATCGCCTGTATTGGCCGGTATTTCCAAAAACATGCCCTTTAGCCTGCCCCCCGATTATTTTTCGACCTTTGAAAATGAAATTCCTGTATTGATTGGCAAAGAGGAACTACCCTCTGTTCTTGCCTCGCATGAGCGTAAGCCTGCTTATGAAGTACCTGATGGCTATTTTGAAGAATTGCCGGCCCTTATTTTGTCCAGAGTTTCTCAAAGAGGAGCCAAAATTATTTCTATCAAACGTACCGCATGGATGCGTATTGCGGCAGCTGCAGTGATTGCCGGTATTATTGCAATCACAAGTATCTTTTATTTCAATAACAATCAAGTGGTGGACCCTTCATCCCAACCGCAAGCCTGGTTAAAGAACACATTAAAAGAACTACCTGATAAAGACCTGGAAGAATTTATCAATACAACCGATGCAGGTGCCGATAATGAAATAGTAAAAACCTCGATCAGTTCAAACGAAGTACGTGGGTTGCTAGATGATGTATCTGATAATGAGCTCGATGTATTTCTGACTCAGGTGCAGGGTGATGAAGATTTATCCGTTATTAATTAAACATGAACTATGAAAAGAATTTTATACATATTTGGATTTCTCATACTACTGAATACTACTTCATTCGCACAGGAAGATGATAGTAAAAACGGTGAGAAGGTACGGGAGCGGATGACAGAATATATTCAGAAGAGACTCAATCTTTCTAAAAATGAAGCAGAACGGTTCTCTCCTGTTTTTATGGATTATTTTACTGAATTAAGAAAAACAAACCAGCAGTATAAAGCAGACAGGCTGATACTGCAACAAAAAATTGTCGACCTGCGTTTACGCTACCGCGATCAGTTCAAACCCATTATTGGTGATAAGCGAAGTAATGATGTATTCATGTACGAACGCGACTTTGTAGATGAAGTAAAAAGACTTCGCCAGGAACGTATTCAAAACCGCGGAGCCGATCGCCCGGTAAAAAGATTAAAAGGCCAGTTGCAATGAAACCCAAATTCGTTTATATTTGAACTTGGTGTTTTTCATAGGTTAGCAACGGCCGGCTCTTTTTAGGGCGGGCCTTTTTTATTTGGCGCCTACCTATTTACTCAAATACATACTTCTATCCTTGTACAGCTGCCGGAAATAAGGGTCACGTAAATCCTTTATAAAGCGAATGGCTTCGCCGGTTGATTTCATTTCAGGGCCTAATTCTTTATTGACACCGGGAAATTTATTAAATGAAAAAACAGGCTCTTTGATTGCAAAACCGTCCAATTTTTTTTCAAACGTAAAATCCTTAAGCTTTTTATCTCCAATCATTACTTTGGTTGCTACATTCAGGTAAGGATAATTATAAGCTTTTGCAATAAAAGGGGTGGTACGTGAAGCTCTTGGATTAGCCTCAATCACATATACTTTTCCATCTTTGATGGCAAACTGGATATTTATCAAACCTTTGATATCTAATGCACGTGCTATCTTTTCAGCATAATGTTCCATTGTTGTTACCACCAATGGAGTGAGATTGAATGCAGGAAGTACGGCATTACTATCACCACTATGTATGCCTGCCGGCTCTATATGTTCCATCACACCCATTACATGAAAATCATCACCATCGAAAATTGCATCAATCTCCGCCTCCTGGCACCTGTCAAGAAAATGATCGATTAAAATCTTATTGTCTGGAATATGCTTGAGCAGGCTAATGACTGCTTTTTCAAGTTCTTCGTCATTGATCACGATCCGCATTCTTTGACCCCCCAATACATAGCTGGGGCGCACCAATACAGGGTAAACTACTTTTTGTGCTACTGCTATTGCTTCATCTACATTGAAAGCAGTACCATATTCCGGATAAGGAATTTCTAATTCTTTCAACAGATCGCTAAACCTGCCGCGGTCTTCTGCAATGTCCATATTATCATAGGAGGTGCCTATGATTTTTATACCTTTTTCATGCAGCTTCTTTGCTAACTTCAAAGCTGTTTGTCCACCTAACTGAACAATGACCCCTTCAGGCTTTTCGAGCTCAATAATTTCCCACAGGTGTTCCCAATACACCGGCTCAAAATATAATTTATCTGCAATATCAAAGTCGGTGGAAACGGTTTCAGGATTACAGTTGACCATAATGGCTTCATAGCCACAATCTTTTATAGCCAGCAAACCATGAACACAGCAATAATCAAATTCAATTCCCTGTCCTATACGGTTGGGTCCACTCCCCAGCACCACAATCTTTTTTTTATCACTCACCTTACTCTCATTGGAATGACCTTCTTCGAAAGTGCTGTAGAAATAAGGTGTTTTGGCTTCAAATTCTGCACTGCAGGTATCTACCATTTTGTACACCCTTGTTATACCAGCGGCTTTGCGTTTTTCGTAAATTTCTTCTTCACTACCATCCTGGATTATGCGGGAAATCTGTTCATCGCTGAATCCATGGATTTTTGCGGTCTTCAATAGTTCCAGTGGCAAGTCCTCCAGCCAGTGGTTTTCCAGTTGTTTTTCAATATTGCATATCTTCTGTATTTCATAAATGAACCATCGGTCAATGAAAGTTACTTTTGCTATTGTATTTACACTTACACCGAGCATCAGGGCATCTTTTATACGAAATATGCGATCCCACTTCGGCACTTTTATGTATTCCAGCAATTCTTCAGCGTGCATCTGGCTGCGGCCGTAATAACCCAGGCCTACTGCATTGTTTTCAAGGCTTTGACAAGCTTTTTGAATGGCTTCTGTAAAACATCTTCCTATGGCCATCACTTCGCCAACGCTTTTCATTTGCAGGCCAAGTGTGTCATTGGCCCCTTTGAATTTATCGAAATTCCACCGGGGGATTTTTACAATAACATAATCCAGCGCCGGTTCAAAATATGCCGAAGTAGTTTTGGTAATTTGATTTTCCAATTCATCCAGTGTATATCCTATGGCCAATTTGGCTGCTATTTTGGCGATCGGATAGCCGGTCGCTTTTGATGCCAGGGCAGATGAACGGCTCACCCTGGGATTTATTTCAATAGCCATAATTTCTTCTGTCTCCGGATTCAATGAAAACTGTACATTACAGCCACCGGCAAAGTTCCCAAGGTCACGCATCATCTTTATGGCAGTATTGCGCATCAGTTGAAAGGCCGTATCACTCAGCGTCATGGCAGGGGCTACAGTTATAGAATCGCCTGTATGGATGCCCATCGGATCAAAATTCTCAACCGTACAAATTATGACTACATTGTCATTTGAATCCCTCAGCAATTCCAGTTCAAATTCTTTCCATCCAAGAACGGCTTTTTCAACAAGCACTTCATGTATGGGAGAAGCCTGCAGTCCGTTTGTAAGCGCCTCATCAAGATCATCTTTTTCATGCACTATACCTCCGCCCGTACCACCTAAGGTAAATGATGGCCTGATTACCAGCGGAAAGCCGATCTCCTGCGCAAATTCTTTCCCTTCGAGGAATGAATTGGCTGTGCGGGCCGGTGCCACAGGCACACCGAGATCTATCATCCATTTACGAAATTTTTCCCTGTCTTCGGCTTTATCTATTGCTTTTATATCCACGCCTATCAGCCTTACCCCATATTTTTCCCAAATCCCCAGGTCTTCCGCTTCTTTTGCAAGATTGAGCGCTGTTTGTCCACCCATGGTAGGCAGCACTGCATCAATCTTGCAGGTGCCGGATTTATTTTCTTCAAGTATCTGTTCTATACTATCTGCGGTAAGTGGTAATAAATATACTTTATCAGCCATCATAGGGTCTGTCATGATGGTGGCCGGATTGCTGTTGATCAAAATGATTTTGATACCTTCTTCTGCAAGGCTTCTTGCGGCCTGGGTACCGGCATAATCAAACTCGCAGGCCTGACCAATAACGATCGGTCCCGACCCAATGATCAAAACCGACTTTATTGAATGGTCTTTGGGCATATATCAAAATTATATTGTCCTATTACAGTTATGAATGCAAAATTCATGATTACATTTTTTGAATTCTATTCATAATAATGGGACATAAAAAAACCGGGCTATTGCCCGGGTTGCAAAACTAAGGGAATTGAGGTTTTGCTGACATAATCATATTTGAACCACTTTATTAAAGAATTCCATTACCTGAAGGTGTACCGCCCTTTTTGCCAAGTAAATTATTGAACCCTCCCAAATTTTCATCTACGAATTTTTTCCCTTTATTGCACATTAAATAAAACCACGGATAAATTTTGTGCAGCATCTCTGATTTCTATACGTACCTGGTGTATAGATTCATCATCCAGATAAAGCACCCCATCGTTTTCTGTGGGTTGGTATACCTCTGTTAAATCCCCGGGCATGCGGCTCAGGTGCTGCAACCAGCCTCCGCCTGCTGTTTTATAACGATAATCAATGTGTGCATTCATATACCTGGTTTCATCATACCCAATATTATTCAATGTAAAACCGGATTGCAGCTCACCATCCATCAGTATGCGCCCGCTATAAATGCCATTGGGATTTG
>MWVW01000047.1_pt1 | contig 28569 bp, 23 predicted proteins | sample 1047191 | NCBI WGS metagenome assembly MWVW01 (sample SAMN06349985, study PRJNA376086) | soil metagenome | isolation source: MtG22-5 sample Antarctic (ecotone) | place: Antarctica
TTTGTAACAAATCGGGAAGTAAAGAAAATAGAAAATAAATTGAACAACAGACCGGTAAGGAAATTTAATTATTTAACCCCTAATCAAGTGCTACATCAAAAAATTGCACTTATTACTTGAACTTACATAGGCAATAAATAATAAAAAAAAATATTTTCAGAAATGCAATTCGTCGCTGGTAAATGCCAGAGGCAGCAATTGACCAATACTTTCAATCAACAATACTTTACCTAGGCTTCCTCCCAGCAGTAATTGAATAGGATGGTTTAAGCGTTTTTCCATTTCGTGTAAAGATTGACGGCAAATACCGCAGGGTGCTACCGGGTGATCACTTGCCTGATGATCACTTTTATAGCTGATAGCAATCATCTCAATCGGAATGCCCGGGTATTGGGAAGAAATGGAGGACAATAACACCCGCTCTGCACAAAGCCCTGCGGGAAAAGATGCATTTTCCTGGTTACTGCCACAAACTAACTCACCGTTAACCAGCATAGCTACAGCGCCAACTTTAAAGCGTGAATACGGCGCATAAGCCGAACCGGTTACCTCAATTGCTTTGTTCAATAACTTTTGCTGATCTTCAGTCAGTTCATCTATATTATCGAATACTTTATATGAAAATTCATATTTTTTTTCCTGCATCGCTATGTTTTTGACAAGCTTGCCTGCATTTCAGGCAGTGAAACTATTATTTAACTATGCTGAATAATCGTTTCCATCTGGGACCTTTATCCCAACTAAACCATATCATCCAGGCCTTTCCTACTATCCTGTCTTCAGGCACGAACCCCCAAAAACGTGAATCCTGTGATTCATGCCGGTTATCGCCCATCATCCAGTAATAGTCCATTTTGAAAATATATGAAGTTGTTTCCTGACCGTTAAGAAAAATTTTTCCGTTCTCCATTTTAAAATCATTTTTCTCATAATCACGGATAGCCCTTTCATAGATATTATAATTCTCTGGAGTAAGGCTGATTGAAGCTCCTTTTTTTGGGATCCATACCGGGCCAAAGTGGTCCACTGTCCATTTATGAACTGTATCAAAAGGAAAAAGCACCTGTCCCCAATAGCGCGGATCTATAGTGGCCGGTTCTTCAAGTACAGGCCGTGCATTCAGGATTAAACCATCACTTTTCATTTTCTCTAAAGCCCGCGCTGTTAACTGCATTTCATAAGTGTTTTTTCCTCTGGGCTCTATCTGCGAAGGATCTGTAATATCCACATTATACTCTTCCTTCATTATATCTTCGTCCAGTTGCTGACCCCTTGTTTCTACCAGGTATTTAATCTGTGAATGCGGCGGGTCGTTTGAAATTTTGCCATTGATATATAGCTGCGCACCTTTTACTTCCAATAAATCACCTGCTACTCCAACACAGCGTTTTATATAATTATCAGATTTATCTACAGGGTGTACTACAATTGGGTATTCTTCCGGATTAGATAAAACATATTCCGATTGAACATCGCCTGCTGCTGCTGCACGCTTCACTGAATAATAAGGCTGCAGCGACTGAAAATTTTCTGCATTGATAACAGTGTCGCCTGCAGGAAAATTAAAGACAACTACATCCCCTCTTTTTACAGGAGATGAAAACCAGCGTATATAAGGCAATTGAACAGCTTTGGTATACGATGTTCTGCTGGAGCCCGGCAAATAATTATGCACAAAAGGAACAGAGAAAGGCGTATTTGGGATACGCGGACCATAACTGAATTTGCTGACAAAAAGAAAATCGTTGATCAGCAGTGTTTTTTCCATTGATCCTGAAGGTATGGTGTAGGCTTCAAATATAAATGTGCGGATAAGTGTTGCAGCGACGATTGCGAAAATGGCTGCATCAACCCATTCACGCCAACCTTGTTTTTTATAGCGCTTTGCACCTTCCGGCCCTATATAATGTATCTGTGGCGAGTATCCTAAATAAGGAAAATAAAATGGGGCAAATAAAGAAGCAAGCGTATGCTCCCATAAACGAAATCGCCCGAATAATTTTACAAATTCAATAAAAATACCCGGAGTAATAAACCATCCTACAACAGGAATGAATTGCCAGAACACCCAATGTGTTGGACGATGCGCCAATTGTTGCATTATCCAGGTATTATAAAATGGAATATATGCTTTCCAGCTTTCTACACCGGCTTTTTGAAACATCTTTGCCAATCCGAACGAAGGAAGAAAAACAAGAAGAATAGAAATGAGGTAAACGACAATTATATGTTCTATCGGCATTCGGTTGGTATTAGGACAAATTTATTATTTTATGGAGCTTAACCAAATACGCATAAGCAAAGCTTTTGCTAAATAATATGATAGCATCAGCTCAATGAGTAAGGTATGCAAAAGTTTACAATAAGAGATATTGAACACATGTGTGGTATAAAAGCACACACATTACGTATATGGGAGCAACGCTACGATTTATTTACACCAAAACGAAAAGAAAGTCAACACCGCAACTATGATAATGACGATTTGAAAAAATTATTACGCATTTCCTTATTATATCATAGTGGATGGAAAATATCAAAGATTGCAAATCTTTCGCTGGCACAGATAAACGAGTTGGTGCTACATATAAAAACAGGTTCTGAAAATTTTTCAGGTAGCATACTTAAATTGATAGAAGCCGCAGTATTATTTGATGAAAAAGAATTTAATAATATGCTGGATCATTTAATATCAATAATAGGATTGGAAAAAACAATTATCCAGGTCTGCTATCCTTTTTTGAACAGGATTGGGCTTCTCTGGATAACGAATAATATAATACCTGCACAGGAGCATTTTTCGAGTTACCTGATTCAGCATAAGATCATTGCAGCAACTGATAGGTTACCGGTTGTGAATCATGAAGCCAACCAAATAGTTCTGTTTACTCCTAAAGGTGAACATCATGAAATGCCACTTCTTTTCATTCATTACCTTTTCAAAAAGCAAGGCTGGAAAACCATTTATATGGGAAGCGATATGGAATTAAAAAATATTGAAGAGGTAGCCGGGAGTATGAACTTTCAATATTTGTTTTTATATATGATTACCAATTTTACAAGGTTTGATATAGACGATTATTTTGAAAGTGTATGTAAAGCTTTTCCAGGAAAAAAAATTATAGCAACCGGTAAAAGTGTGCAAAGTGCCCAAAGGAATTTTATTAATCTTACTATTTTAAAATCAGATGAAGAGATCTTTGATTTTATAAATAAAGATTTTCAACATCATACCGGCAGCACGTAATTAGTTACATCTTCCTTTGTAATTGTTTTTCCGGAGAGTATCACCAGTCTTTCCACCACATTGCGCAGTTCCCGAATATTGCCTGACCAGCTATAGCTTTGTAATTGCTTCACTGCCTCGTCAGAAATCGTTTTTTTTGCAATTCCATAATCACTGCAAATGTCCTGGAGAAAACGTTCAGTCAAAAGCGGTATATCTTCTTTTCGTTCGTTGAGTGAAGGCACATGAATAAGTATTACACTCAACCGATGGTACAGATCTATCCGGAATTTTTTTTCTTCCACTTCCTGCATAAGATCTTTATTAGTAGCTGCAATAACACGTACATCCACATTGATATCTTTATCTGCACCTACTCTTGTAATTTTTCCTTCCTGTAAAGCCCGCAATACTTTTGCCTGTGCCGACAAACTCATGTCGCCGATTTCATCAAGGAATAAAGTACCACCGTTCGCCTGTTCAAATTTTCCTATGCGCTGTTTAATGGCGGAGGTAAATGATCCTTTTTCATGACCGAATAATTCACTCTCAATTAATTCACCAGGTATGGCTGCACAATTAACTTCAATAAGCGGCCCGCCCGCTCTGTTACTTTTTTCATGAATCCAGCGGGCTACCAATTCCTTACCTACACCATTGTCACCGGTAATCATGATCCTGGCTTCTGTGGGGGCAACTTTATCTATAGTATCCTTTATTTTTTTCATTGGTGCAGAATCCCCGATCATTTCCTGCACACGGGCTACGCGTCGTTTTAGATTTTTTGTTTCTGAGACAAGGTTGTTGCGTTCTTTGGCATTTCTTATTGTAATAAGCAGTCGATTGAGATCCGGTGGCTTTTGTATAAAATCATATGCTCCCTTTTTTACTGCTTCCACAGCTGTTTCTATAGTGCCATGTCCTGAAATCATGATTACAGGTACATCAGCATTATGCGCTGTAGCTTTTTGCAAAAATTCCAACCCGTCAATCTTGGGCATTTTAATGTCGCAGAGCACTACATCATAAGCTTTTTCTTTAAAAAGTTTAAGGCCTTCTTCGCCATCGGCGGCTTCTTCTATTATATAACCTTCGAAAGATAAAATTTCACTCAGGGTTTTACGGATCGCTTTCTCGTCATCAATTATGAGAAGTGTGCTCATTGATTTTTATTAATTGAGGCTGCAAAGTAAATGAAAATAACCCTGTTCCACCGGGCGAAGTCACATCGAAGTGGCTTTTTTGCAGTCACAAAAGGAATCTGTAAAGAAATAAAGCAATAATGCTAAGCAATGTAAGAAGCAATGTCCGCTTTCTGATTTTTCATTTACATACATGAAACTTTCAATGAGGAAATCCAAATAAAAAAAAGAATTATTCTCGCTGTTTTGTACCAGATAAGAGGGTTAATTGCATAAAAAAAGGCCGGATAGAAATCCAGCCTCGTGTAAAATCCAATATCCTATGAAAAACCATGACAAAGATGCAACGAAAATTGGTAAAACAAAACTTTTGATAAACTATTTTTCAAAATAAAGTAGTGAAAATGAAAAACTTGTGAAGTGTGTACACAGCTCTACTGTAAGTTCTACAATACGGGGAAAGGGTTACACAAGAATCATTATATATTTTGGTACATAACCTCTTTTACCAACTTTACAGTTCTTTGTACATCGGGGAGTGCGCCAGCAACAAGATTTGGCGCATAATGCAACGGTGCATCTGCTGCTGTAATGCGGCGTATTGGTGCGTCCAAATAATCAAAACCTTCTTTTTGTATTCTGTAAGTAATCTCCGAGGAGATAGATGCAAATGGCCATTGCTCCTCTACGATCACCAAACGATTGGTTTTTTTCACACTTTCTAAAATAGTCATCCAATCTAAAGGGCGTATTGTGCGCAGGTCAATGACTTCAGCGCTTATATCTTCTTTTTCCAGTTCAGCCGCAGCACCCAGGGCCACTTTCATCATTTTGTTGAATGACACGATGGTTACATCTCTCCCCTGTTTTTTAATGTCTGCTTTTCCGAGTTCAATATAATATTCCTCATTGGGGATTTCGCTTTTATCTCCATACATCACTTCACTTTCCATAAAGATCACTGGATCTTCTTCATACCTGATAGCCTGTTTCAATAATCCTTTAGCATCATAACCATTGCTTACTGAGATTACTTTCAATCCGGGGATGTTGGCATACAATGATTCAAAAGCAGTGGAATGTTGGGCGCCTAGTTGTCCTGCAGAGCCATTTGGCCCCCGGAATACAATAGGACAACTTATCTGACCCCCGCTCATTGCCAGCATCTTGGAAGCAGTATTTAATATTTGATCCAATGCCAAAACTGCAAAATTCCAGGTCATGTATTCTACCACAGGCCGTAAACCGTTTTGAGCGGCACCTACTGCTACTGCCGTAAATCCCAATTCAGAAATGGGTGTATCAATTACCCGGCGCGGACCAAATTCTGCAAGCATGCCTTGGCTTACTTTATAGGCTCCATTATATTCTGCCACTTCTTCGCCCATAAGAAATACACGATCATCGCGGCGCATCTCTTCATTCATAGCTTCACGCAGGGCTTCACGAAAAGGAATTTGTCTCATCAGCTGTTCTGTTTTAAAGGGCTCAAATTTAACCCAGTGCATGGAGATTACCTAAAATGAAAAAGCCCTGCAACTACAGGGCTTCATTCACGTTTTTAATTCGCTTAACGAACGCAATCTTTTGCCAGTTCAGACATTTGAGTCATTGTCATATTAGAGGTACTATCAGCTACCGGATATCGTGCCTCCAGTTTATCCAACATACAGGAACAATAAGACTTTGCTTTATCATCAGTCATTTGTGCTTTAGTTCCTTCTATACATTTACTTATGAAAGCAGATCTGTTTCCTTCATCCCAACCAGTAGGCGTTGTTGTGTTCGTCGTTGTAGTTGTAGTCGTATCAGCATCTTTATCTGCTTTTTTATCATTGTTGCAAGCTGTAAAAAGCGATAATGCCAACGCGATTGATAATAACTTTTTCATAATTGTGTTTTGTTTTAATCATTAAACTGCCATTAATAATTTTATGTATAATAAAATTATTATTGAATTATGGCTAAGGATTTGCAAATTTGATACCATGGATACTACCAAGATAATAGGGTTGATGGCAGGCATACTCACTGCAAGTTCATTAATTCCACAATTAGTAAAAACAATAAAAGAAAAAGAAGCTGAAGATATTTCGATATGGATGTTACTTGTCCTGCTTTCAGGCATCATCCTGTGGATTATTTATGGTATAAAAAGAGAGGATTTCCCTATAATAGCAACCAATTCGTTTTCGCTATTACTCAATATTATAATGATCATTGCCCGAATAAAATATAAAAAATAAAACTCCATTCGAAAAATGAAATTTTATTTTTTCAATCTTATGAATGTCACAATCTTTCAATAACCATGGCTGATGCACCGCCTCCACCATTACAGATGCCTGCAGCCCCGTATTTCCCCCCTTTTTGTTTTAAAATATTGATCAGGGTTACAATAATCCTTGCGCCACTGCAACCGAGTGGGTGACCTAATGAAACAGCACCTCCGTTTACATTGACTTTAGCCGGATCAAGATTCATTTTTTTTGTATTGACAATGCCCACCACACTAAATGCTTCATTTAATTCTACAAAATCAATATCACCCATTTGTAAACCTGCTCTCTTTACGGCAACAGGAACTACTATGCTTGGTGTAGTTGTGAACCACTCAGGCTCCTGTTCTGCATCGGCATATCCGCGGATAACGGCGAGAGGCTTTATATTTAATTCTTTTGCTTTTTCCTTACTCATTAATACTACTGCTGCGGCACCATCATTCATGGTACTGGCATTGGCTGCCGTGACCGTACCCTCTTTACTAAAAGCTGGTTTTAATGTAGCGATCTTTTCGAACTTTACATTCCAGGGTTCTTCATCTTTTGATACAACAACTGCTTCCCCTTTTTTGGAGGGGATCTCCACCGGAACTATTTCATCAATGAAACTTCCACTCTCCCATGCTGCCTGGCTGCGTTTATAACTTTCAGTAGCAAATGCATCCTGCTCTTCGCGGCCAATGGTATTTTCAGAAGCACAAAAATCAGCAGCATTTCCCATAGCGGTATTGCTATAACAATCAGTTAACCCATCTTTCGCCAGTCCATCTATCAACCCTGTATTTCCATACTTATTTCCCCATCTAAGATTTTCCACATAAAATGGAACTGAACTCATATTTTCCATACCTCCAGCTACCACCACATCGGCATCGCCAAGCAAAATGCTTTGAGCGCCCTGGGCAATAGCCTTCATCCCACTTGCACAAACTTTATTGACGGTGGTACACACAACATTATCCGGCAGTCCGGCAAACTTTGCTGCCTGCCTTGCCGGAGCCTGACCGAGGTTAGCCTGCATCACACAACCCATCAAAACTTCATTCACTATTTCAGGGTTTATACCTGCCCGCTCTACCGCTGCTTTTATAGCAATAGCACCCAGCCTTGTAGCCGGCACATCTTTCAATGATCCTCCAAAAGAACCTATAGGTGTACGTACTGCGGATACGATATAAACTTCTTTATTCATATAGAATTAATTTGCGGCGCAAAGATAAGTTTAGTTTATATGTTTATGTTGCTCTAACGTAAAACGAAATAAGTTTGAATATTACAATACAAAGAATAACAACCCGTGCAAGAATCCCATAAATATTCCATAATTATTATTGGCGGAGGTCCAATAGGTATTGCTTGTGCTTTGGAAGCCAGGAAGCAGGCCATTGATTACCTTGTTATTGAACGGGGCACCCTCGTTAATTCTTTATATAACTACCCGATCAATATGACCTTTTTTTCAACATCTGAAAGATTGGAGATTGGGGAAGTGCCATTTGTATCAACCAATGCAAAACCAACGAGAAGTGAAGCACTGGAATATTACCGCCGGGTGGCAATGGATAATAAAATCAATGTCCATTTATTTGAAGAAGTGACAGATATAAAATCAGAAACGACGGATTTAAAAAAAGAAAAAGGATACATAGTTTTTACTAACAAAAACAGGTATATAGGAATGCATATCATAATTGCCACAGGATTTTATGATATCCCTTACCTGTTAAATGTTCCGGGTGAAGAACTTGCCAAAGTCAGGCATTATTATAAGGATCCTCATTTTTATTCTTTTCAAAAGGTTTTGATCGTTGGAGCTAATAATTCGGCTGTTGATGCAGCACTTGAAACCTGGCGCAAAGGAGCAGATGTAACTATGGTGATTCGCGGCTCTACCATTGGGGAAAGAGTCAAGTATTGGGTGCGTCCGGATATTGAAAACCGGATAAAAGAAGGCTCTATTAAAGCCTATTTTAATTCAACTTTAAAAGAAATAAAAGAAGGAGAGGTAACGATCATTACACCGGAGGAAATGCTTACTATTGAAAACGACTGGGTGTTGGCTATGACAGGGTACCAGCCTGATCTAAGCTTTTTGAAAAGAATCGGTATTGAATTATGCAATGATGAGATAATGAAACCCAGCTATCATGAAAATACACATGAATCAAATTTACCGGGCATATACCTTGCCGGCGTCATTTGCGGTGGGATGAATACACATAGGCTTTTTATAGAAAATTCAAGAGAGCATGCATTAAAAATCATTAATAAAATAGCTTTTGATGTCAAATGAAAGCAGCACATGCATTCTATAAATCATAAACAACAACAACAATCAAGGGAAATTGTAAAATTCTATGGCAGGAAATTTATTCTTCAGCTTTATTGGGAACTAATGAAAGTTTGGCAAAATCTGAACCGCTAAAAATGCGGGCAAGATTAATATCCTGTGTTTTTTGATAATCTGCAAGACGTGTTTGTGTAACTATACGCCAGAAATTTTTGGTTTTCAAGTCATTATAATCCCTTCCTTTCACGATCAAACCGCGAACGGGGTTTCTTTTTTTTAACTCAAACCGGATGATTTTGCCTTGTGGTATCGTTTCTTTTGCTAAAAACGTTTCTATTTGTTCTACTGTCATGCGGATGAAGGTAAGAGTTTAGAACATTTAACCCAATGTGTAAACGTTAAAAAATTTTAAACTTGCTGATTTTGAATTCACCACATCATCCCCCATAAACACTGAGGTCTTAAATCATCTATTTTTAAATCCAGAGACTTGCAATGGCGGTGTCAAAGCTATTCAAAGTATTTACTTTTTAAAGTCAAAAACCACTGGCTTTTGTACGAGTTCATATCTTTCATTTAATAATGAAGCATTGATAAATTTTGTCTCACCTCTTTTAAGTTGCCCATACGCTTCATGAATATGCCCGCATACATGTACCGGGGGTTTTATTTCTTTTACTTTTTTTAGCAGGTCAACGCAGCCTACATGTACTCCATTAATAACACTATCATGAATGCCATATACGGGACCATGAGTAAGAAGGATATCTGTATTTGCGGGAATCAAATTCCAATGTTTCATTATTTGCATCCCACGTCTGCGATTAAATGCCCAATTAAAAAACCAGGGTGTAACAGGAGAACCCCAGATTGTAATACCATCAATTATGATACTCGTATCATTCAAATACGTAACACCTGCCGGCATAAGCTCTTCAATTTCCCTAGAAGGTTTATTTTCAAAAAAGAAATCATGATTGCCTGCAATGAATATTTTGTATTGAAATTTTAATTCAGCAAACCATTTTAAAAAATCAAGTATTTCTGTTTTTTGTCCTTTATATGAAACATCACCAGCATGCAGAAGCACATCACCCTTTGGTAATTTTACATTGTGATGGCGGCAATGCGTATCAGATATGGCTATAAACCTCAATGGAACTTCTTTAACATACATAAAAAGCCACCCGGAGGTGGCTAAGCTGGAAAAATTCTCTCTGATTAAATTTTGTCTTTGCCTGTACTTTGATCTCTGTTCCCTGTCTGATCTTTTTGTTTTTGCTGTGGTTTGGAAGCCTGTCCACCGGTTTGTTCTCCGTGATTTGATTTTTCACGGGTGGGTGTTTATGCAAAACCTTGTCCACTTTGGTTGCCTGCTCCCTGACCAGAGGTGCCACTTCTATTTTTATCTCCTCTTCCTGACATAGTATAAATATTTAAATAATTTTAGAATCATTAATTTTCTACACTTATTATGCCATTATATTTAAATGCATCAACAAAAAACATAACTATTTTTCTTTTTTTGTTTTTTGGTTTTCAAAAGGCACAGGCTCAGCAACATGATGATTCAATACAACAGATAGAATTAAGAGAAGTTGTGGTCAAGGCATTTGAACAAAACCGCAAATTGAAAGATATACCGGCTTCTGTAGCATATGTTAACAGGCAAATGCTAGAAAGTTTTTCATCTTCTTCCATTGTACATGCCGTGAACACCCAACCTGGTATCAGGATGGAAGAACGGTCTCCCGGCAGTTATCGGTTCAATATTCGCGGAAGTTCTTTGCGTTCACCTTTTGGTGTGCGGAATATAAAAGTTTATTATAATGATCTCCCATACACCAACCCTGGTGGTCATACTTATCTTAACCAGCTTGGTTATTATAATTTTGGATCACTTGAAATAATGAAGGGACCAGGCAGCAGTTTATACGGTGCAGGTACCGGTGGTGTTTTGTTAATCGAAAGCATGAATGAAAATGAACAGCCAGGTGTATTTGCAGAATACGCATCGGGGAGCTATAATTTGCAAAACCTTTATGGCGCTGTACTTTGCGGTAACAAAAAATTTAAAACAAAAACTGGCTATCAGCATCAACAGAGCGACGGCTATAGAGATCATTCCGCTTTAGAGAGAAATGTCTTAAGCTGGTCAGGTAATTTTCGCTTTGATGGCAAACATATTCTAAAGACCAGCTTTTTTTACGGAGATCTTTTTTATGAAACCCCTGGGGCATTGACCTTGAAGGAATATACCATCAATCCAAAAAATGCACGGCCCCGTGTACAACTTGGACCCTCCGCATTTATTCCAAGTGCTGTTGATATGAAAGCATCTGTTCAACAAAAAACTTTTTTGACCGGAGCCTCCTACTGGCAAAAACTTACTGAAAAATTTTCACTGAAAGGGATTTTATATGGATCTTATACCCAGTTGCACAACCCGACTATTCAAAATTATGGACGTAATTCAGAACCACATGTGGGTGGGAGATCTTTATTTACTTATCAGCATACATCAAACAGACTGCAATTAAAATTTGATGGAGGCGCTGAGTGGCAACAAGGATTTACCAATGTAAGCATTCATAAAAATGTAGCCGGCGGAGCAGATAGCATACGTAGTTATGATGAGATTACTAACCGCCTGTCGCTGCTTTTTGCCCAGGCTTCATTTGATGTAGGAGGATGGAATTTTTTAGGAGGTATAAGTCTTAATGGACTGAATATTAAATATCAACGTTTCATGCCACAGGTAAACCAGGAACAAAGCAGGAAATTCAGTAATGAGCTGACACCACGTTTTGCCATTTTAAAGCATTTAAAAAATTTCACAGTATATACAAGTATTTCCAAAGGTTTTTCCCCTCCTACTACTGAAGAATTGTTTCCTACTGGCGGACAGGCAAATATTGATCTGAAAGCAGAGGAGGGTATAAATTATGACGTAGGCATTAGAGCTACGGTACTCAACAATTTAAACATAGATCTCAATGCATTTATTTTTTCCCTGGATAATGCTATTGTACAACGGCGTAATGCATTGGGTGGAAATTTTTATATCAATGCCGGTAATACAATACAAAAAGGTGTTGAAACAATATTTAATTACCATATTTTAAAATCTTCCTCATTGCTTACCAGGAGCGACTTTTGGTTGAGCCATACCTGGCATCGGTTCCGCTACGATGATTTTAAAAAAGATACAAATGATTTTTCAGGAAAGGCATTGCCTGTTTCTTTTGCTAAAAACGTTTCTATTTGTTCTACTGTCATGCGGATGAAGGTAAGAGTTTAGAACATTTAACCCAATGTGTAAACGTTAAAAAATTTTAAACTTGCTGATTTTGAATTCACCACATCATCCCCCATAAACACTGAGGTCTTAAATCATCTATTTTTAAATCCAGAGACTTGCAATGGCGGTGTCAAAGCTATTCAAAGTATTTACTTTTTAAAGTCAAAAACCACTGGCTTTTGTACGAGTTCATATCTTTCATTTAATAATGAAGCATTGATAAATTTTGTCTCACCTCTTTTAAGTTGCCCATACGCTTCATGAATATGCCCGCATACATGTACCGGGGGTTTTATTTCTTTTACTTTTTTTAGCAGGTCAACGCAGCCTACATGTACTCCATTAATAACACTATCATGAATGCCATATACGGGACCATGAGTAAGAAGGATATCTGTATTTGCGGGAATCAAATTCCAATGTTTCATTATTTGCATCCCACGTCTGCGATTAAATGCCCAATTAAAAAACCAGGGTGTAACAGGAGAACCCCAGATTGTAATACCATCAATTATGATACTCGTATCATTCAAATACGTAACACCTGCCGGCATAAGCTCTTCAATTTCCCTAGAAGGTTTATTTTCAAAAAAGAAATCATGATTGCCTGCAATGAATATTTTGTATTGAAATTTTAATTCAGCAAACCATTTTAAAAAATCAAGTATTTCTGTTTTTTGTCCTTTATATGAAACATCACCAGCATGCAGAAGCACATCACCCTTTGGTAATTTTACATTGTGATGGCGGCAATGCGTATCAGATATGGCTATAAACCTCAATGGAACTTCTTTAACATACATAAAAAGCCACCCGGAGGTGGCTAAGCTGGAAAAATTCTCTCTGATTAAATTTTGTCTTTGCCTGTACTTTGATCTCTGTTCCCTGTCTGATCTTTTTGTTTTTGCTGTGGTTTGGAAGCCTGTCCACCGGTTTGTTCTCCGTGATTTGATTTTTCACGGGTGGGTGTTTATGCAAAACCTTGTCCACTTTGGTTGCCTGCTCCCTGACCAGAGGTGCCACTTCTATTTTTATCTCCTCTTCCTGACATAGTATAAATATTTAAATAATTTTAGAATCATTAATTTTCTACACTTATTATGCCATTATATTTAAATGCATCAACAAAAAACATAACTATTTTTCTTTTTTTGTTTTTTGGTTTTCAAAAGGCACAGGCTCAGCAACATGATGATTCAATACAACAGATAGAATTAAGAGAAGTTGTGGTCAAGGCATTTGAACAAAACCGCAAATTGAAAGATATACCGGCTTCTGTAGCATATGTTAACAGGCAAATGCTAGAAAGTTTTTCATCTTCTTCCATTGTACATGCCGTGAACACCCAACCTGGTATCAGGATGGAAGAACGGTCTCCCGGCAGTTATCGGTTCAATATTCGCGGAAGTTCTTTGCGTTCACCTTTTGGTGTGCGGAATATAAAAGTTTATTATAATGATCTCCCATACACCAACCCTGGTGGTCATACTTATCTTAACCAGCTTGGTTATTATAATTTTGGATCACTTGAAATAATGAAGGGACCAGGCAGCAGTTTATACGGTGCAGGTACCGGTGGTGTTTTGTTAATCGAAAGCATGAATGAAAATGAACAGCCAGGTGTATTTGCAGAATACGCATCGGGGAGCTATAATTTGCAAAACCTTTATGGCGCTGTACTTTGCGGTAACAAAAAATTTAAAACAAAAACTGGCTATCAGCATCAACAGAGCGACGGCTATAGAGATCATTCCGCTTTAGAGAGAAATGTCTTAAGCTGGTCAGGTAATTTTCGCTTTGATGGCAAACATATTCTAAAGACCAGCTTTTTTTACGGAGATCTTTTTTATGAAACCCCTGGGGCATTGACCTTGAAGGAATATACCATCAATCCAAAAAATGCACGGCCCCGTGTACAACTTGGACCCTCCGCATTTATTCCAAGTGCTGTTGATATGAAAGCATCTGTTCAACAAAAAACTTTTTTGACCGGAGCCTCCTACTGGCAAAAACTTACTGAAAAATTTTCACTGAAAGGGATTTTATATGGATCTTATACCCAGTTGCACAACCCGACTATTCAAAATTATGGACGTAATTCAGAACCACATGTGGGTGGGAGATCTTTATTTACTTATCAGCATACATCAAACAGACTGCAATTAAAATTTGATGGAGGCGCTGAGTGGCAACAAGGATTTACCAATGTAAGCATTCATAAAAATGTAGCCGGCGGAGCAGATAGCATACGTAGTTATGATGAGATTACTAACCGCCTGTCGCTGCTTTTTGCCCAGGCTTCATTTGATGTAGGAGGATGGAATTTTTTAGGAGGTATAAGTCTTAATGGACTGAATATTAAATATCAACGTTTCATGCCACAGGTAAACCAGGAACAAAGCAGGAAATTCAGTAATGAGCTGACACCACGTTTTGCCATTTTAAAGCATTTAAAAAATTTCACAGTATATACAAGTATTTCCAAAGGTTTTTCCCCTCCTACTACTGAAGAATTGTTTCCTACTGGCGGACAGGCAAATATTGATCTGAAAGCAGAGGAGGGTATAAATTATGACGTAGGCATTAGAGCTACGGTACTCAACAATTTAAACATAGATCTCAATGCATTTATTTTTTCCCTGGATAATGCTATTGTACAACGGCGTAATGCATTGGGTGGAAATTTTTATATCAATGCCGGTAATACAATACAAAAAGGTGTTGAAACAATATTTAATTACCATATTTTAAAATCTTCCTCATTGCTTACCAGGAGCGACTTTTGGTTGAGCCATACCTGGCATCGGTTCCGCTACGATGATTTTAAAAAAGATACAAATGATTTTTCAGGAAAGGCATTGCCTGGCATTGCTCCACACGCCATTTCTTCAGGCTTTAATCTACTGGTTTCGAATGGTCTATTGGCAACAATGACCTATACTTTTAATGCTAAAACACCGGTTAATGATGCAAATAATGCTTATGCCGGCAATTATCATCTGCTGGGTGTAAAATTTGGATACCAGAAATGGTTCAGTGGAAAATGGCGAATAAAATTCTCTGGGGGTGTTGAAAATATATTGGATGAAAACTATAGCTTAGGCAATGACATTAATGGTTTTGGAGGAAGATATTATAATGCTGCGTCAGGTAGAAATTATTATGCTGCTATCGTATTTCAATGGTTAAAAACAATGTCAAAGCTTGCAAATTGAATTATCTTATTCAACCTTGATCACTGGTTTATCCCATAGAAGAAGTTACAAGTTTTCGCTGCCATTCATCTTGCTTCTTTATGGTGTCTTTGCTGAGTTTTTTCATCACTGCTGCAGCTATTATACCCCCAGCCACATACAAGCCAATAGTAATCATCCTTGTTTTTTTATTGCGATTAGTATATGTGTCTGATAAATTCAAATGCTGCGGTAAGATAACTGCACTGATACCTGCAGCGAGGCCTAATGCGGCGCACCGTAATAATGCATATTTTTTATTGCCAATACCGGATAAGCTGTAGTAAACAGCATTTGTAATTATATCACCAGCTAATGTCCAGCGGTATAGGTTGTTTTCATCGGGCAGCTTTGCTTTTACGGATTTCAGTGTTTTTGCTAGCGCTTGCATACCCAGCAGGTCTAATCTGGGTGCATTGGGTAATGTTTTTTTCAGGAGCTGATGAATCAATGTCAATGCCAATGCTCCGGCCGCCCCACCTTCGAGAGAATATTTTGTTTTCATAAATCAGTTTAATAATGTTCCCATTAGCATTAAAATATTATGCCATTAAAAGTAATATTCAGCGTAAAACAACCGTGCCCAATGTTTTCGTAAGCTCTATTTCCTGCTGTTTTAAATATTGATGCGTCCTGATAAGGGTAGGTTGTGTATCAGGGGAAGCATATTCCATATCAGTATGATTTTGCAACAAAAGTTTGCGCACTTTCCTGAGCTTTAGATAATTTATAGCTGATTCCACCTCCTGTTTTGTAGTATCTTTCTGTGTATTAAGAAATACTGCCAACTCATTTTTATGATCTTTATTGAGCATCCTTAAAAAATCTTTATAGTCCTGCTGAAATAATTCCTTTTGGTAGCCGGTTGAATGACTTAACTCTGCCCGCCAACGTACACTTTGTTCATAAGGGAAATATAACAGAGAAACTGTTAGTGTGCTTAATGTTGCATCATTAGTGTATAAAAAATGATTTTTATCTACCTGGCGATTCAGTTGCAAAAGCTCTTTATAACTATTTATAAGTTTTAATACAGGTCCGCTTTGAAAAAGATCAGCCTCGGGCATCTCAGCAAAAATGTAATCCGCCACCAATTGATCTGCATTCCACTTTTTCATTCCGTGTTCCAGCAATACACGGGCAATTTCACGTTCCTGTAATTCTTCCTGGTACAGCAGGTTAAAAGTCTGGTCATCAAAATCTGTCTGATCCCCTTGCCTGGCATTTTCTTCATGATACTTTGCTTCTTCAAAAGGCAGTTTTTTTTCTATTATTGATATCTTGTTACGAATGAGTTTATTAACCAGCGTTGTAAAACCAGTTTCGTCAATTTTCAAAATTTGTGAGCATTGTCTTATATAATCCTGTTGTTTGGTAAAATCCTCTGTGCGGTCAATTTTTGAAATCGTTTCTGCTATCCTGTTAACGACTTCTGCTTTTCTAACAGAATCGTTGGCAGCATCTTTCAGTGATACTTCTAATTGAAAAAGAATAAAATCTTTTTTATTGCTATTAATGAAATCCCTGAAAGCAGCAGTTCCCACTTTTTGTAAATAACTATCAGGATCTTCATTTCCCGGGATCAAAACGAGCTTCACATTTAACCCTTCTTCCAAAGCCATATCAAGCCCTCTCAAAGCAGCTTTTACGCCTGCAGTATCGCCATCATAAATAATAGTGAGATTCTTTGTATATTTTTTTATGAGCCTTATCTGATCCTGGGTGAGTGAGGTACCTCCGCTGGCTACAGTATTTTCGATACCGGATTGATGAAGGGAAAGCACATCTGTGTACCCTTCCACGAGCAGGCATTCGTTGGCCTTATCTATGGCATAGCGGCCAAAATATGTTCCATACAGAATTTTACTTTTAACATAGAGCTCATTTTCAGGTGTATTTATATATTTCGGCGCTTTGTCATTGCTTTTTATCAGGCGGGCACCAAACCCAATGATTTTTCCACTGTTGTTATGTACAGGAAAAATGATGCGGTCGCGGTAATTATCAAATAACTGGTCATTACGGCTTAGGACTAAACCTGATTTTTGCAACAATTCACTATTGAATTGATTTCTCAAAGCAGCATCTGCAAAAGCATTTTTTTTGTCAGGAGCGTATCCTATACCAAATTTTTTTAGTGTGTCTTCATTGAAGCCCCTGTGTTTCAGATAACTTAAAGCGATGTCTTTTCCTTCTTCAGAATCATACAACTGCTGTTCGTAAAATTTTTGCGCAAAATTATTTATGATATAGAGACTTTCTGCTACCTGTTGCATCTGTACTGCTTCAGGTGAAACAACTGTTTCCTCTATTTCTATATTATAACGGTTTGCCAGCCACCGGAGGGCTTCTACATAGCTCAACTTTTCATGTTCCATTAAAAAAGAAATGGTATTGCCGCTTTTGCCACAACCGAAACATTTAAAAATTTCTTTTGTAGGGGAAACAGTGAAAGAAGGGGTACGTTCATTATGGAAGGGGCAATTTCCCAAGTAATTGGCGCCTCGCTTTTTAAGCTTTACAAATCCGCCAACAACATCAACAATATCTATGCGGGAATGAATTTGCTGTATTGTTCCGGGGCTGATCATATGGGCAAATATAGGATTTGAAAAAAGTGAATTAATTTAAGAATTATGAATGAAACAAACTAATTTCTTTTTTCCTATAAGCGATTTAAATTTATGACAGCCCAAACCCTTTGGAAAAGGAAGAGTTATACTTATTTATTAACCTCTAAAATTTTCTTCCAATGGTTCAGACAGACATCTCACAGCTGTCCGCCGAAACTGCAGACTGGCGGCAAACTTTACGCAACTACCGCGATGAATTTACAGAAAACAAAAAGTTGCTACAGGACAATTGCAAAAACCACCTTTCTAAAAAACAATTATTAGACGTTGAGCGCTTCCACAACCAGTTTCACATCCAGCTCATTAACATTCATGATGTGAAGCAACACATTAAAGCCCACGAACGAAAGATTCACTTTGAAACTTCATCGAACCAATCTATTTCAGGTCAAACCTATTCTGAACACGAACAATTACTTGAGGATTACACAAGCCTTGATAATACTCTTCAGGATTTACGGCAAGAGTTCAAAAATTTTATAAGTGTTATTAAAAACTGATGAACTTATTGTCAATTCTGCTCTACTGCCCCTCAGTAATTTTTCATATCTAAACCATATAATATGGCAGCCGAATTTGATACGTCACATGTAAAAAATATTGTTTTGCTTGGCCATGCAGGTGCAGGCAAAACAACATTAGCGGAGTGTATGTTATTCGAAGCGGGTATTATACATCGACGCGGATCTATTGCTGAAAATAATACCATAAGTGATTATCATGAACTCGAGCATGAAAGGGGCAATTCTATATTTTCCAAATTACTGCACACCAAATGGCGTGGTTATAAAATAAATATCCTGGATACTCCGGGGTATGATGATTTTGTGGGCGAGGTTCTCTCTGCTTTGCGGGTAGCCGATACCGGTGTGATGCTCCTTAATGCCTGTATGGGTGTGGAAGTAGGCACCGATGTTATTTGGGAGTACACGGAAAAGTTCAAAACACCTATGATTTTCGCGGTTAATAAGCTGGACCATGATAAAGCTGACTTTGACAAAACGGTGCAGCAGGCAAAAGAACATTTTGGAAGTAAGATTACTGTAGTGCAGTATCCTAATCAGCAAGGCTCAGGTTTCCACGAAATCATAGATGTATTGCGGATGACAATGTACAAATTTCACGATACAGGCGGTAAGCCGGAAAAATTACCAATTCCCGGGGAGCAGAAAGAAAAAGCAGAGACTTTGCATAAAGAATTAGTAGAAGCTATAGCCAGCAATGATGAAAACCTGATGGAAAAATATTTCGATAAAGGAGAGCTTGATGAAGATGAAATGAAAGCAGGAATGAAAAAGGCTATGATCAATCATGATTTGTTTCCTTTATTTTGTTTGAGCGGTGAACGTAATATGGGCAGTGGAAGGTTAATGGGTTTTATAGACAATGTATGTCCCAGTGCCAATGAAATGGCACCTCAAACAGCAAAAAGTGGCGAGAATTTACCTTGTGAGGAAACAGGTCCTGCATGTATTTTTATTTATAAAATTGTGTCAGAACCACATGTTGGCGATCTGTCCTTTTTTAAAGTCTATAGCGGGACCATCAAAACCGGTATGGAACTGGTAAATGAGTCTAATGGCGTTATTGAAAAAATAAACCAGTTGTTTTTAATGGAGGGCAACAAAAGAACTGCCGTGAACGAATTGGTAGCCGGTGACATAGGAGCTACACTAAAACTGAGAAATACACATGTCAATAACACATTGCATGTAAAGGGAAAAAATTATGAATTGAACCCTATCGAATTTCCTTCGCCAAATATGACCGTAGCAATTGAACCCGCGAAAAAAGGTGAAGAAGAAAAATTATCCCAGGCTTTGCATCAGCTACGTGAAGAAGATCCTACACTGATAGTAGAAGTTTCCGGTGAATTAAAACAAATACTGATCCATTGCCAGGGAGATATGCACCTGGCTGTAGCCAAGTGGAAAATTGAAAACCTGCATAAACTTGAAGTGCAGTTTATAAAACCAAAAATTGCTTATAGAGAAACAATCAGGAAAATGGCCGAATCAAATTACAGGCATAAAAAACAATCGGGTGGCGCAGGCCAGTTTGGTGAAGTATACATTCGGGTGGAGCCATATTATGAAGGCATGCCCGAACCTGCCGGACTTAATGTAAGGGGCCGCGAAACATTTGATCTTCCATGGGGTGGAAAATTGGTGTATTATAATTGTATAGTGGGAGGTGCTATTGATGCACGTTTTATACCTTCAGTATTGAAAGGTGTAATGGAAAAAATGCATGAGGGACCTCTTACAGGCTCTTATGTACGCGATGTGAGAGTTTGTTTATACGATGGGAAAATGCACGCAGTAGATTCTAATGATCTCTCGTTTAAACTTGCCGGTCTTATGGCATTTAAGCAGGCATTTCAACAAGCTGATCCACAAATCCTGGAGCCAATTTATAATGTCGAAATTCTAAGCCCTGAAGATTTGACCGGAGCAGTAATGGGTGAAGTGCAGAGCCGCCGTGGCGTAGTAGAAGGAATGGATACGGAAAGTCATTTTCAAAAAATCAGTGCCAAAGTTCCGCTTTCTGAAATGCATAATTTCTCTTCTTCTCTTCGATCTCTTACACAGGGAAGAGCAAAATTTAAAATGAGGTTTGATGGTTATACACCTTTGTCTTTCGATCTTCAACGTAAACTTATAGATGAATACAATAAGGCCGAAACGCAGGCGGTTGTATAAGTCTTTAACCTGTTATTTACTTATTTCACCGCTGATAATTGCCTGAAAGGCTATAGCACTAGGAAGATTTAGTATTTTATTATTAATTTGTTACCCAGATAATCCATCTTATACCAAAACTAAATCTATTCCTATGCATGCTTACTATCGTAACCATCAATTGTATTTGGCTGAAAAATGTAATTGGCTAGATCGGCAGGTAGAAAAAAACAGCAAAAGAGCTTTAATGAAGATTGAAAGTTTTAAGCTGATTGTAGAATCAGGTGAAGGATTTGATCAGATAAAAATGGTTGAAAAACTTGTTAAAGACTCTTTATTAACAGCTATTCATAACACGAAACTTCTGCAAAAAGAAGGTTATTATCAATCAAACCTTGAAAATTAATATCAAATAATATTCGTGTAATTCTGCCTGCCCAGGCTCATTGAAAAGTTAAATAAAAAAAAGCTGTTTCAAAGATTATTCTGAACAGCTTCTTTCACTTAGTTGTTTGGTTAAGCTACTTTGCGAAGTTCTATTGTAGGTTCTTTATTTAAGCAAGACTTCAAAAACTCTACTTCATCTTTATTGTAAGGTTCTCCATTGGTTCTGAATACATCATGAAACCAGAGTTCAGGCTCCTGTTCATATGTTTTTTCCCATGAATCCCACGGACAATGAGTCTGGGATTTACCCTGTACAAATCCCCAGTTATAAGCCCCTACCTGATGTTCTTTCAATAAGGGAAGTATGTCCTGAAAAGTGCAGTCAAACGGCCGCGCCATATACTCAGTGCAAAGCATAGGTCGGCCAAAACGCTTAAGTTCCAGTATCCTCTTTTCCATACCTTCTTTATTTTCATAGCAATGGAAGCTGATAATATCAGAATGGGTAAACATGTAATTGTCCAGTATTGAAATTTTATGATCGCAACTCCAGTCATTCTGCCACGGAGCCATAGTTATGGGCTGATCCGCACCAACGCCTCTTACCCAACGGATTGTTTTCTTTAATAGCTCAAGAGAAAGTTCAGCTTTGTGCAATGCGTATTCAGTGTCTTTATAACTTGTCAGGTTCATATTATCCGGCTCATTATATAAATCCCATATAAGCACTCTTTTATCATGCTTAAAATGATTCACAATACCATGAACATATTCATACAGATCGTCGTATCGATCAATATCATTTAACACGGCATATCCGGGGCATTGCACCCATCCTGAATTATGGACATTTTGTTTTGGTTCCGGCTGCTTCCCAAGCCTGGGATGTGGATCCCATACAGCATCAAACAATACCAACATAGTTTTAATACCATGCTTATTCGCTATTGAAAGGAATAAATCAATGCGCTCCAGGAAACCTTTGGAATTTTCCTCCCATAAAAGATGATGTAAAAAAACACGTACAGTATTGAATCCTAAAGAAGCAGCCCAGCTTAATTCTTTGTCCACAAGGAATGGATCAAAGGTCTCTGACTGCCACATTTCAAGTTGATTAATGGCATTGGAAGGAATATAGTTGCAACCTGCAACCCAACCATGTTTTTTAAACCAATTATTAGCTCTGCGGGATGACCAGCGATAAGCTAGCTCAGCATCCTGCTCAATCATAGGGATTGTCCTGGATATCATAAGGGATAATTTGGATGTTAGATTTCAAATAGGTTATTGAAATATGATCCAAAATAATATGAAAAGTGATATAATGCAATCTTTAAATCGTGTTAAATTGGGATTTAATCGGTGAAACCTGTTTTTTCATGGTTAAAGCAGGGCATCATTTTTATTTAAGTATAAATTTTTCCAACCAGAGTAATTTCTTTTAACAATTTTAAAATGATTAAATGAACTACCTAATTACAAAAAAAGTAAAAGAAAATTTTGCAAAAACGTTTGCCGGCGATCCATTATTAGTGCGTTCTCCCGGTCGGGTGAATATTATCGGAGAACATACTGACTATAACGAAGGCTTTGTATTACCTGCAGCAATCGATAAAGCTATTTATGTAGCTGTATCAAAAAATGAAGAGAATATGATCAGGATATTCTCAAATGAATTCAATGAATTACACCAGAGTGATCTTCAAAATTTGCATAAGTCCGAACAGCAATGGGCTAATTATATAATAGGTGTAGCAGCCCAATTAATAAAAAGAGGATACACATTATCTGGTTTCGATGTTGTTTTGGATGGGGATGTTCCGATTGGTGCGGGTCTTTCTTCATCAGCTGCGGTGGAGTGTGCCATGGCTTTTGCATTGAACAGGATCAACGATCTTAATATCAATAAAGAGGACCTTGCAGAAATAGCACAAAAAGCAGAACATGAATATGCAGGAGTAATGTGTGGTATCATGGACCAGTTTGCATCTGTCAATGGCAAGAAAGACCATGTAATCAAACTGGATTGCCGCTCAATGGCGTATGAATATGTACCATTGGAAATGGAGGGTTATAAAATATTACTGCTTAATACAAATGTGAAACATGCACTTTCCTCATCGGAATATAATACAAGGCGCCAGCAATGCGAGGCAGGTGTTGCCCTGATCAGGAAACATTATCCGGAAGTAACCAGCCTCCGGGATGTAACCATGGAGTTATTAAAAAAATATGTTTCAGATGATCCGATAATTTATAAGCGTTGTAAATATGTAATAGAGGAAAATGAACGGTTACTTACAGGCTGTACAGATTTGCAAAATGGGGATCTTAAAGCACTTGGTAAAAAAATGTTCAGAACACATGAAGGTTTAAGTACAGAATACGAGGTAAGCTGTAAGGAACTCGATTTCCTGGTTGAGTTTGTAAAAAAACATAAAGCTGTTTTAGGGGCCCGTATGATGGGCGGAGGTTTTGGAGGTTGTACTATTAATCTTGTAGAAGAAGCTGCCATCGACAATTTAATAAAGGAAGCATCAGTTGCTTACAACTCAACTATGAATAAAACACTCACTAGTTACATTGCTCAGACAGACGATGGTACGTCGGCAATTAAAATTTAGTTATTTGTAAAAAACCTGAAAATTGTTTCAGAGCGAAAGGTTTGTTCCGGATTTATCACCGTTGAAGGAAAAGAAGGTTTATTCGGGGAATCGGGAAAATGTTGGGTTTCCAGACAAAAAGCCGTTCTGTAGCTATCTCTTTTATTTAATTTTATTTGGTTTTCGCCTTTCATAAAATTGCCTGTATATAACTGAATGCCCGGTTGGGTAGTGAGTATTTCCAGTATGATGCCACTTTCATTGCCGGTAGCTCTTGCTGCCAAGGATAATTCATCATTGCGACTTTTATTCAGTACAAAGTTGTGATCATATCCAGTCCCATTCAATAATTGCTCATGGTTTGAATTGATTTCTTCACCAATCATTTTTTCTCTTGTGAAATCAAAAGGTGTATTAAAAGTGGGCTCAAAAATTCCCAAAGGGATTGAAGTATTGTCTATTGGAGTAAAGTTGTCTGCATTGATAAAAAGCTTATGATTAAGTATCGTTCCGTTCCCCTGCCCGTTTAGATTAAAATAAGAATGATTAGTAATATTTATAATCGTTTCTTTATCGCATTTGGCTTCATAGGAAATATGGAGTTCATTGATATCATTTAAGGAATATTTTACCAAAGTATTTAAATTACCAGGATAACTTTCTTCACCATCGTTAGATAAATAAGATAACAAAACAGTACTCTCGTTTAGTTTTTCAATCTCCCAAACTACATTCTGAAAACCATTATGGCCTCCATGTAAATGATTGGGGCCATTATTGCAATCCAGATTATATTCTTTATTATGAAGTGTAAATTTTCCGTTTTTTATGCGGTTAGCATAGCGCCCAATTATGGCTCCGTGATATGGCTCTGTTGAATTTAAATAACCTTCCAGCGAATCAAAGCCAACAATTACATCCCGCCAAGCGTTCCACTTATCTTTAAATAAAAGACTTACTATTCTTGCTCCATAATTGGTGATGGCTATTTGTAAATTTTTATTTTGAAGAATGATAAGATCAACGTTTTTCCCATGTAAAGCAGCCCTGAATGCTTTAGAGTCAGGCAGATATTCTTGCACGGCTGGTATGATCTTTTGAAGTGGATGATGATTTTAATTCTTCCTTATATTTTTGCAAAGATTTATTCAATGGAGGAAGCAGAATAGCTCTTTCACTTCCTAATACGGAGTTAAGAGGTCTTTGGGCGGAAAGGTTTAGGTCAGCTAATGGGCTTGACTGAATATAGTTTGTATCAAGTTTGAAAAGATGGGCTGTCATACAGGCTAGCTCCCACCAGGTTGTTCTTCCTACATTCGCTACATGCCATAAACCATTTTCTCCATCGATCAAAAGATCCAGTGTAGCATGAACCAGGTCGGGAACATAAGTAGCACTAATCCAAACATCATTGGCAACCGGAATCGCCAGCTCATTTTCGAGATTATTTTTTACCCAATAAACAAAATTATATTCATCCCAGGGCCCGAAAAATGCACTGGTTCTTATGATTAATGCGTTATTGTTTTCTCTCAATACAATTTGCTCTGCCAGTGCTTTCGTTTTTCCATAAATGTTTAACGGATCTGTTTGATCGCTTTCAAGGTATTCACCTTCTTTACTTCCATTAAAAACAAGATCGCTGGAAAAAGTGATAAGCTTAACTCCGTAGCGTTGCGATGCCCGTGCTAAATTTTCAACACTAGTTACATTTTCCCTGAAACATTGCTCCTGCTCTCTCTCAGCATCATCAACCCTTACATAACCTGCAGCATTAATGATAGCCCAGGGTTTATAAGTTTCAATAGCAGCAATGACGTCTTTTTCTTCTGCTATATCACATTCATTTCTACTTAATAAAATATAAGGTAAAGCTCTTTGATTGCACAATTTTGCAAAGGCACGGCCCAGCGTTCCATTTTTGCCAATAATCAATATGGGATTATATCTTTTTGCATTATTATATTCCACCGATTCCAATAAGCCCTGAGGCGGTACATATATAAGCCTGCTTTTTCTTTGCCACCAACCTTTTATATTAGCCAGCTCATGTTCGCAGTTGTTTGTTATTGAAATGTGTTTAATAAAATTTGATAATGCTGTACTCCTCAAATTGCCACCCCTTTGGTCAAACACACCTGGTTCATAACTGCCTTTGGGTTGTGTAAGCAATTTATCCCAGCCATACGATCCCAGCAAAGCCCAGGCAGTTACTGCTTGTATATTAATGCCTGAATTTTTTAATGACTCACATGCCTTCCATACATATTTAAACCATCGCAACTGCTCCTCCCTATGGCAATGTAAATGCACTTCAGTAATAGCAAATGGTGCTTTATACCTTTGCCATGCTTCCAGTAGCAGTACCTTCAATCCTGTTTCTTCCTCTATTTCCATACGGGCCACTTCAACATCTGCATAACGATGTCTTTTATTGCCGCCCCACTTATCATTGGGATAGTTATGGGTATTTTCATCAAGGTATCTCTCAGAGGTAACGTAATGATTAAAACCGAAAATATCCGGTTCGTACCGATTGTCTAAGAAGAAATGTAATTGCTCCGCCGGTATATTGAAACGTTTAAAGTATTTCCAAAGTTTGTGCTTTTCGTTTACCCGCCCGCATAATAAATCAAATGTTAGCCACCTGCGTTCATTTTCAAACCGGGCCTGGTAATTTAGTTTTTTGGTGCTATAAGTTTTGCCTAGATCTTCTGTTTGAATCAAACTTGCCTGTGGGTTGATCTTACGTATTTCCTGCATGGATAAAACCACTCCTTTAAGTTGATGCAGCAACATTAACAGGAAGTTTTTATCTGTTTTTTTATGAGGATACCATAATGAGTATAAACCGCTGAATCTTGCTGTAGTTAACGGTTCGTTTACAGGAGTATAATACTTTATCCATGGAAATTGCTCAGCTACTTTTTTGGCATAATTGGCCAATAAAACAGGAAAGTCAGGATCCAACAAATTTGTAAATGCCGGGCCGCTGCCATGATGCACAAGTCCTGCGATAATGTCTATTTGTTTTTCTTTGAAAAAATACAACTGGTTGCTTGTCCACTCCCAATCAATTTCCATGTTTTGAACAGGCTCGTGTTTTTCCCATAGAATTGGAAAACGAAGTTTTTTTAAACCAAGTTTTGATATGTGTTCTTTAAAGTTTTTATTATAATAATCTGAGTAGTGCAATTGATCAAAGTACAAGTCCCCCACCCTGTTAATTGTACATTCCATGCCTCCCCAAAGTTCTGTTTGATTATATTGTTTGTTCTTATCTGTTGACATATGCAGGTTTGGTGTTGCAAAATTTTGCTTGTACTACCTGACCTATATTGTAATACTTACTTAACCAGAACTTAAGATTTTTCAGAAGATACTTCAGCCAATAAGCTATTCAGGCACGGAATTGAAATATGTTTATGGGTAAGGGGGCCATATTTCATTCAGGACATATATTGCTAATTACCCATAATCTTATATATAAAATTTCTCTTTTTCACCGGTTGGCTATGAACATTTTTATTTATACTGACCTCTATATGCTTAACCATTTGATTCCATGTTTTATCCCATGAATTACCTGCAAGAAAAGCATCAACCTGGTTAATCCAGTTTTTCGTCGTTCCTTTTTTCAAAATGGCTTCACCGTGCATAATAAACTCTTTTGTGTCTGAAGCTATATTAACTAGTTTATTTTCAGCATAGGGTGATACTACATCTTTTATGGCCGATGATATTACAGGTATTCCAGCAGCCAGGTATTCAGGAGTTTTTGTAGGACTTATAAACTTTGTAGATTCATTTAAAGCAAAAGGAATAATTGCAACATCCCAACCCGACAAATATCCAGGTAATTCATTATATGTTTTTCCTCCCAAATAATGAATATTATTCATTTTTGGCAAAGTTTCAGGATCTATTTTTACAACTGGACCTATCAATACAAACTGCCATTCAGGTTTTGCCTTTGCAACATCAGCAATCAAATCAATATCAAAACGCTCATCTATAACACCGTAAAATCCAAAACGTGGATGTGGTATGAAAGACTGATCAGCAGGTTCTTGTTTTATGGCCCTGGCCTGAGAAAAATGCTCTTTATCAATACTGCTCGGAAATGGATATATATTATGGTGGCGGTTCTTTTTGGCTTCATAAATACTATAACCTCCCGTAAACACCACATCTGCTTGTCCCATCAACTGGGATTCTTTTTCTTTTAATTCAACAGGTGCAAATTTAAATGCTGACAGCTCATCCATGCAATCATAAACAACTATTTCTGGATTCAAATGATTGCTGAAAGGAAGTGCCATTGGAGTATAATACCAGGTAAAGTACCTGTTGATATCCATCATTACAATTAAATCTTCGATATAATCTTTTTGTTTTTTTATCAAAGCTTCTCCATCGCTTCCATGTTGTAAATAAGGAACAATTACATAAAGATTTTGTGCTTCTTCACGAATATCCAATTTATCGGGTGCATCATGAAATATAGGTTCTTCTATAAAAAAAACCCTGGTACAATTGGAAAAGCGACTTAATAAATGCTGCGGACGCTGGTAAACAAAATTCCAACGGAGGTGAGAAAAACAAATTAGATCAATATTTTGTAAAAATGGCCATGCGGCAATTGGAAGGTTTTTTAGCATGCCATATAAGTTGCTATTTACATGCCAAAATTTACAATGTTTAGTAAGAATAATGAAAAAAACTTAGAGGTTTTATCTGTAGAAGTTTTTCCTCTTTTAAAAAGAATATATTTATAAATATAATATATAT
>MWVW01000048.1_pt1 | contig 28274 bp, 22 predicted proteins | sample 1047191 | NCBI WGS metagenome assembly MWVW01 (sample SAMN06349985, study PRJNA376086) | soil metagenome | isolation source: MtG22-5 sample Antarctic (ecotone) | place: Antarctica
ATAGTTGAGACTTATCCTCTTTTTTTATCTTCTCCAACAACTCTTCCATCCTAAAAACATAATCCAGGGTATCATCAATATAAAAAGTTATTTGGGGTATGCTGCGCAACTGATGGCGAACCCTGTTGCCTAATTCCTTCCTTATCTCTTTACTTTTTTCCTGGATCTTTGTAAGCATTGCATCATTATCTTTTATCTGGAAAAAACTCAGGTAAACTCTTGCCTCAAAAAGATCAGGGGTAATTTTCACTGAAGAAATAGAAACCATTCCTCCATCCTGCATATTTAAACCCATCCTTAAAAAAATATCATTAAGCTCATGAATTATAACGCCGGCCACCTGTTTTTGTCTTTTTCCCTCTGTCATTTTTATATAAGATTGGTGGTTGTAAAATTAGTTACTTTGCAAATGCATTTCAAATTTTTGCAAACCATGTGGTTTGTGGGGAACACAAACCATGGCAACAGCCTTGTCGCTTTCCCCACCAGCTACTATTCCTTACATCATAGATGAAGAGTTTACGATCGATTTTCAGGTATATATCAAAATATCCCAAACTAATTTTCGCTTATTTCAGCTTCAATATCTTATCATCGCTGTTTTCTGTTATTTCTCTTGCTTTACTTAGTCCATTTTTACTGCTGATCTTTAAAAAAGTGGATACCCTTAATGTTGCGTCTAATCCCGATTCCTTTTTAGCAGCCATAAATCCTATCAATAAATTTAAGGCTGAATTATATAATATAATAAATTCTCCCAACGGCGACATAAAAGCACTGGCAATTATTTGTTTGGCAGTACTTGTATCCGTTATTCTTAAAAATATTTTTTTGTATCTGTCTATGTATTATCTTAATCCTATACGCAATAATATTATTAATGATATGCGTACATCGATGTATAAAAAGATTATTGCATTGCCCATCGGGTATTTTAATGATCAGCGGAAAGGAGATATTATGAGCAGACTTACAAATGATCTGAGTGAAGTGGAAGGTTCTACAGTGGGGGTGCTGGAAACATTATTCAGGGAACCTATTTCTATTTTCCTGTTCTTTATTTATTTAGTGATGTTGAGCCCCGAGCTAACTTTATTCCTGGCGATCTTCATTCCACTTTCAGGTTTTATTATCGGGAGGATAGGACGTTCCTTAAAAAAACAAAGTACAAAAGTACAGGAAAAACTAGGCGCCATATTGTCTACCATTGATGAAACACTCGGGGGTATCAGAATTATTAAAGCATTTAATGCAGAGAAAAAGCAACTCGATAGGTTTACGCAACAAAATACTGAACTACTCCAAATAAAGAACAAAGCTAACAGGCGCAGGGACCTTGCATCTCCTGTATCTGAAATATTGGGAGTTATAGCTGTAGTTTGTGTATTGTGGTATGGCGGACGTTTAGTATTACGGGGAATTTTTTTAGATCCCGGAGATTTTTTAGCATACATCGCAATTTTTTCTCAATTGATACAACCCTTAAAATCTTTATCCACAGCATCATACAATATTAAGAGAGGTGCAGCAAGTATTGAAAGAATTGAATATTTAATAAAAGAAAATGTATCCATAAAAGAAAATCCAAATCCTGTACAGTTAAAGCATTTTAATAACTCAATTCAATTTAAGAAGGTTGGATTTTTATATGAGGATAAGATTATTTTGGATAGTGTGGACCTTACTGTTGAAAAAGGGAAAACTATTGCATTGGTAGGTTCATCCGGCGCAGGTAAAAGTACATTGGTTGATCTTATTCCCCGTTTTCACGACGTAGGCGTAGGTGAATTATTGATAGACAATATTAATATAAAAGAATATTCTTTATCATCCATTCGCGATCACATGGGCATTGTAACGCAGGAAGCAATTCTTTTTAATGATACCATAGCCAACAATATTGCGCTCGGCAAGGATAACCCAACTGAAGAGCAAATAATTAATGCAGCTAAAATTGCCAATGCCCATAATTTTATTCTACAAAAGGAAAATGGCTACCAAACCAACATTGGTGACAGGGGAAATAAATTAAGCGGCGGAGAAAAACAACGCATTACTATTGCAAGGGCTGTTTTAAAAAATCCTCCGATATTAATTTTGGACGAAGCAACATCATCTCTTGATACAGAAAGCGAGCGCCTAGTGCAGGATGCAATTTATAACCTTATGGAAAATCGTACCAGTATTGTAATTGCTCACAGGCTTAGTACCATTCGCCATGCAGATGAGATAATTGTTTTACAACAAGGTAAAATTGTAGAAAGGGGCACTCATGATTCTCTTATAGAAAAAAGTGGATTTTATAAGCGCCTGGTTGATATGCAGGAAGTGAAGTGACGTGAAACGTGAAAGGTGAAACGTGAAAAGCTATAGGATTATGAGCCGATGAACATAAAACTATTTTGCTATCCCCATTTTTGCTTCTATCGAGAGTGTAGCATGTGGCACCGCACGTAAGCGGGCTTTATCAATTAACCTACCCGTTACCCTGCAAATACCATACGTTTTATTTTCAATTCGCATCATTGCTTTTTCTAGATGATCAATAAAAGTGATCTGCCTGCTTGCCATTTGGCTTAATTGTTCTCTTTCCATACTAAGGCTGCCATCTTCCATAGTCATATACCGGTTATCAGTGTCATCTCCCCCCATTTCATCTTTTCTTGTAATTAATCCCTGAAGGTAACCGAGTTCTTTTTTAGCAGTTTCCAGTTTTCTCTGGATCAACTCTCTAAACTCGTTAAGTTCCGGATCGCTGTAACGCATTGTTGGTCCATTATTTTCGTAAGGTGCCTGGTCTAAAACTGACTTAGTAAACTCAGGTTCGTACTTCCGGGCCTTTGTAGTCGTAATTTTTGGTAACACTACAGGTTTTGGAGGTGGAACTTTAATATCTTTCGCTTTTGGTAAAGGCTTTAATTCAGGTTTTTTAGTTTCTGTTTTCTTTGATTCTGCTTTGATAGGTTTTTTTACAGAAGCTGCAACTTTATTTATTGCAGCAGATTTTTTTGGGGTTATTTTAGCAGCTTTCTTAATGGGCATAGATTTTTTTATTGGAGCTGCTTTTTTGGGTGCTGCTTTTTTTGCAACGGGCTTAGACGCTTTTTTAACTGGAGCAGATTTCTTAACAGGTTTTGTAGGTTTTTGGGATGATTTTGTTTTAGCAACAGGTTTTTTAGGTACCGGCTTCGAAGGCTTAACCGTTTTTTTTGTTGCCGGCTTTTTAACCTTTTTAACCGCAGCTTTTTTAGCTGGTGCCTTAGAAGCAGGCTTTTTAGAAACGGTTTTAGCCTTTTTTTTGTTTGTTGCCATACTAATCTCTTTTTTTAGTTATACTTACTTTAAGTTGATAATCATTAACTTCTATATTAAAACCATCTTTAATTTCCGACAGAAATTCAAGATTATCTGCCAAAATTTCGGCGCAAATATAGTCATAATATTGAGTAATTGAGTGCCTCATAGCCTCATTTTCTTCTACTTTAACCAATATTTTGTCAGTCAACTCCAGATTTTGCTCTTTCCTGATATTTTGAATACGGTTCACAAATTCACGGGCTTCACCTTCCATTTTTAATTTTTCGGTAATAGTTATATCTAGTGCAACTGTAAGAGATCCTTTAGATGCTACTTCATAGCCGGGGAGTTGATCAGTGATTATTTCCAGATCCTCATTTGTAATATATATAGGGTCCTCGTTTTTTGATTCAAAGTCAGGGTTTAATAGATATTCTCCTTCCTCCATTTTATCTATTTCTATATTGTTGAGCTGTTGAATTTTTTCAGCGGCCCATTTCATTTTAGGTCCCAGTTTCTTACCTAAGGTTTTAAAATTGGCCTTTGCCTTCTTTCTTATAAAATTATTATCTGCAGAAAGCATTTCAATTTCTTTAATATTAGTTTCACTCTTAATAATTTCCCCTACTGATATTATATTATCTGAAAGATCCGATTCAATAGCAGGTATTAAAACTTTTTGCAATGGCTGTCTTACTTTAATATTTACTTTTTTACGAAGTGACAATATTAGTGAAGAAACATCTTGTGCCAGCTGCATTCTTTTTTCTAAAGAGGTATTTATGACAGCGGTATTTGCTTTTGGAAAATAAGTATGGTGAACTGAACTGTACTTATTTTTTTTAGTAATATTATTAAGATTAGCAAATAACCATTCGGCAAAGAACGGAGCAATCGGGGCAACAACGCCGCTTATAGTTTCCAAACATTCATATAAAGTTTGATAGGCACATATCTTATCATGTTCGTATTCTCCCTTCCAAAAACGCCGCCGGCATAAGCGTACATACCAGTTGCTTAAGTGTTCATCTACAAAATTTTCTATTGCTCTACCTGCCGGGGTTGGTTCATAATTATCTAAATTCTCCTGAACAGTTTTTACCGTGCTATTTAAAGATGATAAAATCCAACGATCAATTTCCGGCCTCTCGGCAACGGAAATATATTTTTCTTTAAAAGCGAAAGCATCCACATTGGCATACAAGGCAAAGAACTGGTAGGTATTGTAAAGCGTTCCAAAAAATTTGCGCTGAATTTCTTTTATACCTTCAATGTCAAATTTTAAACTATCCCATGGGGATGCATTGGTGATTAAATACCAACGGGTGGCATCGGGTCCAAAGATGCTTAGTGTTTCAAATGGATCAACAGCATTTCCTAAACGCTTGCTCATTTTATTGCCATTTTTATCCAGCACCAAACCATTACTTACAACAGTTTTATAAGCAACACTATCAAATAATAAAACACTTAAAACATGTAAGGTATAGAACCAGCCTCTTGTTTGATCAACACCTTCGGCAATAAAATCGGCCCCCTCCCAACCTCCCCCGGTGGGGGAGGAGCCTTGAAGTTTATTCCAATAGTTAATACATTCCTCTTTTGTTGGATTTATATCTTTCCTTTTTTTGGGTAATCCCCATTGAGCATAAGGCATTGCACCGCTGTCAAACCAAACATCTATTAAATCATTTACTCTAACATATAAATTAATGTCATCTAATGATCCATTTCTTGCAAATACTATTTTATCAACATAAGGTTTATGAAAATCTATTTTAGGGAGATTTTCATCAGTAATTTCAGAGATGTAATTTTCAATTATTCTTAACGTGAATCGAAATTTATCAATTAATAATTCTTTATTAAATCCGTTTTTTTCTACTAATCCTTTAAGGTGCTCAAAAGAGATATAGCTAAAACTATTTGCAGGGAATTGTTTATTGTATTCATTAATTTTATTTATTAAATCTGAATTATGTTTCAGAATATCTGTAGTTATTTTTTCAAAATCAATTAAAAATCCTTTACAATTCCATCCACCCGAAGATTTGATATTTTTTAAGTCATTTTTGCTTCCCACGCAAAGCTGATCAAAAGGTTGGCTTATTCTTTTCTCATCAAAAAAATCTCTATTTGTATTATCTGAATGGTAATTAATGTCTGGATCTACCTGTCCACATTTCCATATCGGTAATGGCGTTCCCCAATAGCGACTTCTACTAAGGTTCCAATCTACCATATTTTCCAGCCAGTTTCCAAACCGGCCGGTGCCGGTAGAAGCAGGTTTCCAGTTAATGGTTTTATTTAATTCAATCATCCTGTTTTTTACAGCCGTTGTTCTTATAAACCATGCATCCAGCGGATAATAAATGATAGGCTTATCGGTGCGCCAGCAATGCGGATAATTATGCTCATATTTTTCTACCTTAAAAGCCCTGTTCTCTTTTTTAAGTTTAACTGCGATATCAACATTTACATCTACATAATTTTTTTCATTCCGGTAATCTTTTACAAACCGCCCACTGAATTCACCTACTCCATCAATAAATTTTCCTTCTTTATCAACAAGAGTTAAAATTCCAAGGTTATTTTTTTTTCCTGCTTTAAAGTCATCAGCACCAAAGGCAGGAGCCGTATGCACTATACCTGTTCCATCTTCTGTAGTTACAAAATCTCCTAAAATAACTTTGAATGGTTGGGCACCGGGTGTTGTCTCCAGAATTTTTTCAATTGTATTTGCTTCAGAAGGCAATAGTTGTTCAAATTTAATAAACTCAAATTCACTGCCTTTACATTCAGCCAGTATTTTCCATGGAATGTTTTTATCCCCATCTTTAAAAGAATCAAAATCACCATTTTCATCTTCCGTCTTAAAATATTTATTTATTAGTGCCTGGGCAAGAATTACATTAATAGGAAGATTAGTGTAAGGATTAAATGTTTTAATAACAACATAATTAATCTTTGGGCCTACCGTTAATCCTAAATTAGAGGGCAGCGTCCATGGAGTTGTAGTCCATGCTAAAAAATAAATGTCATAAGTCATTAAGTCATTTGGATCAATTTTCTTATACCATTGACAATTGACAATTGACTCATTGACTGCCTTGAACATTGCCACAACACTGGTATCCTTTACATCTTTATAAGTGCCGGGTTGATTCAATTCATGAGAGCTTAAGCCGGTACCTGCACCGGGAGAATATGGCTGAATACTCACATCCTCATACAATAAATTTTTATTGTACAATTCTTTTAAGCACCACCACAAGGTCTCTATGTATTTATTTTCAAAGGTGATGTATGGATGTTGAAGGTCTACCCAATAGCCCATTTTTTTGGTAAGATCATCCCACTGGTCTTTAAATTTTAAAACCTCACGGCGGCAGGTAGCATTATAATCTTCTACTGATATTTTTTTGCCGATGTCTTCTTTTGTTATACCTAACAGTTTTTCAACACCTAACTCAACCGGCAACCCATGCGTATCCCATCCTCCTTTACGTTTTACCTGGAAGCCTTGCATGGTTTTATATCTGCATACTAGATCTTTTAATGTTCGGGAAATCACATGATGAATGCCGGGCATTCCATTTGCACTCGGCGGACCTTCATAAAAAACGAAAGGTGGATTACCTTCTCTTAACTCAACACTTTTCTCAAATACTTTATTATTATCCCATCCAGCCAAAATTTCGGCTGCAATTCCCGGTAAATTCAATTGTTGATATTCCTTATAGCGCTTACTCATCCTGGCCAAAAAATCTTTGTGGAAAAAAGGATGCGAAGGTAAGGAATTTATACCCCACTTAAGTATAAAAGCACTTTAGTGAAAATGTATAATGGTAATAAATTTATAGGCTTACTATATACTTCTACGGGTTCTTTTATTTGGCATAATGTTGGGCATTTAGCTTTGCTAACAAACAAATCCTTGTGGATGTGATGGCCGTTGCTGATGAAACATGAAAAACTCTATTCGGTCGTAAATACTAAAAAGTATATAAAGATTTAATCTTTGCTGGTTTAGGGTTTATTAGGGCAAGAACGGGGATCTATTATCTCCGCTCTTTTTTAATTAATTATCCCTGAAAACTATCTGCAGCCTTTATTGTTTCATCCAGGTTCTCATAAGTTAATGCATTGCTCAAAAACCAGCTTTCATATGCTGAGGGTGGTAAGTAAACTCCATGCTCAAGCATATGGTGAAAAAATTTATTAAAAAGTGGAATATCAGCTTTGGATGCAGTTTCGAAATCTGTTATATCATGATCACAAAAGTGAATGCTTATCATACTGCCCAGACTGTTAATCCGATGCTTAATTCCTTTTTTATTAAAAACTTCAGGCAGGCCTTTTTTCAGATAGCTGCACTTTTCATCCAACTCTTTGTATATGCCAGGGTTATTCTTTAATTCTGTTAGCATGGTATAACCCGCAATCATAGCTATGGGATTGCCACTTAAAGTTCCCGCCTGGTAAACATTTCCTAAAGGAGAAATGTGCTCCATAATTTTTCTCCTACCGCCGAAAGCTCCCACCGGTAATCCGCCTCCAATTACTTTTCCATATGTAACCAGGTCTGCATCAATATTTAGTTTTTCCTGTGCACCGCCTAATGACAATCTAAAACCTGTCATTACTTCGTCAAAAATAAAAATAATATTTTCCTCATCACAAATTTTTCTAAGTCCTTCTAAATAATTTTTTTGCGGAAGAATACATCCCATATTTCCCGCAACCGGTTCGATAATTACGGCTGCGATTTCATTTTTATTTTCTTCAACAAGTTTTTTTACTGCTTCCAAATTATTGTAAGGAGCTGTTAAGGTATCTACAGAAACACCTGCAGTAACTCCGGGCACTGTTTGAATATTTAATGTTGCTACACCGCTACCTGCTTTTACTAAAAAAGAATCTGCATGCCCATGGTAACAACCTTCAAACTTAATGATCTTATTTTTTCCTGTATAACCTCTTGCCAATCTTATTGCGCTCATGCAGGCTTCAGTGCCACTACTAACCATTCTTATCAGATCAACATTCGGCACCATACTTTTTATTAATTCTGCCATTTCAATTTCCAAAAGGGTAGGAGCACCAAAAGAGGTTGAATCAAGCGCTTTTTCCTGAATTGCTTTTACCACTGGATCATAGGCGTGACCTAATATCATAGGGCCCCATGAATTGATATAATCGATATATTTATTTCCATCCTCATCTAGCAGGTATGCTCCCTTTGCTGACTTTATAAATACAGGTGTGCCGCCTACACTTTTAAATGCCCGGACAGGAGAATTAACTCCGCCAGGAATTGATTGCTTGGCTCTTTCAAAAAGTTCGTTGCTGTTATTATTATTCATGAAGACTAATGATTTATTAACCTTACTGCATCTTTTGCAAAGTAAGTAGCTATCAAATCTGCACCTGATCTTTTCATTGAAGTAAGGGTTTCAAGAATGGCTTTCTCCTCGTCTATCCAACCCATTTTCGATGCTGCTTTTATCATTGCATATTCACCACTGATGTTATAACAACTTACCGGCACATCAACTGCATCTTTCACTTCACGAATCACATCTAAGTAACTTAAAGCAGGTTTAACCATAACTATATCTGCTCCTTCTTCCACATCCATTACTGCTTCCCTAATGGCCTCTATGCGATTGCTGTAATCCATCTGGTAAGTTTTTTTATCTCCAAAACCGGGAGCAGAATCTAACGCATCTCTGAATGGGCCATAAAAGCAGGAAGCATATTTTGCACTGTACGCCATGATGCCTGTCTTTGTAAAATTATTCTCTTCCAAGGCCTTTCTTATTGCACCAATTCTTCCGTCCATCATATCACTTGGTGCAACAAAATCAGCACCAGCCTGGGCATGACTCACACTCATCTTTGCCAACACTTCCACTGTTGCATCATTTACAATTTCTCCATTTTCCACAATTCCATCATGCCCATAAGATGAAAATGGGTCCAGCGCAACATCAGTCATAATTATCATTTCCGGGCAAGCATCTTTAATTGCTTTAATGCTGCGTTGCATTAAGCCATCAGGGTTTAAAGCTTCAGTGCCTTTATTATCTTTTAATTCATCTTTAGATTTTACAAATAGCAGAATGCTTTTTATGCCAATGCCCCATAGTTCTTTAACTTCTTTTACTGTTACGTCAGTACTCATTCTAAAATAGTTTGACATAGAAGAAATTTCCTCCCGTTGATTTTCTCCTTCAACAATAAAAAGCGGAGCAATAAAATCATTAGAAGTTAAAATTGTTTCCGCAATCAAACTTCTTATTGCAGAGCTGCTTCTTAATATTCTGTTTCTTCTTTGTAAATACATACTACTAAATTAAAATGTAAAATTTAATTGATCCAGTCTATTGGATGTAAACAAACCTGTAACAATTTATCCTCTTCACTTCCAGGCTCTGGCTGATAATTATATTCAAATCTTACAGTTGGTGGAAGGCTCATTAATATACTTTCTGTTCGGCCGTTTGTTTTTAAACCGAATAATGTTCCCCTGTCGTGAATAAGATTAAACTCAACATACCTTCCTCTTCTTATTTCCTGCCAGTGTTTTTGTTTTTCTCCGAACGGCACATCTTTTCTTCTTATCACAATCGGCAAATATGCATTTAAGAAACAATTGGCATTAGCTTGCTGAAAAGCAAACAGGCGTTCTGCATCTTCTTCGTCCTTTGGTCGTTGATAATCGTAAAATACGCCACCAATTCCCCGGGCCTCATTATTGCGGTGGTTATTTACAAAATATTCATCGCAATTTTTTTTGAATAAAGCATATAATTCTTCTCCATAATGATCAATGGCTTTTTTTAAACTGCTGTGAAAATGTTTTGCATCTTCTTCAAATAAATAATATGGAGTAAGATCAGAGCCGCCACCAAACCAGCTATCTATCCTGGTTCCACCAGCATCATATAATTCAAAATAACGCCAGTTTGCATGCACCGTTGGTGCATAAGGATTTTTTGGATGAAGAACCAGAGAAATACCCGCCGCAAAAAACTTGCTTTCGCTAACATTGAATGCCTGTTGCATTGTTTCAGGCAATCTTCCAAAAACCTTTGAAGTATTTACTCCCCCTTTTTCAAAAATATTTCCATTTGAAATGATTCGGGATATTCCGCCACCACCTTCTTCTCTTTTCCATTCGTCGTTAAGAAATTTTTCTCCATCTAATTCTTCTAAAGCGATACAAATATCATTTTGTAAAGTCCTAATAAATTCTATCCAATTTTGTTTGATACTCATATTCTTTTTTGAACATCAATAAATATTTCCCATTAATCCTCTAATCTCATAAATCATGGTTCAGACATATTCTTTTACTGCATCCACAAAAGCCTTTGCATTATCTACCGGGATATTAGGAGTTATTCCATGACCAAGATTCACAATGTAATTCTGTACTCCAAAAGCTTCAATCATTTCTTTAACTGCTTTTTTAATTTCAGGGATCGGTAATAATAATTTTGCAGGATCGAAATTCCCCTGTAAGGTGACATTATTATTAGTTAATTCTCTTGCATATTGTGGAGAGATGCACCAGTCAATTCCCAATCCAGAAGCATTACTGTTGCTCAGATCTTCTAATGCATACCAGCTTCCTTTAGGAAATAAAATTACAGGAGCATTATCCTTTAGTGCATCAGCAATTTGTATAAGATATGGTTGTGCAAAGGTTTTAAAATCCTTAGGGCTCAAACATCCGCTCCAGCTATCAAAGACCTGTACAACATCAGCACCAGCTTTGGTTTGCGCTTTTAGGTATTTTATAGTGATGTCAGTTATTTTTTGTAATAACAGATGAGCCAGTTGTGGTTGCGTAAAACAAAATTGCTTAGCTTTTTCCCATGTCTTGTTCCCTTTGCCTTCAACCATATAACAAAGAATTGTAAATGGCGCTCCTGCAAAGCCAATAAGGGGAACCCTTCCATTCAATTCCTCTTTAATAAGGGTCAATGCTTTCATTACGTAACTTAAACCCTCTTCAATATTGTCAGTTACCAGGGCATCAATATCTTTTTTATTCTTGATTACATTTGGTAAATACGGTCCTTTTCCTTCTTCCATTAAAACCTCAGTACCCATTGCCTGTGGAATAACCAAAATATCTGAAAAAATAATTGCAGCATCTACACCAATCTGATTAATAGGTTGGAGAGTAATCTCACAAGCAAGTTCCGGCGTTTGTACACGTGTAAAAAAATCATACTTAGCTTTTAGCTTCATATAATCAGGCAAATATCTTCCTGCCTGCCGCATCATCCATACAGGTGGCCGCTCCACTTTTTCCTTTCTTAATGCTCTTAATAATAAATCATTCTTCAATTGCATGCTAAACAGTTTTGGCGATGCTGAAATGCGTTATCACCTGATCGATCAGGTTTTCCTGTCCGGGTGTTTCAGCGGTTATTATTTCTCTTGTCACATGCTGAAGAATTGAATCAGCTGTTGTTTTTCCTACAGCAAAAACCTGTATCTCTTCGTTAAGTTTATTTAAACTGAAATAACTTTTTACTGCACTCGGACTGAAAAATAAAATGCCATCATAATTTTTTCTTGACATCTTTTGCGGAGTTTCTAATGTTTCATAAACAATTATTTCTTCCACCTCACGTCCTTCAGCTTTTAATTTATTTGGCAATTCTTCTCTGCGTTGATTGCCGCAAAAGAAATACACTTTTTTTATTTCCTCATCATCCAAAATAACACTGCCAAGATCTTCTGCATTGTCTGCTATGCCTGCAATTCTCTCTGCTCCAAATATTTTTTCAGCTGTTTTTTTTGTGGCTTGTCCTGTGCAAAATATTTTCCATGGTAATTCAGTATTTACAATTTGATCAAATGCCAATGCTGCATTTTTGCTTGTAAAAACAGCGGTAATACTTTGTTGCAAAAAACCTCTTAAAATATTTTTTAACACATCATCTTTTATAGGTTCTGTTCTGATAAAAGGAAGCTCATCAATTTCAATATCATTTAAAGAAGCCTTATCAATAGCTTCCTGGCTTAATGCTTTTGTGCTTAATATTTTCAGCTTAGCTTTTTTCATTTCTGATGGCCTGAATTATGTTTTGTGCGGTTGGGTTTTTTAATATTTCCTGTGCTGCATCAATGCCTACCTGTCCGCAGATTTCTATAGGAATTCTCTTTTCAATCTCAATTAAATCACTCCCATCTGGGCTACAAATGTTGCCTTTAAAAATTATTTTAGTACCTCTTACTTTTGCCAATGCACTTATTGGTGTAGAACATCCTCCGAGCAACGTACGTAAAAATTCTCTTTCAAGCTTTGTACATAATGCTGTATTTGCATCATTAAATTTTTGACAGATTTCAAAAGACATTGAATCATCTTCTCTGCAAACTGCCATTATTGCTCCCTGTGCAGGAGCAGGCAGCATCCAATCAAGGTCAACAGAATTTTCAGGACGAAGATTTATTCTTTCTAAACCTGCTGCAGCAAAGATGGCACCATGCCAGTTGCTTTCTTTTAATTTGCGCAGCCGGGTATTAATATTACCTCTAAGATTTTCAATTTTATCTTCTTTGTTTCTATTTAACCATTGAGCAATGCGCCGGATAGAACTGGTGCCAATGATAACCTGCTCCGTTTCTCCCTCTTTATATTTTTTTCTTAAAGGAATAACAAGATGACTAACTGTATCTCTTCTACCTCCACCACTTGACCACAAAAAACTATCTCTTAAAAGCCTACCTTCAGTAACAGCAAGGTCTGGATGCAGTACCAAAATGTCTTTATGTGAACCTCTCTTTAATACTGCCGCCTGTTTAATTCCCTTTGCCAATTGTGTGGGTACATCCTTCATTGAGTGAACTGCTATATCAATTTTTTTTTTGAGAAGAGCAGCATCCAGTGTTTTTGTAAAAATTCCCTGCACACCCAATTCATACAAAGGAGTAACAGTATCAACATCACCTTCGCTTTTTATGTACACTAATTCTGATTCAACACCATTTTCTTTTAAAAGATTTTGAACCTGTGTTGCCTGCCAAACAGCCAATTCACTTTCACGAGTACCTATTTTAAGAATTTGCTTCATAATCAGGATGGAGATGATTATTTAAAGCATGTATATACAAGCATCCTTTGTTGTTTTCTGTTTTTAATTGTAAAGCGAGAGATGAAACTGTTTTATGTATTTTTTCTTTGTTACTAATAGAGGCTTTTTCAATTGCCAGTTCATTCAAATGCAATTTCATTTTGCGCAGCACAGGATTATTCCCCTGCAATACACACCATTCGTTTAGTTCCTCGATAGTGTCATCAATAATTTGTAATGCTTTTGGAATTTCCGCTTTACGCTTGTCAATTGTTTTATTAAGAATGGCAGAGATTTCATCTACATTCATTAATTCTGTTCCCGGTATATTTTTCACTGCAGGATCAACATTCTGCGGAATGGATAAATCTAAAATCAACCTGGATTTTTCTTCAATAAAAAATGAAGGAAGTATAGAATACGATTCTGATGAGGTGCTAACAATAACTACATCTGCCTGGTTAACTGCCCCGGGCAAATCTTTATAGTTAATAAAGCCGGCATTACATTTTTTTGCAAGCTCAGCTGCTTTTTCATCTGTGCGGTTACAAAATATTAAATTGCATCCGTGCAGGTAAGTAGTAAGATTTGTAGCTACATTGTTACCGAATTTCCCTGTACCAAAAAGAAGTATTTTTTTATTTCTAATATCAGGGATCTTTTCTTTAATTATTTCAATTGCGGCATAAGAAACCGATACAGTACCTGAACTTAGCTTCGTTTCTGTTTTAATTTTTTTTGAAGATTCTATTGCAAAATTTATAATTCTTTCCAAAAAATTATTGATACAGTGGTGTTGTTTTGCAAATTTTGCAGCCATTTTCAGCTGAGATAAAATTTCATGATCGCCTATTATCTGAGAATCGATGCCTGCAGCCATCTTAAATAGATGTTCTACGGCTTTTATACCAGTATGAGTATATCCCTGCTCTACGAAATCCTTTATTCTACCCTGTGTATGAAGACATAATAATTCTATAAGTTCCTGCGGAGAAGAAGTAATACCATAAATTTCAGTGCGGTTACAGGTTGATAAAACAAAAGCCCCCGGAATATGTTTTTTCACAACTTCATTTAATAACTGATCACATTGTTCGGTGGTCAAAGAAAACTTCCCTCTTACAATTACATCACTCTTGCGATAATTGATACCGGCAATACAAAAATCAGGAAGATCGTTATGGATATTGATCATTACTTATATAAAAGCAAAAATATTTGCCCTGTAAGCGGGAATAGTCATTGTTAAGTCATAAAACTTTTATTCGGTAAATATTTGGTCTGAAATGGACGAATTATTATCTGAACGGGCATTAATTGTTTTTGCCCTGTTACATTTGCAAATATTTTTAAATGATGTCAATAATTAAAAGAGGAGTTATTTTAATGAATTTGGGTTCCCCTGATTCAACTGAAGTAAAAGATGTAAAAAAATATCTTAACCAGTTTTTGATGGATGAACGTGTGATCGATTATCCGTATTTATTAAGGTTATTATTAGTTAAAGGAATTATAACTCCAAGGCGGGCACCTAAATCTGCAGAGGCATACAAAACTATATGGACAAAAGAAGGTTCACCATTGGTAGTTTTCACAAAGAAATTACAGCAGGCTTTGCAGAATGAAATAGAAGAGCCTGTTGAAATAGCAATGCGCTACGGCAATCCATCACCTGAAGCGGCTTTTGAAGCAATATTGAAAAGAGAAGCCGGCATTGAAGAAGTGATCGCTTTGCCGCTTTACCCACATTATGCAATGAGCAGCTATGAAACTGCTGTAGAGTATGCATGGGAAATCTATAAAAAGAAAAAATATTCTTTTAAGCTCACATTTATAAAACCATTTTATAAAGAGGAGAATTATTTGCATGCACTTGCAGAAAATATCAAACCATATTTAGAAAAAGAATACGACCATCTTTTATTTAGCTATCATGGTGTTCCGGGCAGGCATATCCGCAAGAGCGATGTAACACAGGGCCATTGTTTGAAAACAGATAACTGTTGCGAAGTAGCTTCGCATGCACATGAATTTTGTTATCGCCACCAGGTAATAACTACAACCAAATTAGTAACAGATGCTTTGAATATTCCCAAAAGCAAATACAGCATTTCTTTTCAGTCACGGTTAGGGAAAGGATGGCTTACACCTTTTACTGATATTCGGTTACACGAATTGCCTGCCGAGGGAATTAAAAAATTATTGGTTGTATGCCCGGCCTTTGTAAGCGATTGCCTTGAGACCTTAGAGGAAATAGCAGAAAGAGGAAAAGATATTTTTATGAAAGCAGCTGGCGAATCTTATGAAATGATACCATGTCTCAATACGAATCCATTATGGGTAAAAACAATTGAGAGTTATATACAAAGTATTAAAGAAGAGAAAACTGAAATGGTATTACGTTAATTCATCAACATGTATTTCTACATAAAAGCCTTGCATATAATTTTTGTTGTAACCTGGTTCAGCGGGTTGTTTTATATAGTAAGATTGTTTGTATACAGTGCAGAAGCCAATATAAAACCTGAACCGGAGAGGGCAATACTACTGAAACAATTCAGCATAATGCAAAAGCGACTCTGGTATGGTATTACATGGCCTTCTGCTATACTTACATTGATCTTTGGAGGGTGGCTTTGGTATTTATATTACAGTTTACCCACATGGCTTTTGGTTAAGCTTTGTTTTGTGGCGGCTTTATTTTTATATCATCTTTCGTTGCATACAATTTTTAAGCAGCAGGCAAAAGGTTTTTTTAAATATACTTCACAGCAATTACGTGCATGGAATGAAATGGCGACGTTATTTTTAATCTCAATAGTTATGCTGGCCGTGGTAAAACAAATGCTTAGTGTGGTATGGGCAATTGCAGGGCTGATTGTATTTGCAATTATACTAATGACTGCAATAAGACTATATAAAAAGATCAGGGAAAGCAAACAGTAATTTTTTATTTTACATTTTATAATGAATAAAATATTAAAATTCCCCTGTTAGCATAGTCTTTTATCTTTCAAAATTATCTATAGTTGTAGAATTCCTTCTTTCGTAAAATTCTTTTCCCATTATCGCAACTAACTTTTTTGCTGCAGGTTATTTTTGCAACTTATAAATAATTGTGATTAATGAAGTATAGATTTTTATGCATGATTGGTTTGTTAACTGCTGCAAATGCCATTGCCCAGGCGCCTGAGAAAAAACAACTGGATACATTACATTTAAATTATTTACCTGAAATAACGGTGGTGGGGCGAGGCAGTAAAAGTGACTATCAACAAATGCCTGAAATTGTTGGTACAAATATTTATGCGGGAAAAAAATCATCATTGATCGTACTTGATAATGTTCAGGGGAATGTTGTTACAAATACTATGCGTCAGGTATTAGCCAAAGTGCCGGGAATACATATTTGGGAAAGCGACCCGAGTGGTATCCAGATAGGTATTGCTGCAAGAGGGTTAAGCCCTAACCGCAGCTGGGAATTTAACGTTCGCCAAAATGGATATGATATTGCCGCTGATCCATTTGGATATCCGGAGGCATATTATAATCCACAATTACAGGCTGTACAAAGAATTGAAATTGTAAGAGGACAGGGATCATTGCAATACGGGCCGCAGTTCGGGGGCTTGGTAAACTATATTTTGCGAAATGGTAGTGAAATCAATAAAAAATTTGAGGTTGAAACACAGCAAACAATAGGTAGCAATGCATTATTTAATAGTTACAATGCTATAGGAGGCAAAACCAAAAAAGTAAATTATTATTCTTTTTTCGATCATCGAAATGGTAAAGGATGGAGAGAAAACAGTAAATATTTTACAAATGCCGGATTTGGAACAATCACCTATAATTTCACACCTAAGCTTTCTTTAACTGCAGAAGTTATGCATTCGCATATTCGCAGTCAGCAGTCAGGAGGTTTAACCGATTCACTTTTTAACATCAATGCAAAAGAAAGTTTTCGTAGCCGTAACTGGTTTGATATTACCTGGACAAATCCTGCTATAACAGTTACTAATAAGATGAGTGAAAAGGCCCGATGGACAACAAAATTATTTGCAACGATTGGAGACAGGAATAGTGTAGGCTTTACCCCATCTATCACAACAAAGGACAGCATTAACTCTTTAACAGGTGAATACAACAACAGGGTTTTAAACCTTGATCAATACAGAAATTTTGGATTGGAGAGCCGTATAATAACAGATTATCTATTAGGCAAGATGAATAATACTCTTTCAGGCGGTATTCGTTTTTATACAGGAATCACGCATAGAAAAGCAGATGGCAAAGGAACAACAGGAACAGGATATGATATGACCGTAATTGGAAATTATCCCCGTGATATAAATTTTAAATCAAGAAATGCTGCTGCATTTATAGAAAACATTTTCAGGCTAACACCCAAATTAATACTTATACCGGGTCTGCGATTTGAATGGCTGGAAGGCTCTGCCTCAGGTCGTAATGGTTTTACATCAGGCGGAGTCGGCATTATATTGCAGAATATAAAACGGAGCCGGAACTTTTTGCTTGCAGGAATAGGTGCTGAGTATCATGTAACAAAAGGAACAGAGATCTATGCTAATATTTCGGAGGCTTATCGGCCAATTCAATTTGCAAATCTCCAGGCTCCTCCAACAACAGATCTAATAGATCCAAACCTTAAGGATGCCAAAGGGTATAATGCTGACCTGGGTTATCGCGGCAAGGTGAGCAATTTTCTTCAATTTGATATAAGCAGCTTTTATCTTGAATACAATAATCGGGTGGGAACAATTACGCCTGCCGGTGCAACGTATCGCCTGGTTACTAATGTGGGAAACAGTACCAGCAAAGGTTTAGAAGGATATGCTGAGGTGAATATAATTAAAGCTTTATCTGAATCAAAAAATACAGATTTCATTTTATTTGGCTCATACAGTTATACAGATGCTAAATATAGTGCTGATCATAAGGATGCTGCCACAAAAGGTAAGAGGGTTGAAAATGCGCCAGAAAATATTTTCAGAGGCGGAATGTCTTTCGGCTATAAAAACTTTTTACTTACCGGCCAGTTAAGTTATGTGGGCAAAACTTTCAGCGATGCAAATAATACTGTGCAATCTGTTGCCAATGGTCAAACCGGTTTAATTCCTGCTTACTCTATAACTGATGTTACAGCTAAGTATAAGTTTAGCAAAAACCTGAACATAAAAGGCGGAATTAATAATCTTTTTGATGAAAGATATTTTACACGCCGTGCAGCAGGCTATCCTGGTCCGGGATTATTACCCGGAGACGCCAGAAATTTCTTTATAACTATAGGAGCTAAGTTGTAAGTATTAATGAAACAGCAGTTCACAAGGTTTTAAGCCGGTGTGTTTTTTAAAGGCGGTAGAAAAGTGAGAGATAGAAGAATAGCCAAGCAGTGAGGAAACATCTGTTACACTCAATCCCTTTTCATACAAAAGATATTTAGCATGTTCCATCCGCTGGCTTTGAAAAAAGTCAAAAATGGTGGTGCCATACATTTCTTTAAATCCTTTCTTTAAATAACACTCATTTATAGCAACCTTACGGCTTAGCGCTTTAATGGTAAGGGGTTCGCTGATATGCTGCAATAAAATTTCCCTGGCATTTCTTATCTTTTCCCTGTCAGCTTCATTGGCTAAAAACTTGCTGGTGAAGTTATCAAGGCTATCACCTGTCATGCATTCCATACTATATAAAAGCAACATTTGCGTTTGTGCATTTATATAAATATTTTCAAGGCTGTCAGAATAAGAGTGATTGAGTAAAGCTTCCAGCACCATTTTGGTTTTACTGCAAAGCGGCATTATCCTGCTGAAGCTGGTGGTGTGCTTAAAATTTAATATATCATCAGAAAACGTGGTTTGTTTTATTCCCTTTACAAATTGGGAAAGATGAGAGGGTGTAAATTTAAAACTCACCAGATCTATTGTATCAATTTTTTCTTCGCAATTAACTGATTGATGAAATTTACATGAATTACATTCAGTATTTTTTGCTCTGCAATATGTGTTACCTGAAATACAAAATTTCAATTCAAGATGATGTTGTTTTGGCTCATCTTTTTTAAAATGATAAACCATCATACCCGTATCCTCAATATTTGTCTGCGGTAATTTTTTAAACCTTTTTATAGTATACTGAACAGACCCTGGAATAGTTTGCTCCTTCTCCTGCAGTAATAAAATTGGTTCCTGGATTACAGCGTGCTTTTGAGCAATTGATAATATGTCAGAATATTTTTCCATTAAATTAAATAGGTGCAAAGATAAACAACCACAGATGACAATCGTTGGGCAAATGTCATGCTATTGTAAACTAATAGTAAACTAAGACAAAGGAAAATATGAAATAGTACCATCTAAAAGTAATATTATACCAATAAAACATTACGGTTATAGTTATTGGGAATTTAGGTACTTCTTCTTATTTTTTGTAAGTTTGCAGTATATATTTTTAGCCCCTTTAAAGAGATTTTTCCAGCAAATATGAGCACAGCAACAGCAGTCCCGCAGCCAGAAGTTTTAACTCCTGATATTAATGGTTACGGAGCTGATAGCATCCAGGTGTTAGAGGGCCTGGAAGCTGTTAGAAAGAGGCCTGCAATGTATATTGGCGATATTGGTAATAAAGGCTTACATCATTTGGTTTATGAAGTTGTAGATAACTCAATAGATGAAGCTTTAGCCGGTTATTGTAAAAATATTACGGTTACTATCAATGAGGATAATTCTATTACGGTTCAGGATGATGGACGTGGAATTCCTACAGGTATGCATACTAAGGAAAATAGGAGCGCTCTTGAAGTGGTAATGACCGTTTTACATGCAGGCGGAAAGTTTGATAAGGATTCTTATAAAGTGAGTGGTGGTTTACATGGTGTTGGTGTTAGTTGTGTAAATGCACTAAGCTCTAAACTGCATGTTATTGTAGATCGTGATGGTAAAAGATTTGAGCAGGAGTATGCAACAGGAGTTCCTAAATACCCAGTTCGTGAAATTGGTAATAGTGATACCCACGGAACATGTGTTCAGTTTTGGCCTGATACAAGCATCTTTATTGTGTCAGTTTATAATAGAGAAATTTTAGAAGGACGTTTAAGAGAATTGTCTTTTTTAAACAGGAAGGTAACTATTACTTTAAATGATCTGCGTGAAAAAGATGATGACGGAAATACTTATACAAAAGCATTTTACAGTGAAGGGGGAATAGTGGAATTTGTAGAGATGCTGGATAAAAATGCCAACCGCCATCCCCTGTTACCCAAAGTTATTTATTGCGATGGGCACGATGCCAACAGTAATGTAATGGTAGAGGTGGCTATGGTTTACAATACTGGATACCAGGAGCATTTGTTCAGCTACGTGAACAATATCAATACAATTGAAGGTGGAACACATGTTGCAGGTTTCCGTCGTTCTATCACTAGGGTTTTTAAAAGCTATGGCGAAAAGGAAGGAATGTTTGAAAAAGCCAAAGTAGAAATTGAAGGTGATGATTTTAGAGAAGGACTTTCAGCAATCATTTCAGTAAAAGTTCCGGAGCCGCAGTTTGAAGGGCAAACGAAAACCAAATTAGGTAACAGTGAAGTAATGGGTGTTGTGGATACAACGTTAAGCCGTGTACTGGTGGCTTACCTGGAAGAAAATCCAAAGGATGCAAAAACAATCATTCAAAAAGTAATATTAGCTGCACAGGCAAGAGCAGCCGCAAAAAAGGCAAGGGAGATGGTGCAGCGCAAGAGTGTTTTAACCGGTGGCGGCTTACCCGGAAAATTGGCAGATTGCAGCGATAAGGATCCGTTCAGGTGTGAACTGTTTTTAGTGGAGGGTGATTCGGCAGGCGGAACAGCGAAGCAGGGAAGAGACAGAAGCTACCAGGCAATCCTTCCTTTACGAGGTAAGATTTTGAATGTTGAAAAGGCAATGGAGCATCGTATTTATGATAATGAAGAAATAAGAAATATGTTCACTGCTTTGGGCGTAAAGATCGGCACTCCTGAAGATCCCAAAGCACTGGATATTACAAAGCTTCGTTATCATAAATTAATTATTATGACGGATGCCGATGTGGATGGAAGTCATATTGCTACCCTGATACTCACTTTTATTTTTAGATATATGAAAGAATTAGTTGAGCAGGGGTATGTTTATATTGCTCAGCCGCCTCTTTATCTTATTAAAAAAGGAAAAGAACAAGCCTATGCTTGGGATGATGATGACCGCAAAGCTTTTGTAGAAAAATATGCTGCAGGTAAGGAAGATACTGTTCATGTTCAACGATATAAAGGTCTGGGTGAAATGAATTCCGAACAGCTTTGGGAAACCACCATGGATCCTGCCACCAGAACATTAAAGCAGGTTACTATTGATAGTGCTGCAGAAGCAGATCGTGTTTTTAGTATGCTTATGGGAGATGAGGTACCGCCACGTAGGGAATTTATTGAAACGCATGCAAAGTATGCCAAGATTGATGTTTGAGCTTTTTCTTATACTTCCCCATTCCCCAAATTATAATTACAGTCATTAAACCGATTTTATTAAATTTCCCTGTGGATATATATTTTAGCTGTAATTACGTATAAAAAACTACATTTGACTATGCGGCGGCTACGTTGCAAGGTTTAAACTCTTATTTACTCACTTAAAACTATAAAAAATGTCATCAAAAATGTTAACAGCTTATTGCATGAAAACAAAAGAGAAAAATTGTCCAATGCATAATGCAGTAATAACTAAAACTTCACGTGGAGGCTATATGGCCCAGGGGGACGATGGAAAAGGGAATAAAATGACAACTATGCTTAGCGAAGCAAATGCTCTACAGGCTGTAAAAGATGGAGTAGCGAAAAAAAGCTGGTAACTACCATTAATTTTATTATCAGGCGATATAGGATGATATTCTGTATCGCTTTTATTTTAGAGACTCCTGACAGGTTTATCTCATTTAGGTTTTTCCTACATTGCTATTTGCTTATTTTTATTGCCTTTAAATAGATAATTGCCGTATCATTTTAAATATTTGTTTTTAACTTTTTGGGTTAGCTGTTGCATTCAATTTGCTTCAGCACAATATACCCTGAACGGGAGTGCCACTAAGGATGATTGCCATTGTTATACCTTAACTCCCGATGTTAACACAAGAAGCGGTTCGGTTTGGAATAATAATAAAATAGATATTACCCAATCATTCACTTTTACTTTTAATGTGTTTTTAGGATGTACTGATGCATTGGGCGCTGACGGGATCGTATTTGTATTGCAACCTATTAGTACAAGTATTGGTAGTACAGGGGGAGGCCTTGGATTTGAGGGAATTACTCCTTCAGTTGGCGTTACACTTGATACGTGGCAGAATACTAATAATACCGACCCTGCTTATGATCACGTGGCCATACAAATTAATGGCGATTTGAATCATACTTCTGCTAATAATCTTGCAGGCCCGGTAGCTATATCAGCACTAACTAATGATGTGGAAGATTGTAAATGGCATATTTTAAAGATAAGCTGGGATGCTCCTTCAAAAAAATATGAGGTTTATTTTGACGGGTCCTTACGATTAAGCCAGGTTAAAGATCTGGTTACAGATGTTTTTAAGGGAGATCCAAATGTATTTTGGGGTTTTACAGGCTCAACAGGCGGATCGAGAAATCTTCAACAGTTTTGTACCACGTTAGACCCCGCTTTTAATTTACTTCCCGATCAAAAGAGATGTATAGGGGAAAGTATTACTTTTTATGATTCTTCATTGTCTTTTGCTCCTATAGTAAAAAGGTATTGGAATTTTGGGGATGGCAGTGCTATTGATTCGGTAAATATAAACCCGGTACATATTTATACAGCCGCTGGTGATTATAATACGTCCCTTACTATAGTTGGTGCTGACGGGTGTATAGAAACAAGTACAAAAACAATAAGAATAGGTAGTAAACCTGTGGCCAGCTTTATTGCAAATAATAATTGTGAAGGACGCCTGGTTTCTTTACTTGACTCTTCTAATGCTTCAGTGGGTACAATCAATAACTGGTATTGGAACCTTGCCAATGGGACATCAACGCAGCAAAACCCAACGGTAACTTATTCCAGCCCCGGAATTAAAACAATTTCATTAGCAGTAAGATCATTAGAAGGTTGTGTTTCTGATACCGTTGTTAAAACTATTTCTATAAATCCAATGCCGGTTATAAGCATGAATTTTTCAAATGCCTGCATAAATTCTGTTGTAAATTTTAGCAGCACTGATAACGGGGTAAGTATTGCACAAAGAAAATGGGATTTCGGTGATGGCACTTCCGGCTCAGGAAATAATGTACAGCATACATATCGTAAAACAGGAGATTATTTAGTTACTCTTTTTGCAGTAGCACAAAACGGCTGCACTTCAGATACAATTAAGAAGATCATTAATATTTATGGTACAAGTGCAAGTGCAGGAGATGATATTATAGCTGTGGCCTCCCAGTCTATACAACTAAATGCAACAGGAGGGGTCTCTTATCAATGGATACCCGCTACAGGTTTGAGTAATCCCAATATTGCTGACCCGGTGGCAATATTAACACAGGATCAAACCTATATTTTAAAAGCATTTACACCCCAGGGCTGTGAAACCTATGATACCCTATCCATAAAGGTCTATATAGGCCCTGAGATTTATGTTGCCACAGCTTTTACTCCTAACAACGATGGTTTAAATGATGCCTTAAAAGCTATCCCCGTTGGTATTACAAGTTTTCATTTCTTTAAGATCTATAATCGATGGGGTCAGGAAGTATTTAGTACTAATGATCCTAAAAGAGGTTGGGATGGAAAATACAAAGGCTCTCAACTAGGTGGTGTATATATATGGATAACGTCAGGAATTGATTTTAAGAGTAACCCTATCTTCAGAAAGGGTACAGTTACTCTTCTCAGATAATATTCTCCACTATTTTTTAAAAAATTACAATATAACTAAATTAATTAGTAATTTTATACTAAATATATTAGTTATGGATACCAGATCATTAATTCAAAATCCAGGCTATCAATATAACGAATACCTGTTGATACTAAATCCCCATGAGGAACTGCGCAATAAGATAATGCAGGTTAAAAAAGAGTTTGGAGAAAAATATAAAGCACCTATTGCAATATATACAAAACCACATATCACGCTTGTAAACTTTATTCAGTTTGATATGAGGGAAGAGAGACTGGTAAACAGTTTAAAAACAATTGCAATGGGGTATGCTCCATTCAAAGTGGAGTTGAAGGATTATGGAAGTTTTCCAAGCCATACTATCTATATAAATATTGAAAGCAAGCTGCAGGTTCAAAACCTTGTTAAGGAATTGAAAGCCGCACATCGCTTAATGACTATTAATAAAGATAATAAACCACATTTTTTGGATAATCCACATTTAACTGTTGCAAGAAAGCTAGGTCCATGGCAATACGAGCAAGGCTGGCTGGAATATAGTAACCGGCATTTTACAGGACGGTTTATTGCGGATAGCATGGTATTAATAAAGCGGAAAGTTGAAGAGAAAGCCTATCAAATTGTGCAACGGTTTGATTTTATGAATCTCCCCGTTACTACAAAGCAGGGAGAATTATTTCTGTAGAGAATCAAAAAATATTTTTATGTCAACCCAATTAAAACAAGATCACTATAAAGTGAAATCAAAAACTCAGGAAGATCCGCAAGTCTCCCGGGAGGGGGGAGATTTAGAGGGGACCTATCTGGCAGGTCGTGGTGCACAATTCAATACAAAGAGTCGGTTCCTTAAAAATCAACAGGTAAAGGAACATGTTGAAGCCATTGATGATTGGGAAGTGCCCAATGTAGGAACACAGTACCTGGAGCAGGAAGTAAAAAGTATTGTAAACAAAGTCGACAGTCCCGATCTGAGTATGATGTACAGCATGAACCCTTATGCAGGTTGCGAACATGGATGTATCTATTGCTATGCCCGCAATGTGCATGAATACTGGGGTTACAGTGCCGGTCTTGATTTTGAAAGCAAGATAATTGTGAAGGTGAATGCGCCACAAATGCTTCGCAAAACTTTAATGCATCCAAACTGGGATGGTACACATTCTATCATGCTTAGCGGCAATACAGATTGTTATCAGCCGGCAGAACAGAAATATAGATTGACCAGAGGCTTGCTCGAAGTTTGTAACGAATTCAATCAGCCGGTTGGTATTCTTACAAAAAATTCATGGATAATAAAAGACAAAGACATATTGCAGGAGATGGCAAAAAAGAAATTAGTATCAGCAATGGTTTCCATTACATCTTTTAATGAAGATTTACGGAGGGTAATGGAACCCAGAACAACAACCGCCAAACAAAGATTAAAAGTAATTGAAGAATTAAGCAATGCAGGAATACACATGGGAGTAATGATGGGACCCATGATCCCCGGTTTAAATGAACATGAAATGCAAAGAATTATGAAAGAGGCAAGAGATGCAGGAGCAAAGTTTACCGCCTATACTTTTATTCGTTTAAATGGAGCTATAAAATTTTTATTTCACGACTGGCTTTACAAAAACTTTCCTGACAGGGCAGATAAAGTTTGGCATTTAATAGAAAACAGTCATGATGGAAAAGTGAATGATACAAGATGGGGGGTAAGAATGAGAGGTGAAGGAAACATTGCAGACATGGTAAGACAGCAATATAAAAAATACGGCAAGCTGTATGGAATGAATGAAGACAGATGGGAACTTGATACAACAAGCTTTAGAAGACCGGGAGGGCAGGGAAAGTTGTTTTGAGGGAAGATATATTTATTGTAGCTTGGAATTAATCATAAATTAATATGGCACATAAAGATTTACATGATGAACCTTTTGAAGAAAGTACGATTGCAAAACTTGAGATTTTCGAGGATTATGCGCAAGCCTGGATTCCAACTTTTGTGATACAGGGAGTTCCAACTATATGCATTTTTGATTTCTTTTCGGGAACAGGCTATGACAAAAACAGCATTGCAGGTAGCCCTATTCGGATTCTCGAAAAAATAAAAGAGCAAATTGGTCATATTTTTCAAAAAAAGGTAAAGGTCAAGGTTTATTTAAATGAATTTGAGCCAAACAAAAAAGAGCAAAAGAAGTTTGAACTTTTACAAAAGGCTTGTTCAGAATATCTTGAAATAAACAAGGATGTCAAACGTGCAATTGAAATAAAATACTTTAATGAAGACTTTGAAGAGTTATTTCCAAAGCTAATTGAAGAAATAAAACGGTTTCCATCGCTAGTATATCTTGATCAAAATGGAATAAAATTTTTGTCTGATAAATATTTAATGGAACTCGAAAAAACTAATCAGACCGATTTTCTATATTTTGTTTCTGCTTCATATTTTTGGAGATTTGGAAATAGTAAAGAATTTAAAGAGCACTTAGATATTGATATGGCAGCGGCTAAGCAGGATCCTTATAAATTTATTCACAGAAATATCATTGAACAATTAAGAAAAAAATTACCAAGTAAAACAAAATTGAAGCTGTATCCCTTTTCACTTAAGAAAGGCGCAAATATTCACGGTATTATTTTTGGCGCTTCACATCCAAGAGCAGTTGATAAATTTTTAAAGATAGCATGGGGTCGAAATCCAATAAATGGTGATGCAAATTTTGATATAGATGATGATTCAAACAAGAGACAGTTAGATATGTTTAGCGATAAAAAGCTAACAAAAATCGAAGAGTTTAAAGAGAGTCTGAGAAAAAAAGTTTTGGCAAGAGAGATCATAAATAACTTTGACGCATTAAACTTTGTGTATGAGGAAGGTCACATAGGCAAGCCTGCATCAGAATGTTTAAAGGAGATGAAGAAGAAAGGAGAAATTGATTACGATAGCATGTCGCCATTAGTAACTTATGAAAATGTTTACAAAAAACATAAAAAGATAGACTATAAATAAAATATGTATGGCACAATCAAGTATTGAATGGACAGAGATGACATGGAACCCAACCACAGGCTGCGACAAAGTTTCAGCTGGTTGTAAATATTGCTATGCAGAAGTTATGACAAAACGTTTGCATGCAATGGGGATTGAAAAATATAAAGAAGGTTTTAAAGTCAGAATTCATAAAGATGCCTTGCATATTCCTTACACATGGAAACAACCAAAAGTTGTTTTTGTAAATTCTATGAGTGATCTGTTTCATCCTGAAGTTCCGATTGAATTTATTCAGAAAGTTTTTGAAGTAATGAATAATACGCCACAGCACACTTACCAGGTTTTAACTAAACGAGCTGAAAGATTATTTGAACTTCATGATAAATTAAACTGGACAGCTAATATCTGGATGGGTGTATCTGTTGAGAATGAAAAAGTAAAAAACAGAATTGATTTTTTAAGACAAACAAATGCAAAAACAAAATTCCTTTCCTGCGAACCTTTGATCGGTGCATTATCTAATATGGATCTTGCAAATATTAGCTGGGTAATAGTTGGAGGGGAAAGCGGAAGAAAATCAAGACCGATGGAAGAATTGTGGGTGTGGGATATTAAAGATCAATGCAGGGAACAGGAAGTTGCATTCTTCTTTAAACAATGGGGCGGTATAAATAAAAAGAAGTCAGGAAGAGAGCTAGCAGGAATGACATACAGTGAAATGCCTTATAAAGTTGCATGAATTAATTAGTTCTAACAATGAATGTAAAATCTATGGTCTGCGATTTGCAGACCTTTTTTCATGAGCAAACTAAAACTGAAAGGAAAAGAATTAAGAGCCATCGGTTTTCCCGAAGGGCCGGTGATTAGCATTGCCATGAATATAATGGAGAAAAACTTTAAACATAAAGACAAATCCGAAGCATTACAATTATTAAGAGCCATACTTGCCGAACCTAAAA
>MWVW01000050.1_pt1 | contig 28145 bp, 22 predicted proteins | sample 1047191 | NCBI WGS metagenome assembly MWVW01 (sample SAMN06349985, study PRJNA376086) | soil metagenome | isolation source: MtG22-5 sample Antarctic (ecotone) | place: Antarctica
GCGTTTATCACCCGTCGCAGCTAGTCGTGATCCGTGCTGCCGGCATCCTATGCATAAAATTCAACATCATCGGTAAAGTCGCGTGGCCTTGTTACACAGTGCACTGCACGTTCCAGGATATCTTTCCTCGTCGAGTTGAACTTGCTTTTAATGTGATAATCAGAGGTACCAATTCCAGTGTGGATACGGGATCTGCGTGCTTGCTTCAATGCCTGTGCAGCCACTTCTATATCTTTAAATACAGCACGGCTTAAGCCACATACAACAGCATGCTTTACAGCCTGAGAAATATGATGCACCGATTCAAAGTCACCGGGGCTTGAAATTGGAAAGCCTGCTTCAATAATATCAACACCAAGTTCCTCAAGTTCTAATGCAAGTGCAATTTTTTCTTTTGTGTTTAACTTGCAGCCGGGAACTTGTTCGCCATCCCTCAAAGTGGTATCAAAAATAAAAACCTGACTTTCCGCCATAGAAGTAATTTTAAATGAGGAGAAAAAAGGTTTTGATTGATTGCTTGTTATATTATCATCCTCAGTTTCAATCAAATTTCGTTGATGGAATTTTTAGGATAAATTCAAACTTTATAAATGTATACAGGGTGTAAAGCTTGTAATAAGGCCTAAAACCCTTGATGGCAATGTGTTTTATATAATTCAATTTACAATGCCCAACCGTTCAAACGATGCCTTATTTCAACTGGTGAAGTCACTTAAAAAATCGGAAAAGCGAAATTTTAAGTTATTTGTCACCCGCAATTCAGGTAATGCAGATCTTAAGATTATCCAGCTTTTTGATGCACTGGACAGGATGCCGGATTACGATGAAGCTGCTGTGCTTAAAAAACATCCTTTGCTGACAAAGCAACAGCTCCCTAATATAAAATCACATTTATACAAACAGCTTCTTGCCAGTTTGCGTCTTTTAGCAAGTGAAGAAAATATAGATGTACAATTACACGAACAGCTTGATCATGCCCGTATTTTATACAACAAAGGTCTTTTTTTACAAAGCCTGAAAATGCTTGAAAAGATAAAGGATGCCGCTAAACAGCATAATCAGGTGAGCTTTCTCGTACAGGTGCTTTTTCTTGAAAAAAAAATAGAATCATTACATATTACCCGTAGCCTGCATGACAAAGCGGAAGCGCTGAGTATCGAATCAAATGAAACCAATGACAGGTTAATTACTATTACACAATTATCCAACCTGGCATTGCAGTTATATGGCTGGTATATAAAAAATGGCCATGCCCGCAACGAAAATGATGAGAAAGAGATCAGCCTTTTTTTTAGTAACAACATTTTGCCTGAGTCATCCCTGCATGGAGGGTTTTATGAAAAACTTTATCTGTACCAGAGTTATTGCTGGTTTGCGTTTATTAGGCAGGACTTTTTAATGTACTACCGTTATACCCAAAAATGGGTGGAGCTTTTTCACTCAGAACGTTTTATGATCAATATTGAAACTGCACATTACATAAAAGGCATGCACAATTTGCTGAATGCGCATTTTGATCTTAAGAATTATAAAAAATTTGATGAGACACTCCAGGACTTTGAAAATTTTGCACAATCTGAAATTGTACAACGAAATGACAATAATAATATCCAGGTTTTTGTATACCTCTATATAGCTAAGATCAACCGTTATTTTATGCATGGAAACTTTGATGAAGGTCTGCGCCTTGTACCTTTTATAGAACAAAAGCTCAGCGATTATGCTCTTTATCTGGACCGTCATAGGGTGTTGGTATTCTACTATAAAATCGCCTCACTCTATTTCGGAAGTGGAGATTACGAAAGCACTGTTGATTACCTGAGCAAAGTCATTAATTATAAAACCGATCTCCGGAATGACCTGCAAAGCTATTCACGAATGCTGCACCTTATTGCACATTATGAACTAGGCAATTTTGATCTTTTGGAATACCTGATTAAATCCGTGTACCGTTATATGGCAAAAATGGAAAACCTTGGTTTGGTGGAGGAAGAGATCTTTAAATTTCTCAGGCGTTCATTTCATCTTTCACCAAAGCAACTGCGTCCTGAATTTGAAAAATTACTAAGTAAATTAAAACAATTTGAAAACAATCCACTGGCTACCCGTGCTTTTGCTTACCTGGATATTATTTCATGGCTGGAGTGCAAGATCAATAATACCAAAGTGCAGGATGTTATTCGTGAAAAGTATTTAAAAAAAATTAAACATTAAACACTACCTGATCCAAAGTATTTTGTAATGCCTTATTCATCAAAATAATTCACAACTATGTAAGGCTGTAAAATCATGGCAGGGAGTGTTGTAAACCAACATGTTTCCCTTTATTTATTGCTTTCTTTTTTGACACCGGAAACTGGTATATTGTATAATTTACTATGTATCATTTTCAAACTGTCAGCAGGTATTTTAATTACCCTCCTGTCATAAGTCATCAGTCCATTTGTTTCAATTTCTACATCAGTGGTTTGGGTGTATACAGCGGCAGATAAGCCTTTTTCAATCAAATGCGGTAAGCGGTCAATAAATTCTGTATACCTGGTATTTAATTCTTCTTTGCTTTTGAAGCTTTGATATCCCCAATTGTTTTTATCCTGCCAGGTATGGTTTTCAACAGGCAATCCAAGTCCACCAAATTCTCCTAATACGAGGATCTGTTCTTTACCATAAAGATCAGGGTGAGGCATAACAGGATCCGGGTAATTATGGACATCCATGATATGACCTACAGGTTCAAAATTGCCACCACTTGCACTGTTAACCAGTCTTGATGAATCCTGCTTCATTGTCCAATTTACAATATCAGCAGTTTTGAACTGTCCCCATGCTTCGTTGAAAGGAACCCATACTATTATACTTGGAAAGTTGTGGAAGTCTTCCATAATCTCTTTCCACTCTTTACGAAAAATACTTTCTGATTCAGTTGTTCGGTCTTTATCAGAGGCACGGCCATAAATGCCCGGCCGTGATTCCCAGCGGTTGCCTAAATCACCACTGGGCATATCCTGCCATACCAGCATGCCTGCTTTATCACAGTGATAATACCATCTGGCAGGCTCCACTTTTACATGCTTGCGAATCATATTGAAGCCCATCTCCTTTGTTTTATCAATATCAAATTTTAGTGCTTCATCAGTTGGAGCAGTGTATAATCCATCAGGCCACCATCCCTGGTCAAGTGGCCCATACTGAAACACAAAGCGACCATTCAATAACATTCGTTGTATACCATTACCATCTGGCGACATAGAAATTTTACGCATAGCAAAATAGCTTTTTATTTCATCCACTGTTTTACCGTTGCGCACCACAGCAATTTTTAAATCATAAAGAAAGGGCTGATCCGGACTCCACAACTTTGGTTCGTTGATGCTTAATGCAACTTGCGTGTTGGCATTAATAGTTTGTTCTGCAATTTTTTTAGAACCATCCCAGGCAGAAACAATAACCTGATCTTCTTTTTGCAGATTAGCTACAGTTGTTGAAATGTGGAGGGCTTTGTTGTCTACATCAGGTGTTTGTTTTGTTGCAGTTATATAAGTTTTAGGAACGCTTTCGAGCCATACTGTTTGCCAGATGCCTGTTACTGACGTATACCAGATAGTGCGGGGGTCTTTCACTTGTTTACCCCGTGGCTGAGGTCCGTCATTTGAAGGATCCCATACCCGGACAGTAATTTTTTGGTTACTGCCTTTCTTTAAAGCAGCAGTAATATCAAAATTAAATGGATCATAACCACCTTGATGATTGCCTACATGCTTTCCATTCACATAGACATCGCATAGCCAGTCAACGGCACCAAAATGAAGCAGCACTGTTTCTTTGAGATAAGAAGAAGGAATAGTTATTGTTTTTTCGTACCAGAGAACACTGTCTTTACCCACAGTTTTACCTACACCAGATAATGCAGATTCTACTGCGAAGGGCACAAGTATTTTTCCACTATACAAAGCAGGAATAATTTCAGTAGACTTCGGTAAAATGATATATTGCCAAAGGCCATTTAAGTTCATCCAGTTTTTACGAACCATATGAGGACGTGGGTATTCAGGTAATGGATTGGCCGGAGATAATTTTTCTGCCCATGGAGAAGTAATTTTTCCACTTATAATGGACCAGTCCTTTTGCGAAAAAACAGGAATTGTCAATGCAAATACAAGAACCAGAATTATAATTTTTTTCATATTTCTTTTTTACAATGAATGAACTCACATCATATTTGGAAGTTAAAAATGCAATTGAAAGAAAATAAGGAGAAGTCAGGCTGGTTGCCAACGATGATAAAATCATAAATAAGTCTAAGCATTTTTAATAAACTCATTCTTAGAAGTCTAATATAAATAATACTTATAACTTTTTGAGACTAATTCCAGGAATTGGAAGTACCGCGTACGGGATTCGAACCCGTATCACCACCGTGAAAGGGTGGTGTCCTAGCCCTTAGACGAACGCGGCAGGTAATAGAGAATGATACAAAGAGCAAATACCCATTTTTTGGGACGGCAAAGATAAGTGCACCCATTATCGCTGCCAAAAGTTTTTGTAACCAAAAAGCCCTGCAAAAAGCAGGGCCTTATAGCAAGCAAAAGTAGAAACTAATTTAGTATTAACCGTAAAAGCCGGTCTAGCCAATGAAGATCAAATATGAATAAAAGATATGAGAATTGCAATAGTGAAATTGCTAACCTAACCCTATTTCAGAATGACGCTCAGGAATTTCAACGTCTAAAAAACCTTTTTTCAGCAAACGTTCTTTGAATTTTAGTTGCTCATCATATTCTCCATGGACCAAAAAAAGTTTTTTTACCTGGCGGGCATCCTGGCAGGCCAGCCACTGGCAAAGATCTTCATAATCACCATGAGCACTCATGCTTTTTATCGCTCCTACTTCTGCATGCACTTCGTGTTCTATACCGAATATGGTCACTTCCTTTTTGCCCGACAGTAACCTTCCTCCTAGTGAATGGGGTTCGCAATAGCCTGTTAGCAAAACAGAGTTACGGCTGTTTTCTATGTTATTACTTATATGATGTTTTACACGGCCTGCTTCTGCCATGCCACTTGCCGAAATAATGACACATGGCTCATCGCGATAGTTTAATAATTTGGATTCTTCCACTGTTTGCACATAACGCAGCCCATTGAAATGAAAAGGATCGCTATCTGACTCCAATATCTTCTGTATGGCTTTGTTGAAATGCTGCTTATGTTGTTTAATCATGTCTGTAACTGTTATGCTCAATGGACTGTCAAGGAAATAATCAACTTTTGGTAATCGATTTTCCAATTCAAGCTGGTTGAGTGCATAGAGGATTTCCTGCGTACGTCCCAGGCTGAAAGCAGGCATAATCAGTTTTCCTTGCTTCTGCAAGCAGGTCTTTTCTATCCAATGCAATAAAGTATCAACAGAAGAATGAATGTCTTCATGCAGGCTGTTGCCATAAGTAGATTCTAAAAGAATAAAATCGGATTGGGGAAAAATCTCAGGTGAACGCAAAATCACATCCCTATAACGACCAACATCGCCGCTAAAACTTACTTGCCGCTGTGTACCATTTTCTGTAATCTTTACATGTACGCATGCACTGCCGATAATATGACCGGCATCGGTGAACATTGCCTCTACACCATCAATTACCGGGAACCATTGATTATAATCATAAGCCACAAAATGTTCAAATGAACGTGATGCATCTTCTTTTTTATATAGGGGTTCCAGTAATGGCGCCATTTGTGCCCTTCGGTGCTTATTTTGATATTTGATTTCATTTTCCTGTATTTCGGCTGAGTCTTCAAGCAGCACCACTGCTAAATCCTTCGTGGCTGGTGTGCAGAATATTTTTCCTTTAAATCCATCTTTTACCAGCTTGGGTATTAATCCACAATGATCAATATGTGCATGAGACAGGATCATTACCTCTACACCCGCAGCATCAAAACCCATGTCACGGTTAAGAATATCTGTTTCCTTTCCCATTCCCTGAAACATACCGCAATCCAGCAAGATCTTTTTCCCGTTTACTAATGTCAATAAATGCTTGGAACCTGTAACTGTTCTTGCTGCTCCATGAAATGCTATCTTCATAATATTCTTAATTATAATAAGCGAAAGTTACAGCAATTAAATATAGCTGTTTATGCCAGAAGCCATACTGCAACATGAGTATATTCATTCATGAATAAAATAGTTCTATCCACTATTCCAGGCAGGAATGGTTTCCAGCAATACCAGCCCACTGCCTTCTTTTTTCCAGGCTATAGTATGGTTTCCATTGGTAATGACCATATAAGATACCAGTACACTCATGTTATATCGAAGAAGTTGTTGTAAAACCATCTCGCTCAGGGCTACAGCGGGTTCTTTACATTCTACCATCATCCATGGATGGTGTATATTATCATACACCAAAATATCGAATCTTTTTTTGAGGTCATTCAACAAAATTCCTTTCTCTAATGCTATCAGTGAAGCAGGATAATTCAATACCCTGACCAGATAATTCACAAAATTCTGCCTTACCCATTCTTCTTCGGTTAATAATAACCAGCTCTTTCGAATAGCATCAAAAATATATCGCCTATCCCCTTCTTTTTTCATTTTAAAAACGGGCGCAGGATACTCTATAGCGATCATGCATCAAACCTAATGATTAAATTCGTAGGCATGAAGACGAAAGACGATATTGTAAAGAACTGGCTTCCCCGCTATACGGGTGAAAATCTGGACAGCTTTGGCAAATATATTTTGCTGACCAATTTTAGTAACTATGTACGGTTGTTTTCTGAGTGGACGGGTGCTACAGTTTCGGGACTGGATAAACCCATGCAATGTGCCACAGCAGAAGGTATAACCATTATCAATTTCGGGATGGGGTCACCAACAGCAGCTACTGTAATGGATTTGCTGACTGCTATTGAACCGGAAGCTGTTCTTTTTCTTGGAAAATGCGGAGGTCTAAAAAAGCGTAATAAATTGGGAGACCTGATTTTACCCATTGCAGCTATCAGGGGTGAAGGTACCTCGAATGATTATTTCCCGGTTGAAGTTCCCGCCATGCCTGCATTTGCTTTGCAAAAAGCGATTTCTACCACTATTCGCGATTATGAAGTGGACTACTGGACCGGTACTGTATACACTACCAACCGTCGTGTGTGGGAACATGATGAGGAGTTCAAAAATTATTTGCAAACAATCAGGGCTTATGCAATTGATATGGAAACAGCTACCATTTTTACAGTAGGCTTTTTTAATAAAATACCGACAGGCGCATTGCTATTAGTGAGTGACCAACCCATGACGCCGGAAGGTGTGAAAACAGAAGAAAGTGACCGGAAAATAACAGAACAATTTGTGGAACGACACCTGAGGATTGGAATTGATTCATTAAAACAACTGATCAATGGAGGACAAACAGTAAGGCACCTTCGTTTCTGATGAGCTCCCTGTTAACAATACAAAATCTATCAATTGATTTTGTTTCAGAATATGAAACAATTCATGCTGTACAAAATATTTCATTTACAGTAAACAGGGGTGAAATCTTCGCTATAGTAGGTGAATCAGGTTCAGGAAAATCAGTTACAGCACTTTCGATTTTACAATTATTGCCCAGGCCACCTGCAAGGTATACCAGTGGAACTATCCATTTTTCAGTAGACGGCAACATTGAAACAAACCTGATAGAACTTACAAGACATGAACTCCAAAATATAAGGGGAAACAGAATCGCAATGATTTTCCAGGAACCAATGACTTCCTTAAACCCTGTAATGACATGTGGTAAACAAATTACAGAAGCTTTACTGCAACATAAAAAATTGTCTTTTGACCAGGCAAAAACTCAAACAATAGAATTATTTAACCAGGTAAGATTGCCAGAGACAAATGAAATGTTTCACCGCTATCCGCATCAATTGAGCGGCGGACAAAAACAAAGAGTAATGATTGCCATGGCTATGTGTTGTCAACCTGACTTGCTTATTTGCGACGAACCAACCACAGCACTCGATGTCACAGTACAAAAAACAATTTTAGAATTAATAAAAGAACTTCAGCAAACCCATAACATAGGTGTAATATTTATCACACATGATCTGGGTGTCGTTGCTGAAATAGCTGATCGCGTAGCTATTATGTACCGGGGCCAAATTGTAGAGCAGGAGATTACAAAAAACATTTTCACCAGTGCTAAACATCCGTATACAAAAGCATTAATTGCGTGCAGGCCTGCTTCGCATACTAAAGGAGAGAAACTACCTGTTGTAGCAGATTTTACTGAAGTTCAGGAAACAACTTTGCCTAAAAAGCAACCAGAACCTCCAAAAATATCCGGTGAAATTTTGATGGATATAAAACAATTAACAGTAAAGTTTCCAACCAAAACAAACCTGCTTGGAAAAGTAATTAATTATGCTACAGCGGTAAAGCATGTCAGCCTGCAAATCTATAAAGGAGAAACGTTGGGTCTCGTGGGTGAGAGTGGTTGCGGTAAGACAACATTGGGGCGTGCTATTTTAAGACTGATTGATCCTTCTTCAGGAAAAATGATTTATAATGGTGTGGATATCACTGAAATTAATGGAGAGCAATTAAAAGAATTACGCAAAAATGTACAACTTGTATTTCAGGATCCTTATTCATCTTTGAATCCAAGGATGACGATAGGAGCGGCAATTGAAGAACCAATCGTAAGAGCAGGTTTAACCCGTTCGCGGTTACAACAAAAGAAAAGGGTTAGTGAACTTTTGGATCAGGTGAACCTGCCTGCTGAAATTGCGGGTCGTTATCCACACGAATTTTCGGGGGGGCAGCGACAGCGTATAGTCATTGCAAGAGCATTGGCATTAAATCCAGGTTTACTGGTTTGTGATGAGTCTGTATCAGCATTAGATGTGAGTGTGCAGGCACAGGTATTAAATCTTCTTAACGATTTAAAAAAAGATCTTGGACTTACCATGCTTTTTATTTCACATGATCTTTCGGTAGTGCGCTACATGAGTGACAGGATAGCTGTTATGAGTGCAGGTGAAATTGTAGAAATAGGCCAAGCTGAGGAAGTGTATAATTTCCCCCGGACTGAGTATACAAAAAATTTGTTATCCTCTATACCTGCATTAAAACCTGATACATCATTATAAATACATTTTTGAAAATAGATGAAATGAGCAACTTAAAAGAGAATGCTTTCCCCATACTAAAAACAAAAAACCTGCTTTTGAGGGCGGTTGAAAAAGGCGATGCGGCGGAAGTTTTTTTTCTGCGATCAGACCCGGGTGTGCTAACCTACCTTGACAAGGCGCCTGCCCAATCTTTAAAAGAAGCAATAGACTGGATAAAAACTATAAATGAATCTCAAAAAAATGGAACGGCTGTAACATGGGCCATTTGTTTGGTGAATGACCGAAAGTTAATTGGCACCATTTGTTTCTGGAATATAAAATTAGAACACTTTCGTGCTGAAATTGGTTATTCATTACATCCACAGCACCAGGGTAAAGGATATATGAGTGAAGCAATACAATCAGTATTAGATTATGGTTTTCAACTTATGCATTTGCATTCAGTGGAAGCGCACGTAAACCCCAAAAATGAAAATTCCATCAAACTTCTTGAGCGAAACGGTTTTAGGAAAGAAGCTTATTTTAAAGAAAATTATTTTTATGCAGGCAGTTTTATAGATACTGCTGTTTACTCCCTGCTTAGTCCAATATGATAACCATGCAAATATTATTTACATTAATCCTTGATGGAATTTCTATCAAACAATAATACCCCTCTTATTCCTGAATTACTTTAATCAGTGTACCTGAAGGTACCCTGTCGCTTAGCTTCATTCCATTCAATACAGCAAACTCCTCCATCCTTTTAGGTATAACGTTATAACTACGTAAAGCTTGCTCTAGTGTTGTTTCACTATTAACCGTTTTCAGACGAACCCTTTCCGGTTTTTTATTTAATTTGGCTTGATCGGTTAATTCCCTGAAGCTTTGCATGGTGTTGGTAAAGTAAGAAGAATAGGCATTGAAATCCTGGATGGCAGAAACACCAAGCAGGTGATAAATATTCTCACCAAATTGAATAAAATAAGAAAGCGTCCTGATGCTTGCCTGTTGCTGTTGTTGTTGTTGGGTAACCTGGGGATCAGCCACTACAGCAATTGCACGTAGACCATTTACATTTACTTCCCTGGATTCAAGGGCTCTTAACTTGTACTGTTGCAATACTGCACTTGCTGCTTCCTGCAATGATCTGCCGGGCGCAAGGGTTAAAAACATTAAGGCTTTTCCATCGCGTGGTACCAGTTGTACCCTTTGCGGTGTATTTTGATAAGCCCAATTAGCTGGTGTGGCAAACTGAAAACGCAAAACAGGATGATAAAAAACATTATTTTCCAGGTACCCCCCCTTTGGGTCTTCTCCATAGATCAATCCTTCAATTCTTCTTAAATAAGTATTGCGGTTTACTTCAGGATTGGTGAGGTTTAATTTCTGTTTCCATTCTGTAGCTAACTGGGAAACAGCAACGTTTCTATCTCCCGGGTTGGGGTGGGTAGATAAAAAATTAGGTAATTCCTGAGCACCACTTTCAGCACCTTTTCTTTCAAGTGTATTGAAAAAATGGGCCATTTGTTGTGCATCATAATTTATTTTGGAAGAATATTCAACCCCCAACCTGTCTGACTCACGTTCTGCATCTCTGCCAAATTTTAAAAACAAAAGACCCAAACCCTGGGAAGCAGCCTCGCCAAATTGAGCAATTGTTGGAGAAACAACCATGCCCACAATCAGGCCTAACTGGCCCAAAGTAGCCCTGGTTTGCTGCTCAACAGAATGGCGTGCAGTGATATGCCCGATCTCATGACCCAAAACTCCTGCAAACTCCGCTTCATTATTGAAATGCGCCATGATACCCCGTGTAAAATAAACATACCCACCGGGTACTGCAAAGGCGTTGAGTACTTCAGAGTCTACAATCTTAAACTCATAATTGAGATTGGGCCTGTGGGAAATAGCAGCCATTGCTTTTCCTTTTTGGGTAATAAACTCCTGCAATGCCTTGTCTTCATACAATCCAAATTGTGCTACGATCTGCGGATCTGCATCTTTACCCATCGCTATCTCCTGGGCTTCAGACATTAACACTACCTGGCGCTTGCCGGAGACCGGATTGCGGGCACAGTTGCTAAAAATCAATGTGGCTGTAAAACAACTTATTAATAAATACTTTTTCATGCTGATTGTTTTCTTGAATATTAAATAGAGTTAGACCTGTCATATTTATATGCAACACCAATGCCAGTGTTCTGCTCCACAATGGAAGATGTTTTTTACAAGCATATAGTTGTGGTCAATAATAAGATTAACAGAATAGCATCCAAATTGAAAACTTTTATAATTTTCTTTGTCTAACGTGAAAAAAGAAGATAAAAAAAGGTTTGAAAATTACCTCAGCAGGGCAGATAAGAATTCTGTGTTGAATCAATTACCCCGGCTTCATGAAGAGGCTTTCCGAAAAATTGATTGCATGCAATGTGCAGCTTGTTGCAAAAATTATTCTCCCCGCTTCAAAACACCGGATGTAAAAAGGATCAGTAAACACCTGGATATGAGAGAAAGTGAATTTATCGAAACGTATCTCAAGGTTGATGACGAAGGCGATTTTGTAGTAAAATCTACCCCTTGTCCTTTTTTGGGTTTGGATAATTTTTGCAGCATTTATGAGGTACGTCCGTCCGACTGTTCACGCTTCCCCTATACCAATGAAGATGTATTTATCAAAAGACAAAAACTTACATTAAAGAATGCCAGCTTTTGCCCCATCGTTTACCATGTGCTGGACAGGCTATCGCCTTTGAAATAATTTTACAACCTCTGAAAAACATCAAAAATTCCCATCTTGCTATTGGAGTAATGGTGTGGATCAGCCGGGCAATGCATAATAATTTATTTGGCACTCACTTCTTCATAGGCTGCTGTCAATGGACGTTGAATGCCATCTCCCTGCCATTCTGTAACACCGGGAATAGCTGTATGCTTAATGAACTCTTCTTTTGACACTCCTCTTTTGATTTCCGCTTCTGCAAAACGCAACACTTTAGCCAAATAATCCTGGAATTTTTTAATATCCTCAATTGTGCCGGTTTCCTGGCCCGGATGCAGCGAATGGCCAAAGATTAAAATCGTATCTCCATGCGATTTGTCCACCACCTTATCCAATACTTTGATCCAGTTGGCCATATTGGCCCCAGCACTGCGATCTACAAAAGGGTGTCGTTTATTAAACATCAGGTCACCCAGGTGGGTAATATTGGCTTCGTCAAAATGAAATATAGCATCGCCATTGGTATGAGCTGCGCCAAAATAATCTGCTTTCACTTTTTCATCACCTAGTTTTTGTTTCCAGTCTTCCCTGAAAGTGGTGTCAGCATATAATTGCTTATCTGTCGTATTATTTTTTTCAGCAGCTGTTTTTTGATTTATCACAGCATTTTCATGCGCAATTACCTGCTCTACCAATCCTTTGAAGGCAATATTCCCTGCCGTATGATCACCATGGTGGTGTGTATTCAACAGGTATTTGAATGGCTGTGTGCCCAATGTCTTTACCTGCTCTATAAAGTGTGCAGCAGATTCAGGAAATTGTGAATCCACTACAACTATACCTTCATTACTCAACAAAAATCCAATAGTACCGCCCCGCTCGGTAAAAATCCCAACATTGCGCCGCAACATTTTGATATTGGAATGTTTAATTCCAAATATCTGTGCAAGCGCCTGTTGTTGAAACAATAGGGAAGCAGTAGAGAGAATAGCTGTATTACGTAAAAAAATGCGACGATGCATAGTAATAATTTTAAGATTGTCACCTGAAATTAACCAAAATTCAATATTCGAATTTACGTAAACCGGGGGCTTTTATCCAGGTAATAATTACAACTATAATTGTCATACAGCCACCAAACAATACTGCCGGTACAGTTCCAAAAGCCCGGGCGGTAAAGCCGCTTTCAAATTGACCAAGTTCATTAGATGAATTGACAAACATTGAATTAACAGAACTGACACGGCCACGCATTTCGTCGGGTGTGGTCAGCTGCAGGATGGTACCCCGCACAACCACGCTAATGCCATCAAGCATACCTGCAAATAATAAAACTACAAATGACATCCAGTAAACCTCTGATAATCCAAAAACAATAATGCAGAGGCCAAACCCGGCGACTGCAAACATGAGTATGGTCCCTTGTTTTCTTCGCAAGGGAAAAAATGTTGTGAAAAGCAGTACGGCAGCCGACCCGATGTCAATCGATGCATTTAAGAATCCAAATTCTTTTGGTCCTACCTGCAATATCCGGTCAGCAAATTCAGGAATCAATGCGACCGCACCACCAAACAAAACAGCAAAAAGATCAAGTGAAATGGCACCTAATAAAATTTTATGGCGAAGAACATACCGCAACCCTTCTTTGACACTTTCCCAGGCTTTTAAACTATTGGCATTCCCCACAACAAATGGTCGTTTGCTAATCCGGGATATAAGGTAGGAAGCCACCAAAATATAAATAAGTATGATATAAAAGGTGTAATGCACACCAAACCACGCAATGAAAAAACCTGCAGATGCATGACCGAGTATAGATGCGCTAAGCCAGGTGGTGGAGCTGATATTCGCTGCATAATGCAAAATTGGGCGTGGTACCAGTTGTGCAATTATTGCATGTGAGGTAGGTCCTGCAAAGGCCCGGATCATTCCTGTAAAAAAAATGATCATGTAAAAAGAAAACTCTATCAGTGTTGCATCCATCCGTCGGGAAAAATAAGATGAGGTGACAATGATCAGAGCCACGATACATAATGAATAGGATAAAACACCCCGCAACAAAAGCTGGCGTTTGTCTGACCGGTCTATTATATAGCCGGCATATAATGCCAAAGCAAATACAGGAACAAATTCTGCCAACCCAACCAATCCAATTGAGAAAGAATCTTTCGTAAGCTGAAACAACTGGTAAGCAACCACTGTTCCAACCATTCGTAAAGCCATAATATAGAAAAACCTGGATATTATAAAGAAACGAAACTCTTTTTCTCTCAACGGACTAAGGCTTTCCAGTCTAACTCTGTTTCCCTGCATATTTTATAAACTTCGAAAATACGGACTACTGTTTCCCCGTAATAGATTTAATAAGAATAAAAAGCCACCTCTTACACAAACAGTATAACAGCCATATATATCCAATCGATCAAAGATTGAATTGCTTTACGAAAGTTTTCCGGAAAATAAAAATATTAAGGCAAGCTAATAAAATGCTGACCGTGGGGGTAATCCTTATCCAATGCATCAATCACCGCCTGAAGGTGTTTTTCATTACCCAAAAAATCAGCTTCGGATGCATCTATAAACAGCGTTTTTGTATTGTGATGCTTTATATAGTTTGTATATGTTTCCTGTATGCTGAATAAATAATCATCAGCAATATTCTGCTCGTAAAGACGGTTTCTTTTTTTGATGTTTTGTTGCAGCTTTTGAACTGATGAATGCAGGTAAATTAAAATATCAGGCTGTATAAGTTGCTGATTAATGATTTCGAAAAGACGCTGGTACAAACGAAATTCATCATCCGGTAAATTAATTTTCGCGAACAGCAGGCACTTGGTAAACAAATAATCTGATATCGTCACATTTTGAAACAAATCCTTTTGTTGAATTAAGTCTTTCAGTTGTTTGAATCGTTCAGCCATAAAAAACAATTCCAGGGGAAAAGCGTATTGTTGGGGACTTTCATAAAACTTAGGCAAAAAAGGGTTATCAGCAAACTGCTCTAAAATAAGTCGTGCATTAAAATGGCGGGAAAGCAGGTGTGCCAGTGTTGTTTTTCCGGCTCCGATATTTCCTTCAATAGTTATAAAATGATACTTCACTGCAGTCAGGTAGAGGCGCAAAATAAAGGAATAAAAAACGTGAGCATTGAATATTTTATGCCCATTTTTTTACTTTCAAAGGATCTTTACATTTTTTTAAAATCTGCCAGACGGGTTGTTTTAAAACAGGATGAATAAAATCGGCAGCAATATCATTTAAACATTCTAAGGCAAAGCGCCTGTATTGAAGCTGCGGGTGTGGAATGGACAAACCTGGTACTTCCACAACCAGGTTTTCATAAAAAAGAATATCGATATCAATAATGCGGGGACCGAATTTCACATCACGGGTACGTCCCAGCATTTTTTCTATCCCCAGGATTTTTTTTAACAGATCCTGCGGAGAAAAGGTTGTATTTATTGCAATAGCTTGATTTAGAAATGGGGACTGATCATGCAAACCCCAGGCTTCAGTTTCGTAAATTTCAGAAAAGGTGAGTACAGGGCCGCAATCGGTGTCGATCCTTTTTTTTGCATTCATTAAATTTTGATGCCGATTCCCGAGGTTTCCTCCTGTTAATAAATAGGCAATATGCATAAGATTATACAACAGCGTCAAATATCTTTTATTTTAGCATGATTAAAGGGAACTGATATGCGCAACTTTTTCAAAATGTTTTTTGCTTCCTGCCTGGGTACTGTGATCGGGGTATTGGTACTCTTCCTGATAGGGTTTTTTCTTTTAGCCGGAATGGTCAGCGCTTTTGGCTCTAAGGAAAAGGTAAAAGTATCCAAAGAATCTGTTTTGACCCTTGACCTGTCCCAGCATTTTAATGAACGCATGCGTGTTCAACCTTTAAGCTCTCTTACAGATAATGAAGACATTCCTGGTTTATATGATGCCATCAGGCTTATTAAACATGCAAAAGATGATAAAAACATCAGCGGAATTTATATACAGGCTGATGCAAATAACAATGGCTTTGCAGCCAGCGAGGAACTTCGCAATGCGCTCATTGATTTTAAAACAAGCAAAAAATTTGTCATTGCTTATGGTGATATCATTTCGCAGGGAGCTTATTTCGTTGCATCCACAGCTCATCGCATATATGCTAATCCTGCAGGTGTTATGGACTGGAGCGGTTATAACATGGATGTGGTTTTCGTGAAGGGTACACTTGACAAATTAAAAATTGAACCGCAGATCTTTTATGCCGGAAAATTCAAAAGTGCCACAGAGCCCTTTCGTACTACAGAAATGACACCTGAAAATGAATTGCAAACCAGGGAATGGTTGGGTGATTTGTACCAATATTTTTTATTCAAAATTTCTGCTTCGCGTAAAATAGATACAGCTGCTTTATTCAACCTTGCCAATACAGCTGCTATTCAAACAACACAGGATGCGGTCAATCACAGGTTAATTGATGGGGTGAAGTATGATGATGAAGTAAAAAATGAGATCAAAAATAAATTAAGTCTTGAAAAAACAGATAAAATTAATTTCATTACTATTAATAAATATGCAGATGCGGTTGACTTCCGCCAGTCAGGCAGTGACCGCATAGCGCTCATATATGCTGAGGGAGATATAATAGATGGCAAGGGAAATAAAGAAACTATAGGAAGTGAAGAATTTGTAAAACATATACGCAAAGCAAGGCTGGATAAATCAATCAAAGCAATTGTATTTCGTGTCAATTCCGGCGGGGGTAGTGCGCTGGCAAGTGAAAACATCTGGCGTGAACTGTCGCTGGCAAAAAAAACAAAACCTGTAGTCGTCAGCTTTGGTGATGTGGCTGCTTCCGGAGGATATTATATTTCAGCAGCTGCAGATTCCATTTTTGCACTACCAAATACCATTACCGGTTCAATAGGTGTTTTTGGTCTCATTCCCAATATGCAGGGATTTTTTAAGGATAAGCTGGGAATTACATTCGATGGTGTTAAAACAGCCACTTATGCCGATGCAGGTGCTATCTACCGTCCTTTAAAAGAAGCAGAAAAGAAATTCATTCAGGCTGGTGTTGACCGTATTTACCTGCTTTTCAAAAAAAGGGTAGCAGAGGGAAGAAAAAAAGATATTAGCTATATTGACAGCATAGCCCAGGGTCGTGTATGGAGTGGTAAAGATGCATTACGATTAGGTTTGATAGATAAATTAGGAGGTCTTCAAATGGCTGTAGAAAGTGCTGCACGCCTGGCAAAAGTAAAAACCTACCGTTTGAGGGAATATCCTGAAAAAACAAATTGGCTTGAAGAACTTTTGGGCAAATCCAATACCGGTCCTGAAGCAAAAATCAAAGAACAACTTGGGGAAGAACAATTCCAACTATATCAGCAGTTGCTCAAGGTGAAACAAATGTGTAATGTGCCGCAGGCAAGACTGCCCTTTCATTATTATATCCGCTAAAGATTACATTTGCCCGCAATTTCATAATAATGTCGCAGGAATATAAGCAGGTAAAAGGAATGCTGGCAATTACAAAGGCCAGTCTAACTGCTATTTCCCGAAGTCCTTCTGCTATTGTATTCAGCATTTTTTTCCCGCTCATTTTTATACTGGTATTTGGTTTTATAGGTGGTGGCGGCGGACCTTCCTATAAGATCGTGCTCGATCCCCAAAGTGATACATCAAATCCTGTTATTGATTCTCTCCGGAAGCTAAAAAACATCCGCTTCGTAGCATATAAGGACAAAGAAGCAATGGAGTCAGATCTGAAAAAAGGCAGGGTCACCGGTATTTTAAAAGTAGAGAAAAGTAATATTCAGGGTGCACCCCAATACATTATCAATTTCAACTCCACTACAGCCAGTGCAGACAAGTTTTCTACTTTTTTACCATTACTGGAAAATATTATTTCCAAAACAGACCGTGTCAGATTTCAAAACCGGGAGACCACAGCCCGCATTATTCCGCAAATAAAACAAGTGCGTCAATACCGGACCATTGATTTTATTTTGCCCGGACAATTAGGATTTTCCTTATTAAGCTCAGGCATTTTTGGTGTGGCTTTTTTATTTTTCAGTTTGCGCCAGCAGTTGGTGCTTAAGCGTTTTTATGCTACTCCTATTCGCCGCGCATACATTGTGCTTGGTGAAGGTATAAGCCGGGTTATTTTCCAATTATTAACTGCAATCATTATTATAGGTATTGGTTATTTTGCTTTTAATTTTACGCTTGTACATGGATGGCTGACCTTTTTAGAGATAATGATCCTGAGCTTTATTGCTTTATTGGTTTTTATGGGCTTTGGTTTCATTATAAGTGGAGTTGCAAAAAATGAAAGCTCTATTCCCCCACTGGCCAATCTGATTACAATGCCCCAGTTTTTACTGGCAGGAACTTTTTTTTCCATCGATGTTTTTCCTAATTGGCTTCAACCGATCAGCAGGTCACTGCCTCTTACTTATTTTAATGATGCTATGCGTAAAATTTCATTTGAAGGTGCTCATCTGGGTGATTGCTGGCTGCAGATCAGCATATTACTTGGTTGGGGCATAGTAGCATATGCTATAGCTATAAAAGTGTTTAAGTGGGAATAAAATAGAGTGAATAGTCAGTGATTGATATGTTGAAGAATTAAATAGTTAAAGGACAGTACATGCGTTTCATAAAACTTGGTTTGATCAGCGTATTCATTTTTTCCCTTTTATTCACACTCATGTCTTTATTGATTCCTTCACAGGTCCGTATTTCCAAAACCATAAACATCGAGGCTTCTAAGCAAACTGTGGTATCACTGATTACGGACAGCAGCCGGTGGAAAGAATGGCATCCGCTTATGCAAAATGAATCGCAGCGAAAAAATGTAATGATTGCAATGTTAAATAAAAATGATTCCCTTATTTCTGCCCGCCTCACCAATGCGGATGGTAAATCGCTAATTCATATCTGGCAGCTTCACCAATATGAGCATGGAGATTCCCTGCTTATTCAGTCAAGCATGGAATTTAATCTTGAATGGTACCCATGGAAAAAATTAGGGAGCATACTTTATGACAAGACATACGGGAGCATCATCGAGCAGGGATTGAATCAGATGAAAAAAATAGCAGAACAATAATGTTAATCCAAAATTTTTCTTTGCTTTACACGTCGATATAATTTGAAATAAATTACCTGGCTTGTTTGATAAATTTGAGATTTCTTTGAATGCCTTTGAATTTGGACCGTCGCAATGGCGAATCTTTGAATACTGTTTTAAATCCTTCTTCCGTTAATTCCTCCCAGTCTTTTGTAGTGAAATTAAGTACCTCATTCAAAGGTTGGAAACCGGCTTCATTATGCGGCTTACTGAAGCGGTTCCACGGGCATACATCCTGGCATACATCGCAGCCAAACATCCAGTTTTGAAACCTCCCTTGCATTTCGCTGGGAATGATCTCTTCTTTCAACTCAATTGTGAAATAAGAAATGCATTTACTGCCATTGACTGTTTTATCAGGTAAAATGGCCTCAGTTGGGCATGCTTCAACGCATTTATTACAACTGCCGCAATAATCTTTTACAAATGGATCGTCATATTCAAGCTCCAGGTCAGTGATCAACGTAGCTATAAAAAAAAATGAGCCGCTTTCTTTTGTTATCAGGTTTCCATTTTTGCCTACCCACCCCAGTCCACTTTTTTGGGCCCAGCTTCTTTCCATAACTGGTGCGGAATCTACAAAGCCCCTGCCATTAAATTGTCCGATCTTTTCCTGTAAAACTGATATAAAATTGTTCAGTTGCTTTTTGATGACTGTATGATAATCTTGGCCTAATGCATATTTTGAGATCCTGATTTCCTGTTGACCTGGTTGATCAGGAAAATAATTTTTCAATAAAGTAATGACAGACTTTGCACCTGGTACCAGCCTGGTTGGATTTGTACGCAGGTCAAAATGATTTTCCATGTATTGCATACTTCCATGCATGCCCTGCTTCAGCCAGCTTTCTAGTCGGCGGGCATCATCATCTAGGGGCTGCGCCCTGGCAATACCACAATAGTCAAAACCAAAAGTTCTGGAGATGGATTTTATGAGATATGTGGGATTATCTGTCATTAGCACTTAACCATTAATATTCAGTCAAAATTATCAGGGCAATTATAAAGTTCCGTATGAATTTTGGAATTATCCTTTAATTTAAAAAGCGAAAATTTAAATTAGAATTTATTGGACTAAAATTATTAATAACTCTTTAACTCCAACTGATAGAATAGCATAAAAATAGCAAGGGCACTGAATTTCAGGCAGCCAAATATTTATTTATATGCCATAGTTGCTGTAAAAGAATATTGGAGTATAGTTTGTAAATAGTAACCAATATATAAACTTAAAATTATCAGCAATATATGAACTTGTCCAATTTCACTATAAAAGCAGCTGAAGTAGTGCAAAACGCACAACAGCTGGCTTTTAATCAATCAAACACTAATATTGAGTCTGAACATTTATTAAAAGCACTTCTGGATCAGCAGGATTCTCCTGTAGATTATCTTTTAAAGAAAAATACAGTGAATGTGCCGCAACTGGAAAGCTTACTCAATGCCCAGATAAATAAATTACCAAAATTGAGTAGTGGAGAACCCGCACAAAATATCAGCCGTGAAAGTAATAATATAGTGCTCAGGGCCGGATCGGCATTGAAATTGTTTGGTGATGAATTCATCACTCCTGAACATTTATTATTGGCCATCATGCAGGGCGCTGATAATACGGCGAAGCTTTTAAAAGAAGCAGGGCTCACAGAAAAAGGATTGATCGCCGCTATCAAAGAATTACGTAAGGGTTCTACAGTGAGTTCACAAACACAGGAAACACAATTCAACGTACTCAATAAATATGCAAAGAATTTAAATGAACTGGCAAGGCAGGGAAAATTAGATCCTGTAATTGGACGTGATGAGGAGATCAGGAGGACACTGCACATCTTATCCCGGCGTTCCAAAAACAATCCGATCCTGGTGGGGGAGCCCGGTGTAGGTAAAACTGCAATTGCTGAAGGTCTGGCTATGCGCATTATCAATGGCGATGTACCTGAAAACCTCAAATCAAAGATCATTTACGGACTTGACATGGGTCAGCTCATTGCAGGGGCTAAATATAAAGGTGAGTTTGAAGAACGGCTGAAAGGTGTGGTAAAAGAAGTAGCTGCAAGTGATGGTGAAATTATTTTGTTCATAGATGAAATACATACGTTGATAGGTGCAGGAGGTGGCGAAGGAGCCATGGATGCTGCTAATATTTTAAAACCTGCTTTGGCACGGGGAGAATTAAGGGCCATCGGTGCTACTACCCTGAATGAATACCAGAAATATTTTGAAAAAGATAAAGCACTTGAACGGCGTTTTCAAAAAGTAATGGTGAATGAACCTGATACGGATGATGCCATATCTATTTTGAGGGGTTTAAAAGACCGCTATGAAACACATCATCATGTACGCATCAAAGATGAAGCAATCATTGCTGCAGTAGAATTATCCCAGCGCTATGTTACAGATCGTTTTTTACCCGACAAAGCCATTGACTTAATTGATGAAAGTGCGGCAAAGCTTCGGCTTGAGATGAATTCTATGCCCGAAGAACTCGATGAGTTGGAAAGAAGAATCCGCCAATTGGAAATAGAAAGGGAGGCTATAAAAAGAGAAAATGATGAAGAGAAACTAAAGGACCTGAATACAACGATAGCGAATTTATCTGTAGAGCGTGATACATTCAAAGCCAAATGGCAGGAAGAAAAAGACCTGGTAGAAAAAATACAAAATGGTAAAGCAGAAATTGAAAACCTAAAACAACAGGCTGAACAGGCAGAGCGTAACGGGGATTATGGAAAAGTAGCAGAAATAAGATATGGAAAAATTAAAGAACAGGAAGAGTCTATTAATGATCTTACAAAACAACTCGTAGAACTGAGCAGGCATAGCAGGCGGTTGATGAAGGAAGAAGTGGATGCAGAGGATATAGCTGAAAATATAGCCAAAGCCACCGGTATTCCAGTAAGTAAAATGATGCAGAGTGAAAGAGAAAAGTTATTGCATTTAGAAACAGAATTGCACAACCGTGTTGTAGGCCAGGAAGAAGCGATCACAGCTGTGGCCGATGCCATCCGTCGCAGTCGTGCCGGTCTTCAGGATCCCAAACGCCCTATTGGTTCATTTATCTTTTTAGGTACTACCGGTGTTGGCAAAACAGAACTGGCAAAAGCATTGGCCGAATATTTATTTGATGATGAAAGCATGCTCACCCGTATAGATTTGAGCGAGTACCAGGAGAAGCATTCTGTAAGCCGGCTGGTAGGAGCACCTCCGGGCTATGTAGGTTATGATGAAGGTGGACAATTGACCGAGGCTGTCAGACGCAAACCATATCAGGTAGTGTTGCTTGATGAAATAGAAAAAGCCCATCCCGATGTGTGGAATATTATGCTGCAGGTTCTTGATGACGGACGCCTGACTGACAATAAGGGAAGGGTGGTCAATTTTAAAAACACCATCATCATCATGACCTCCAATCTGGGCTCACATATCATTCAGGAAAATTTTGAAGGCGTTACCGAACACAATAAAGAAGAACTAGTAGAAAAAACCAGGGTAGAAGTAATGAATTTGTTGCGCCAGACTATCAGGCCCGAATTTCTTAACCGGGTAGATGAGATCATTTTATTTCAGCCCCTGATGAAGAACGAAATAAAAGGCATTATCAGGATACAATTAGAAAACTTAAAAAGATTGGTGACCGCCAGTGGAATAAATTTAGAATACAGTGATTATTTATTGGATTTTCTTGCTGAGAATGGATTTGATCCTCAATATGGCGCCAGGCCACTCAAGCGGCTGATTCAAAAAGAAATTGTTAACCGGTTGAGTAAAAAAATACTGGCGGGTAATATAGATAAATCACAACCCGTATTGGTTGATGTATTTGATGGTGTGGTGGTTTTTCGAAATGCAGATGTGGTACAACCTCAGTTAAGTGCCAATGAAGCAGGATTGTAGCAGCACCGGTAGAATAATTACAAATGTCGATTACTTATTTTACCTCCAATCAATTAACTGACAGCTGCACCTCTGCAATTTTTTGATTCAGATGTTCAATTTCTCAATCATTCTATCAACTTACCTTTGGTGCTATGCTTCAAATATCTGACCGGGGGCAAAAGATGCCTCCCTCACCTATTCGTAAATTGGTGCCTTATGCTGAAGCTGCCAAACGTAATGGTACTCATGTTTTTCACCTGAACATTGGGCAACCTGATGTACAGACCCCTCCCACCATTTTAGATGCTGTGCGCAATGCAGATATCAGGGTATTGGAATATAGCCATAGTGCGGGTAATGAAAGCTATCGCCGCAAACTCACTCAGTATTATAAAAAAGTTGGTATTGACGTAGCGCATGATGAGATCATTGTTACTACAGGCGGTTCTGAGGCTATTCTTTTTGCTTTTTTTTCATGCCTCAATCCGGGTGATGAAGTAATAATACCCGAACCATTCTATGCAAATTACAATGCCTTTGCAGTATCTGCCGGCATTAAAGTTATTCCTATCACTTCCATTATTGAGACTGGTTTTGCCTTACCGCCCATTGCTGAATTTGAAAAAGTAATAACAGAGCGTACAAAGGGAATTGTGATCTGCAACCCAAATAATCCTACCGGTTATTTATATAGCCGTGCAGAAATGGAAGCATTGAAAACCATTTGCCTGCATCATAACTTATATCTTTTTTCTGATGAAGCTTACCGCGAGTTTTGTTATGATGGGGATTACATAAGTGCATTACATATGGAAGGGTTAAACCAGCATGTCATCCTTATGGATACGATAAGCAAAAGATACAGCGCATGCGGTGCAAGGTTGGGTGCTTTTGTTACTAAAAACAAGCTGGTGCATGATACGGCATTAAAATTTGCTCAAGCCAGGTTAAGTCCCCCGGGACTGGCCCAGATAATGGGAGAAGCCGCAGTGGATCTGCCGGATGATTATTTTGATAAACCTAAAGCAGAGTATAAGGCCCGCAGGGATCTGCTGGTTAAAAGATTGAATCAAATGCCCGGTGCGATCTGCCCTGTGCCCGGTGGTGCTTTTTATGCTATAGCGCGCCTGCCGATTGATGACTCTGACCGGTTTTGCCAATGGCTGCTTGAATCATTTTCTTATAACAAAAAAACAGTTATGCTGGCACCAGCAACAGGTTTTTATGGAACACCTGGTTTAGGTAAACAAGAAGTCAGACTTGCCTATGTTTTAAATAAGGCCGACATTAATGAAGCAATGGATTGCCTGGCAGAAGGATTGAAGCAATACCCGGGATTAATCAAAGAAAGTTTTGTAAAAGACGTGGCTGCAAAAGTGACTGCAGAAACTAGTGGGTAATTTCCTACTCACCCTTTTTTTGAATTATAAATTTTTACCCTGCTATGAGAAATGGTGAGGAGTTTCATTTATCCTGAAAGTCAAGGATTTAAAGGCATAATAATTGTAAATTATATTCTTACGCATTTCGAGCACTATTATTTTATACTAATTAAAAAAATTTTAAATCATGGCAAATAATGATCAATACGGAAGCTGGCATGCTGATAATGAATTGCAACCTTTCGAAGGAAGTAGCGGAGTAGTAAATGTGGGACAAAATGAAAGGATTATCAGCGCAGCAGCAGGCGCTTTCCTTCTTTCCTCTGGATTGAGCAACCTCTTTAGTAATCCTATCAATGCACTGGTAAAAACGGCTATTGGCGGAGTATTACTTTACAGAGGTGCTTCGGGTCACTGTCCAATATACAGCAGTATGGGTAAAACCCGGGGTGTGGCTCATACCTCAGCTATTAATATACGTACCAGTCTGATCGTAAACAAACCCAAAGATGAAGTATACGCTTTCTGGCGTAAACTGGAAAACCTGCCCCTGTTCATGAAACATCTTGCTTCTGTTACGGAAATAGATGCCAAACATTCACACTGGGAGGCCATCATACCCGGAAATATCGGAAAAATCAAGTGGAATGCTGAAATAGTAAAAGAAGAAGAAGGATATATGATCGGATGGCAATCAATTGCTAATTCTTCTATCAATAATGCAGGCAAGGTAAGTTTCAATGAAGCACTGAACGGGCAGGGTACAGAGCTTGAAGTAGTGATTTCTTATCATCCCCCTGCAGGCGAGTTAGGTGCCGGTGTTGCCAAACTTTTTAATCCTGTTTTTGAAAAAATCATTCGCCAGGATGTTATGAATTTTAAAGAATATATAGAAACAAAGCACAACAGTTTGAAAACAAGCGGAGATGCTAATGCACCCAGCCTGAGTACAACCGGCGCACAGAAACAAGGTGAAAGCTGGCAACCTGCAAGTGGAAATAATAATTGATAATAGATTTACTGTAAATAGATGAACCTTATTGCAGTATTAATAAGATGTGCAGAGCAAAATTCTGCACATCTTTTTTTAATGTATGCTGCTAAAATCATTTTTGGTTCCCAGAGCTTATAAGTATTTTTGCACCCGTTTTTTGACTGAGGTATCACAGTCATTTTGCCGAGGTAGCTCAGCTGGTTAGAGCACAGGATTCATAACCCTGAGGTCGGCAGTTCAAGTCTGCTCCTCGGTACGAGCCCAGGTCCTTGATTATTAAGGTCTTGGGTTTTTTATTTCTTCCCATTTTACCTCAAAAAGAGTCCTAATCGTTAACACTACCGTTAACACTTTAAAAGATTAGGCGATGATTCAACTGCCATTTGGATGCTATTGTTCTGTATTAAAAGTGAATTCTAAAGAATGGAAACAATCAAAGTTTCGGTTAAAGGAAGATTGGTACATCTACTACAGATTATATGACCCCTCCTTTAAGGACGACCCTAAGTATAAAAAAGGGAAACTGGTGATTCTAAAAGGAATGAATCATTTAAAATCACTAAAAATCAGGCAAGCACATACAGAAGTACTTCTCATGCTGGAATTACAGAAGCTGAAAGAAAAAGGATTTAACCCAATAACTGGTAAGTTTAATGTAATTACCTCATGTGTAGGTATAATAGAGAATTCCACTCCTTTTATCACCGCCCTTACTATTGCTGCTGGCACTATTCAGGTGGCAGAAATAACCAAAAGGGATATAGATGGAGTGATAAAACTGGTGCACACTGCTGCCTTACAATTGAACCTATCCCAAATTCCCATCATTACAATAAGCCGAAAGCACATAAAAGTCATTTTTGCTCAGATTGAAGCTAATCTGGGTTCAAAAAGTGCACACCGATATAATAAGCTTAGGAGCTACCTGATGATACTCTTTAATGAACTGCTGGAAATGGAAGCCACAGAGGTCAATCCCCTCAAAATGATGTCTAAAAAGAAAACCATCAAAAGGCTTAGAACTACTTTATCTCCAGAGAGCAGAGTTAAAATCAATGAATATTTGAAAGAGCATCATTACAGGTTTTGGCTTTTTGTTCATATATTTTTTCATTCGGGTGCTAGAATAACCGAAATGATTGTGATGAAAAGAAAAGATGTAGACATAGACAGACAGGTTTTTAAACTCACCATCTCCAAGGATTCAAGCATAAGGGAAGTAGAACGACCCATTAAAAATGTAGCCCTTTCCTATTGGCTGTTAGCCATTGGAGGATGCAAGCCGGATGATTATATATTCTCCCAGCATTTACTTCCAGGACCTGTAGCCATAAAAGCTTATCAGATAACAAAAAGATGGAACAGGCATATTAAAAAGAAGCTGGGCATAGAGGAAGATTTTTATTCCCTGAAGCATTTAAATCTGGATGAAATTTCAGCCCTCCTGGATCTGAAAGATGCTTCAGCTATGGCTTCACACAGATCAACTTTAATTACAGGAAAAGTGTATGCAGTAAATGAAGCTCAGAGACAGGCAGAAAGATTAAAAAATGTAAATAATCTATTTGCATAAGTAATGGATAAAGACATTCATTAAGCTGCATATTGTAAACAAGTGGGATTAGCACGGTTGCCATTCAAGTAATTTTTACAAGTGGAGTAATTTAACCCATTCATTAATGCTGCATGCTTAGCACTTTTATACTTTATGCCGGTGCAGGTATCAAATACTCTTCTCACTGATTTTTTTATTAATCCATTTGCATATGCATGAAGCACATTATCCTTTTGAGTGGTCCACTCCAAATTATCAAGTCGGTTGTCCTGTTTGTTTCCATTTTTGTGATTAACATAATTTTTTTCACAAGGTTTGATCAAAAATGCTTCCGCCAATAGACGGTGTAGATATTTTGTAACTGTTTTACCTTTTCGTGTCAGCCGAACAGTAAAGTAACCAGCTCTGTCAATGCGGGCAGCCAATATTTGTCCTTTACGGCTGGGATGGAGGCTTTTTATAATTCCTGTATCACTTATTTCATACAGGCTCTCAAAGCCAGGAATAGATATCCAATTAAGCTTTGACTTCAAATGATCAGATACAGGCAAAACATTTTCTTCGTACCAATTTTCTCTACCAATATTGGCATCAAGACCAGTAAGCTTTTTAATTTCTTCTTTCATAACCTGCTTTACATATTTTTCATTACCTAATGTGGTGGAAATGCTATCATGAACTGTAAAAATGGGAAGTTCAGGTCGTTCCTTTGCAATTCTCTTTGTGATTATTTCAATGATTAGTTGACTCTCTGTTTTTTGGAGAATATGAGAAAAGATAATTTTGTTATTTCGTTTTAAGAGGCTGAATATTTCAAATATGTTAGGAAACCTTCTTTTAAAAGGCAATCCAATTTTTCTTAGTCTGGGACCATGCCTGTTATCTGCATAAAATATTGTAAAAACAATCTCTTTAATCTTTGCTCTGTTCTCTCGAGATAATGGGCGTCCAGGATGTAAAACATTAAAAATTTCTTCATAAAGAGTTCCCTCCTGAACAATCTTCAAATAATCCTCAAACTCTTTGCTGGCAATAGTTTCAGAGGAAATTACTAACATAATATTAATATATAAACTGGAAATGGTTTTCTTAAATTTTTGATATTTATTATTTGGAATTATTTTATTAAGTGATTTAAGGGTGTGAATTGAAAAATTTCCCGTTTCAGTATAGAATTCAGGATTTAATAATATGCCACTTAATAAAGGCTGTGAGTTTTTTATATCCAGGTTAACCAGTTTTTCACCATTATAAGTAAGGAACTTTCTCAAATCCTTTTTCAAATTGGTAAGGTTTGAATGAAACCTTCCGATATTATCATCCACATTATAATAAAAGTCTTTATCAAAAAGCCTTTTCACAGCTCTCAATGCTTTGAACCTCCCTCCTAT
>MWVW01000051.1_pt1 | contig 28142 bp, 21 predicted proteins | sample 1047191 | NCBI WGS metagenome assembly MWVW01 (sample SAMN06349985, study PRJNA376086) | soil metagenome | isolation source: MtG22-5 sample Antarctic (ecotone) | place: Antarctica
AATTTATGCTGCTCGGATGAAAAAAGGTCATACATTTCCGGCATGTGTTTTTTAAATGCACTATTGATCCGTTTTACCTGCCACACAAAAAATGCCAGAGTTCCATAAAAAATCTCCGCTGGCTATGAAGGCCTTGGCTAGTTCTTTATTTGGTTTTTCTGTAAAGGTTTTAACCTTACAAACCGAAGGGGCTACTTCCAGTGCTTCATGTTGAATATAACCATAACCGGTGTTGGGCGATGTTGGCTGAATGCCAATAGTGACAAGCGCATTAAAATGATTAGCAAAAGACAAAGCGCCGGTGCATGCTTCCAAAAATTTTTCCTCATCTAAGATCAGGTGGTCAGCAGGCGCTACGATAAATGAGGCATCGGGATCTTTTTGTAATAATTTAAATGAAATATAAGCAATACAGGGAGCTGTGTTTTTGCGGGAGGGTTCGCCAATAATATTTTCTTTCGGCAATTCCGGCACCTGATTTTCTACAAGACCTGCATATTCTTCTGCAGTCACAACATAAATATTTTCTACAGGCACTGTGTCTTTAAACCGGTCAAATGTTTGTTGAATGAGGGTTTTACCGGTGCCTAAAATATCTAAAAACTGTTTTGGATAATTGGTGCGGCTAACTGGCCAGAAACGGGAACCAATGCCACCAGCCATGATTGCCACGTAAGTGTGTTTTTTGTCAATATGGTTTTTCACAGCAACATTTAAGAATTAGATCAAACCCTCTTTTATTAAATCGTGCAGATGTACCACGCCTATGTATTTATCCCCATCTACCACTATCAATTGCATTATTTCATTATTACGCATTATGTCCAATGCGTTTACGGCCATTTCCTCTGCTGTAATGGTTTTTGGATGCATGGTCATAATATCTTTAGCCTGGATGTTTTTAATAGAATCTGATTTTTCAAGCATACGGCGTAAATCGCCATCAGTAATAATACCCACCAGGTTTTCTGCACTATTGATAACGGCTGTGACACCAAGCCGCTTACGTGTCATTTCCATAATTACTTCTTTAACAGGCTGTTCTGCATTCACTACCGGTCTTTCATTTTCTGCGCAAAGAGCTCCAACCCGTAAATATAACTTTTTACCTAAGGTTCCGCCGGGGTGCAGTTTGGCGAAATCGCTTATCTTAAAACCCCTTTGTTCCATAAGGCATACGGCAATAGCATCACCCATTACCAATTGAGCCGTAGTGCTTGTGGTTGGCGCCAGGTTATTAGGACAAGCTTCTTGTTTTACAGTTGTGTTTAAAATATAATTAGCTTTTTTCGCCAAAAAAGAATCAGTATTTCCCACCATGGCAATTAAGATGTTCCCAAAATTTTTGATCAGTGGAACTAATACTTTTATTTCCGGACTTTCGCCGCTCTTACTTATTATGATCACTACATCTTCTTGTTGTACGATACCCAAGTCGCCATGAATGGCATCTGCCGCATGCAAAAAGATAGAAGGAGAGCCTGTAGAATTTAACGTGGCAACAATCTTTTGAGCGATGATAGCGCTTTTGCCCATGCCGCTAACGACAATCCTCCCCTTGGTGTTTACTAACTTATTAATGGCTTCTTCAAATTGATCATCCAATTGTGCTGCCAGATCATTGATGGCATCTGCCCCCATGCTAAATGTTTTCAATGCGAGGGCTCTGATATCGGTAGTTTTTTTCAAGGCGTCGAAATTAGCCTTTTAAACGGCATCATATATATACTTAACAAGCAGGATTTAACCTTTTTAATTAGATTTTACTATCGGGGTATGCTAAATTCGCGAACTGAATTATTCTGCAAACAGCTACCAATTCTGGTACGCACCCGTAAAAACCTCTTTAGTACCCGGTTAAATTAAAAGGTCTCCAGTTTTTTGCTGTTTACATAAATTATTGACAAGCTTTTTTTAAAGCAAAAATCTATTGAAAAAATGGCAACGGTAAAAAAACCACCAACCAAAAAAAACGCTTCTTCTAAAGTTTCATCCGCTTCTTTACATAAATTTCTCCAGGAGCATTTTGGATTTAATAAGTTCAAAGACGAACAGGAACAAATCATTCAATCGGTATTGTCGGGTAAGGATACATTTGTTATTATGCCAACCGGTGGCGGTAAAAGCCTGTGTTATCAATTACCCGCTATTTTGCAACCGGGAGTAGCCATTATTGTAAGCCCACTGATTGCATTAATGAAAAACCAGGTTGACCTTGTGCGTAGTTACAGCAGCAAAGATGACATTGCCCATTTTTTAAATTCTACCCTTACAAAAAAAGAAATAAAAGAAGTACAGCAAGATCTGCAGGAGGGCAGAACAAAGCTTCTTTATGTAGCACCTGAAACGCTTACCAAACAGGAAAATCTTGATTTATTCAGTGGATTGGACATTTCTTTCTTTGCAGTGGATGAGGCACATTGTATTTCTGAGTGGGGGCACGACTTTCGCCCCGAATACCGGCGTTTAAGGGAAATGATGAATATGATCAATCCGTCTGTGCCGGTTATTGCACTAACGGCAACGGCCACCCCCAAGGTACAAAGCGATATTGTAAAAAATCTGCATTTGCGGAATGCGCAAATCTTTATATCTTCTTTTAACCGTCCAAATCTTTATTACGAGATATTACCTAAGATTCAAAAAGACGACACATTAAAAAGTATTGCCCGGTTCGTTGTACAGCATAAAGGCAAAAGCGGCATCATTTATACACTAAACCGGAAAACAACCGAGGAATTAGCCGATATGCTGGTGGCGAATGGGATTAAAGCGGTGGCCTACCACGCCGGGCTGGATTCAAAACTGCGGACAGAAAGACAAGATCTTTTTATGAATGAAGAAGTGCAGGTCATTGTTGCCACCATTGCTTTTGGAATGGGCATTGACAAACCAGACATTCGTTATGTCATTCATTTTAATATTCCAAAATCAATAGATAATTATTACCAGGAAACAGGTCGTGCAGGTCGTGATGGGCTGGAAGGAAAGTGTATTCTTTACTATTCGCACAAAGATGTTTCCAAGCTTGAGCACCTGATGCGGGATAAACCGTTAAGTGAGCGGGAAGTGACAGCACAATTAATCAATGAAAGTGTTGCCTATGCCGAAAGCGGCGTTTGCAGAAGAAAAGTATTAATGAGTTATTTTGGCGAAGAATACGGAAATCAGAATTGTGGCCATTGTGATAATTGCAAACACCCAAAAGAAAGGATTGAAGTAAAAGCAGAAGTGATTCAGCTCTTAAAAACGGTTCAGGCGCTGGATGAACGCTTTGCGACCGAATACATTATTAAAATCATTACCGGCCATCTTACTCCTCAAATAAAAATGTACCGCCATGAAGAATTGGAGGTTTTTGGGAGTGGAAAGGCTCAACCTGAACATTTGTGGAACTCCCTGATTCTCCAGATGATATTGGAAAATTTATTGCAAAAAGATATTGAAGAATACGGAGTGATAAAGATCACGAAGAAAGGCCTGGATTTTATAAAGAAGCCAAAGTCTTTTACGATCGTGATGAATAATTTATACGAAAATGCGTTTGCCGATGATGAAGAAGGCGCAGAAGAAGTGCAGGGTGTAGTTATAGATGAAACTCTTTTGAATATATTAAAAGATCTTCGCTATAAAGAAGCAAAGCAAAAAAACCTTCCACCTTTTGTCTTGTTTCTTGAATCTTCTTTGCAGGATATGGCAACTCTCTATCCAACCACGAATGAAGAATTAGAAAAATGCCAGGGTGTAAGCAAGGGCAAGGCGATCCGTTACGGTAAACCTTTTATTGACACCATTACCCATTATGTAACCGAAAATAATATTGAAAAGCCAGATGATTTCATAATGAAAAGCGTGGTGAATAAGAGTGGTAATAAGGTGCAGATTATCCAGCAGATAGATAAAAAAATTCCGCTGGAAATGATTGCTAAAAACAAGGACCTCCGGTTGGATGCCTTGCTGGAAGAAATGGAGACCATTGCTGCCAGCGGCACCAAACTAAATCTTGACTATGCTATTTCCGATATGCTGGATGAGTATGAACAGGAAGAGATCATTGATTATTTTAAGGGTTGCGAAACTTCTTCTTTAGATACTGCACAACTGGAGTTAGCTGATGGCAATTATAATTGGGAGCAGTTGAAGATCATGCGAATTAAATTCTTAAGTGTATATGGTAATTAGAGGCTAAGGGTTAAAGGTTGAAAGGAGAGAAAGAGATTTGGGAAACTCTTTGTCTCTTTTTTTTATCTCTTTATCTCTTAGTTCCTTATTTTTGTCGCCCCGAATAATCCAGCATTCGATATTCTTATTCGTCTGTTCGTTATTCAAGGAGGTGCGGTAGCTCAGTTGGTAGAGCAAAGGACTGAAAATCCTTGTGTCGCCGGTTCAATCCCGGCCCACACCACATGCACCAATAATAAGTCGCTAAGTTGGCGACTTATTTCTTTTCTGATCTTGAAAGATTAAAAACCCAACTTTTTTTGTGGGGGGCCTGTATAAAATTTCTTTTAATTAAGGAGAGTAATACCCTATCGGGTTAAATGAGGTGTTGCAATTGAATACAAAAAAACATTTCAACTTTTTTCATTCCTTATATTTTATTTATTATTCTTACAAACACCATGCTTAGCAAGAATAATATATTTACAAACAATAAATTGCTTCAAACTAATAGTTCAAAAATCCCTTTATTTTTTGTATGGGGTGTATGGTTAGGAATGCTCTTTATAGCTTTAGCATGTGTGTACCGGTATGGACGTAATATACCTCTTGCCGAAGATTGGCTGCTGGTGGCACCCCTTACCGGTAATGAACCGGATTTAGCTGGTTGGCTTTGGAGGCAAAATGCAGAACATAGGGTTCCGTTACCAAAAATTATTTATTTATTTCTTTTGAAAATTACACATGGTGATTTCCGCTCCGGAATGGTTTTTAATGTGTTGTCAGTAGGATTTTTATCTGCGGCATTTATTCTTGTTTTCAAATACATACGGGGAAAAACCATTTACGCCGATGCTTTTTTCCCAATTATTTTCCTTCATTTAGGTCATTGGGCAAATTTATTCTGGAGTTGGCAGATCGGCTTTGTGCTACCCACCCTGTTTACCTGTATTTTATTTGCAATTGTATTGAGCTATACCGGTTTGTTACAAATGCGTGTCGCTATCATTGCCGGAATTTGTATTGTATGCCTTCCATTGTGCGGCGCTAACGGGTTAATGTATCAATTCATGGTACTACCCCTGTTAGTTTATGAAACATTTTTGCACTTTCGATCCAGAGAATCGGGTGCGAGCCGTAAAGTTGCCGCTCTGTTGTTGAGCGCTATAGTTTTATCACTCTTAATTGTAATAGCTTATTTTATTCAATACGAGCATCCTTATTGGAACCCTCCCAGTCCGAGTATAAAGGCAACTTTGTTAACAAGTGCAAAGTTTTTAGCACTTAGCTTTGGTCCAAGCTCCGCAAACTCGTGGAATTTTGCAATGTTTAGCATTTTATTTTTAGTTGCGGTCACGTCATTTCTGCTTTTGAAAAACGTAATAAAGTTCAGGAATGTTGAATTTCGGAGGGCATTTGGAATTTTATTTTTAATGGGTGGGTGTATGATGTTTGCCCTGGTAATGGGTTGGGGACGTGCAGCCTGGATCCCAAAATATGGATTACCTATACGTTATGTAATACTTGCAGTACCGACCTTAATTATTTGTTATGGAACCTGGGAGCTCTATGGTTTACCCCTGTTAAAAAGAGGTATGCAATGGGCCTTATTTATTGTAATGCTTTTGTTGATTTTGCCAAATTCAAAAGCAGGCTTCCTTTGGCGGAATTGGTATGTAGGGGATTATAACAAAGTAATGAAAGATATAAATGATGGCATTCCACATACCCAACTTGCAGAACGTAACAAAATGTTTTTGTTGCATTGGGATAAAAAAAATTTAATCATAGGTATGCAACAATTAAAAAAGGCAGGCATAGGTCCTTTTATAAATATGAAAGATGATTCTTTAAAAACCGACACATCTTCTCCTATAGATCAAAACATAAATCGCTAAGCTTTAAAACTCCAGTGTATATTTTATAACTAGAATTTAATGGGAATAACAATTGTATTAATGCTGTAATTATAAATTTAATTGCTTCTCCCTGAGTTTGATATTTTCAATTCTCCGCATTTTTTTAAAATCACCCTTGGAAAAATATTTTTCAATTAAGCAGTATAAAAGAATAAAAAAATACCTGCTGCCCATCTCCTTTATTTTCAATTTCGATTCTCCATATTTACGGTTAGTCCAGCTATTAGGAAGTATAGCATAAGAATAGCCACGGACTATAGCTTTTAAAGGCAGCTCTAATGTAAGGTTAAAGTGAGGTGCCAGAAATGGTTTAAGCCCTTCAATTGTTTCTCTGCTATAAAGTTTAAATGCATTTGTACAATCATTATATTTTAAACGAAATGTTTTTTGTACGATGAAATTTGCTAAAAAATTAATTATACGTTTTATTCTTGGGTAGCCAATTACTTTACCACCCTTTATCCACCTGTTTCCAAATACACAATCGTAACCTTCTAATATTTTATAATAAAATTTTATCAAATCATCCGGAGAGTCAGACAAATCAGCCATCATAATAGCAACATATTCTCCTCTAAAATGTTCTAATCCATAGCGAACGGCATAACCAAATCCATTCGGACCATTATTGTTATAAACGGTAAGAGTGTTGATTGTAATTTTTAAGGCTTTCAGTACTTCAAGTGTATCATCATCTGAATTATCATTTATTACCAAAATCTCATGCTCAATTTCTACATGTGACAGCTTCTGAAATAATGTTGTCACTGTTTCTTTTATTGAACCAGCTTCGTTATGTGCGGGTATGATAATGCTTAATTTCAAGTGTGTCCTGATTGTTTAGAAATTATACTGCCATTAAAATGTTGATGTTTGTCTTATTGCAGTCTTAAGGTAAAATAACTTTTAGCACGACCTATTGTAAAAGATAAATTATTATTTGTAAAAAAATCCTTTAAAACAATTCTAATTCAGACCTCTCTGAAATAGTTTGCATATGTAATTTTTTATATTTACGACCAATCACGAAAGCATATTATTTCAATATGCTTTCCAAGGATGTTTGGTTTTGCTTAATCCATTCAAAAGTATCAGCGACGATGTCCTTTACGGAAATGGTCGGCTGCCAGTCCATCATCCTTTTTGCTTTTGAATTATCACTATAATAAATTCTTAGATCAGCCGCCCTTGTTTCTGCTACCTGATCAATTTTGATTTTATTACCTGAAATTTCTTCGCAAAGTTTCGTAAGCTCTTTTAGCGAAACAGAGGTTTGTAAACCGCCACCAATATTAAATGTTTCTCCATTGATCTTGTCCATATTATGAAGCTGATAATCTACCAGGTAGAATAAATCCTGGATATGTAATATATCTCTTACCTGCTTTCCCTCCCCGCCATATCCGATGTAAGATAGTGGCTGTTTCCAAAAATGTTTGGCAACCCATAAAGCAACAACACCTTGGTCAATTTTACCCATCTGCCAGGGTCCAGCTATAACACCACAGCGGTTTACTACAGTCTTTAAGCCTAACAATTCACTATATTCCTTTATCAAAAGTTCTGCAGCTAATTTAGATGTTCCGTAAAATGATCTGCTACCATCTAACGGAAAGTTTTCAGCAACTCCATTTTTGGTGACACCTTGCATTGCCTGGTTATCCTCAAATTCAAACCTGTTTTCAGCTTCTGAAAATTTTAAATCGTTCAGCATTTTTATAGGATAAACGCGGCTGGTAGATAAGAAAATAAAATCGGCTTTATGCTGATCAGCAAAATATAGGCAATTTATCGTTCCGAATAAATTAATATTTATCAGGTATTCTGTTTCTTTTCCTATTCCCTTTAACACTGAAGGTTCGGCAGATGCATCAATGAGAGAATCAATTCGTCCTATTTGCTCAAAATCCTCTTTACAACGAATATCTCCATGAAGAAAAATTATTTTATGTTGAATCAGGCGCGAAATATTCAGCTCTGACCCCCGTCTTTTTAAATTATCAAAGGCAATAATATCACAAGCAGGATATTTATCCTTTAACCGGATGGCAAGATTGGAACCAATAAAACCGAGATGTTCCGTAAAATGATCTGCTACCATCTAACGGAAAGTTTTCAGCAACTCCATTTTTGGTGACACCTTGCATTGCCTGGTTATCCTCAAATTCAAACCTGTTTTCAGCTTCTGAAAATTTTAAATCGTTCAGCATTTTTATAGGATAAACGCGGCTGGTAGATAAGAAAATAAAATCGGCTTTATGCTGATCAGCAAAATATAGGCAATTTATCGTTCCGAATAAATTAATATTTATCAGGTATTCTGTTTCTTTTCCTATTCCCTTTAACACTGAAGGTTCGGCAGATGCATCAATGAGAGAATCAATTCGTCCTATTTGCTCAAAATCCTCTTTACAACGAATATCTCCATGAAGAAAAATTATTTTATGTTGAATCAGGCGCGAAATATTCAGCTCTGACCCCCGTCTTTTTAAATTATCAAAGGCAATAATATCACAAGCAGGATATTTATCCTTTAACCGGATGGCAAGATTGGAACCAATAAAACCGGCGCCACCTGTTATTAAAACTCGTTTACTCATTTAATTATTTAAACGCTCGATGTTTGAATTAAAAATTTCCGTTAATATTTCCTGCATATTATAAGTATAACTCCAGGAAGGATAATGTCTTTCAAACTTACTTACATCGCTAATGTACCAGATATGATCTCCTATCCGGTTTGTTTCCGAATAAGAATAATCCATTTTGTTTCCCGTAATTAGTTCACATTGGTTGATAGCTTCTAAAATGGAACAGTTAACTGTTCTTCCTCCCCCTGCATTATATACTTCTCCGCAGCCTGGATTCATGTAAAAATTCCAAAACATATTAACCAGGTCAAAACTATGTATGTTATCTCTTACCTGTTTTCCTTTGTAACCCAATATGGTATAATGTTCTTTTGATATGGCACACTTCATAAGGTAAGAAAGAAAACCATGCAACCGGGCGCCGGAATGATTAGGGCCCGTTAAACATCCCCCACGGAAAATTCCGGTCTTCATGTTGAAATAACGGCCATACTCCTGCACCATAATATCAGCGGCTACTTTTGAAGCACCAAAAACTGAGTGCTTGCAATGATCAATATTCATTGATTCATCTATCCCTTTGAAATAAGGATGCGACTCATGAATTTCCCAGCGAAGTTCTTTTTCTTCGAGGGGTAGTGTGTTTGGCGTATCGCCATACACTTTATTAGTTGATGTAAAAATGAAAACAGCCTGCGGACTAAATAGCCTGGTCAGCTCCAGCATATTTAAAGTGCCGTTTGCATTGACGGTAAAATCAGTTAGGGGCTCTTTAGCAGCCCAGTCATGGCTTGGCTGTGCCGCTGCATGAATAACTAAAGCAATATCGTTACTATATTTTTGGAAGACTTTTTCAAGGTCGCTGTAATTACGTATATCAATATTGTAATGGCGGTAATTTGAATACTTTTTTTCTATTCGGTCAACGTTCCATTTCGTAGAGGATGATTCGCCAAAAAAATATTCTCTTAAATTATTATCTATGCCAACAATGACATCAAATTTTTCTGCAAAAAAAGAAACTGCCTCACTCCCTATTAATCCTCCGGAACCGGTTATTACAGCTATTTTCATAAATGAAGGAATTAATAGTGCTTTAAATACACTGGCTATAGTACTCCCACAAAATAAATAGTGTTTTTAGATAACGCTAACTTTAAAGGCAATATTTAATGAACCCTTGGGGAAGATTCTGCATAGCAATGCGATTAAAATGATTCATAGGGAACAGTTAAGTAGCAGGAAGAGGCTATAGTAATTAAGGTAAAACCATTGTCCAGTATGTATTGGACAAAATATATGTGGCAAGTTAGTTCAACTGGACGCCTTTAGCGAAAGAAATGAAGTTCAGGTTCACAAGTTCTTCATGTGATTTAATTTTGTGGATAGCAAGCCTCGTTATACCAACAGAAAATTAATTTCTAAATTACATGAGATGCCTCCATCTTTACCAACGTCTATCACAGGCGTAAAAACAGCCATACCTGCATTTATTGGATATACAGAAAAACAAATGAAGGATGGTTTATCTCTCTTCAATAAACCCACGCTTATTTCAGCAATTGCAGAATATGAAACAATTTTTGGCCGTTCGAGATCGGCTGATATTCATATTCATTTGCATGATGACAATTCTTTGAATGGTGAGATTGTAGTTTCGCAGCCAACATTTCGACTCTACTATGCCTTGCAGTTATATTTTGCTAATGGCGGTGGGTCGTGTTATATAATTTCTGCCGGCACCTTTCAAACCGCAGGAGCAAGTCCGACAACAAGGCTTGCACAAATGCAGCAAAGCCTTAACGCAGCAGGTGAATTGGACGAGATAACACTCCTTGTTTTTCCAGATGCACCGCTGCTAATTAATCATTCGCTCGCAAACCCCGTAACCCCCATCGATTTAATTGAAAGGACCAATTTATACCACCAGCTATTTAAAGACTCGCTTGTTCTGTGCGAAACGCTAAGAGTTAGATTTGTTATACTTGATGTATGGCAACCTTTTAATTCAGCGCCATCCGATACTGCCAAATACATAACATCTTTCCGCGAAAGCATTGGTGCTGATCATTTAAGCTATGGTGCTGCTTATTATCCCTGGCTTCGCACTACCATACCATCTTATATTAATGAAAAAGAAGTAAGTGCTTTAAACATTGTAGGTGGCACAGGGCTTCTAAAAAGATTGGTTTTAAGAAAAGAGGATTCAGCACCGAATCTAAGCAATTCCCTATTTCATATTAATCGCAATCTTTATGATGAAGTTAAAAAAGCTATTTTAAAAAATACGGTTGTATTGCCACCGGCTGCTGCTGTTGCCGGCATTTATTCAACGGTTGATACTGCACAGGGAGTTTGGAAAGCTCCTGCGAACATTTCTTTAAAATTGGTAAAAGAACCAATGGCTTTGATCAGTGATACAGAACAACAGCAAATGAATGTGGATGTTACTAATGGCAAATCAGTAAATGCAGTACGCTCATTTCCCGGAAAAGGAGTATTGGTGTGGGGAGCAAGAACTCTTGCGGGTAATGATAATGACTGGCGTTATGTGCCGGTACGAAGGTTTTTTATTATGGTAGAGGAATCAATAAAGAAAGGGACAGAGCCATTTGTTTTTCAACCAAATGATGCAAATACCTGGGCAAAGGTGAAGGTATTAGTTGAGAGCTACATATTACAGCAATGGCGGGTTGGTGCATTACAAGGAACCGCACCGCAGCAGGCTTTTTATGTAAAATGTGGTTTGGGCCAAACAATGACTGGAGAGGATATTGCAAATGGAAGATTGACCATTGAAATTGGAATGGCAGTGGGGCGGCCTGCGGAATTTGTTATTTTACGAATAACGCACATGATGAAAGCATACTAATAGAATTTTTAATCTTTTAAGAAATATTTCCAAATGCTTAGTAGGAATAATAACAACGAACCGGATGGAAACAATTATCCAGAAGGTTAATGCATTGGTAAACAATTTTTCTGGCGATGGAAGCTAATTAATTATTGCTACTATTCCCTCCGCCTATCAGGTCATCATTGTTCACCCCTTTTTTCTTGCTTACGTTTTCTGTAAGCTTTCCAAAATTCCATGAGAGGCTAAATGAAAGACCACGAAAAGGCATGGTGCTGGTACTGGTATATCGGAAAACAGGATCTATGGTAACCAGCTTCCAGTCTCTTTCTTTTTCAAAAAAATTAGCGAGGCCGATGGAAGCCGTTAATTTTTCATTGAGCAATTTATAACCGGCATTGATGCCATACCAAATGTTGAGTGGGTAGGTAGTCTGAATGCTGACACCATTGCGGTAAAAACCTGCATAGCCACTTGTTGTAAATCTTTTATTGATGGAATAACTCGTGTTCAAATTAGCATTACCGCCAAAACCACTGTTTGATTGTGAAGGGAGTAATTTATTTTTTACATGATTAAACCGAATGCTTCCGTTTAGAAAAACACTCCAGTCCGGGTTGATCTTTGTACTGATATTTCCCTGTGCGCTGATGCCTGATTCTTTACCAAGATTGCCACTGGTGGTACTGGTAACACCTGCAGCAGCATCAAAGGTTGAATACTGAACGATCATATTGTCGCTGTAGGTTCCTGTAAAAGTAATGCCGGCAAAGGTACCACCTTTCATATACCTTGTTTGAACCGAAAGGCTGTGAATGATCTGCGGGTCAAGGTTTGGATTACCAAAAGAAATAAATCTTGGGTCATTGTTATTCTTAAAAGGATTCAGGTTCCAGATGAAAGGGCGCTGCAGCCGATCACTATAACTTACCACCATGGTAAAGGTGTTATTAAACCTGGTTGTTGCCTGGAGGTTGGGTAAAACATTTGTATAGCCCTGGTCAACTTTTGTATTGGAGGAAACAAAGTTGCCATCAACCAATGTATGTTCCAGCCGGGCCCCCAAACGGAAACTGGTTTTTTTTATTTTGAAATTGTAAGAGCCATAAGCACTGTACACATCCTGGTTATAGCGAAAATAATCAGTGTTATCCTCGTTTGTCTTATATTCTTCAATACTGTTGCGGCGTATCATGCTTTCAAAATCAGAAGTGGCTCTTCTGAAAATTCCTTTCACACCCGCTTCCAGCTTGCGATTATTTTTTAAGGGATAGATATAATCAGCTTGTGTGGTGTACTGCCTATTCTTTGCCTCGCTGTTATTAATAACATAGCGATCGTCTCCTTCAAGGTGATCCATAACGCTGTTCAGGAAGGTGTTGCTGTTGCCAAACTCACTATTGAAGCGAATACTGAATTCTCTTTCCTTATTACTACTAAATTTTTTGATGTAATCAGCTCCCACACTTTTTGTTGGGTGTTCATTGCGGCTTTGTAGGTCATAATAGCTTGTTGAATCAACGCCGGATGGAAAAGTAGTTGTAATGGTTTGATCAAATAGGACCTTGTTGCGGCCACCACTTAAATTACCATAAAAGCTCAAGGTATTCAATGTGTCCAGTTCCCAACTCACTTCGCCGTTTCCAAAGTTCCAGAAGTTATTCATACTTCTTGAACCTAATAACAAGCGCCTCGTAAAATAGGCGGGAACAAATGGAGTCGTTTCCATCCTGGACCTTCCCGGTATATTTGTTGCGCCGTTTGCTCCGTAGTAAAGTGTAATGCCAACCTTTCCAAACTTTGCACTGAAATTAGTATTAAGATTTTTCCAGCCGGTATTACTGTAGTACGTATTAATTGAACCATTATATCCCACTACTTTTTTCTTTGTAATGATATTAATAACGCCACCTACACCTTCCGCATCATATTTAGCAGAGGGCGTTGTGATCACTTCTATTTTTGTAATAAGAGCACCAGGAAAACCTTTTAATGCCTCTTTTACATTTTGTGCGAACATGGCGGTTTCTCTTCCATTCAGCAGTACTTTAAAATTGCTTTGACCGTTTACGGTTACATTATTATCGCCATCTACACTTACAAACGGCGTTTTGCGAAGAATATCAATTGCTGTTTCGGTTTTAGTAGCGGGATCATTTTCAACATTAAAAATGATTTTGTCATCAGTTTGCTCAATCAAAGGTTTGCGGGCATTGACAGTTACCCCTTTAATAATTCCAACCGCAGTTGACAAAAAAATATCATTGAGCTCTTTTTGCTTTCCTTCAGTTATTGTGACGTCTTGTTTTTTTTCTGTAAAGCCTGTATGGGAAATTATAAGCGTGTAGTTCCCTGTATCTATTAATGAAAGGGTAAATTTCCCTTTATCGTTAGTGTAGGCACTCTTAACCGGAAGATTTAAATTATTTTGTTTAAACAATTCCACTGTTACATATTGTAATGGTTTTAGGCCACTGCTGTCTTTCACTAACCCTGTAATGGAAGATTTTGCAGACTGCGGAAAGGAGTTTAAACAAATAAAAAAGCAAAAAATAATTAAAGCATTCCTTTTTTTCATATTAGCCGTGGTTAGTTTGTTACGAATTGAATCGTAATATGGCTCAATAATTTGGCAAGGCTTTTTAAAATTATATAGAAGGAGAAATTTTGTGATGAAAGTATAAACGGTAATACCTTTTCTGATTGAATTGGAGGGTTGCCAATGCTTTATCGCAACAGTATTAAAGAGGAAATTACCATCAATGTGAATGGAAGGGATTATCTAACTAAAAAATTTTAAAGAGTTTTTGCCTGCCTCTTATTAAGAAGCTAATTTTAAGAAACAACAGATAATCATGAGATACTTGACAAAAAAAACAACCATATCCTTTTTTATTTTCTCTGTTTTCATTCAAAGTACAGTACAAGGCCAGGCTTTCACTCTGCAATCTGTCAAATCATATCCTTATCCCACACAGCTCACGGCTTCAGCCTCAGGATCTAAAATAGCATGGGCTTTTGATGAAGAAGGCAAACGAAATGTATATGTAGCTGAAGGGCCAACCTACGCTCCACGCAAGCTTACCAATTATAATAATGATGATGCGCAGGAAATAACCAGTTTGTCGATTTCAGATGATGGCAAATGGGTGGTGTATGTAAGAGGAGGTGATCATGGGAGTAACTGGAATGATGATGTGCCTGTGAACGCCAGTTTCAGTTCCACTCCTCCAAAAGTGCAAATATGGAGTATGGCGTTTGCCGGCGGTGAACCAAAAGCTATCGCCGAAGCCGATGAGCCTGTCATTTCACCAAAGAGCGATTCTGTTGTTTTTATAAAAGGAGGGCAGGCATGGATTGCACCGGTAAATGCATCAACTGCTGCACGAAACCTTTTCACTCTGCGTGGGACTACCGGATCACTTACCTGGTCGCCCGATGGTTCCATGTTGGCTTTTGTAAGCAACCGTACAGATCATAATATTATTGGTGTGTACACGATGAGCACTGCCACTATCAATTGGATAGCTCCTTCTTTTAAAAGAGATAACAATCCAAAATGGTCGCCCGATGGAAGACAGTTAGTTTTTATACGCACCGCCGGCGGCGGCGGTGCTCCTGATTCTTTACTTGTAAGGCGGCATCAACCATGGTCAATTGTTACAGCTGATGTGGCTACGGGCAAATTAACCGAGTTATGGAAAGCCCCTCCAACACTGGAAGGTTCTATTCCCTCTACACATGGAGGTTATAATCTTCACTGGGCTGCTCAAAACCGTATTGTATTTCTTTCATACATGGATGGCTGGCCGCATATTTATTCAATTGCTTCAACAGGTGGCTCTCCTCTACTGCTCACACCAGGCAATTTTATGGCCGAGCACATAAAACTAAGTCATGATGGACAATGGGTTGTTTTTGCCGCCAATACTGGTCCTGATAAATTGGACATTGACCGCAGGCATGTAGTTCGTGTGCCGGTTGACAAACCTGCTATGGAAGTTCTTACACCCGGTTCTGGTTTAGAATGGTACCCGGTTGTTACTGGTGATGGGTCAGCCATATCAATGATCAGTGCCACCGCGCAAAGGCCGCCCCTGCCTGCTGTGTTACCATTAAATAAAAAAGATATTAAACTATTAGCGTTAGATCATATTCCTGCTTCTTACCCGCAAAATCAATTAGTAAATCCCAGACAAGTAATCTTTAAATCTCCTGATGGCGCCACGGTGCATGGACAATTGTTTGAACCTGTTGGAGGGCCGTCTAAAAAACCTGCTATAGTGTATGTGCATGGCGGACCACCAAGGCAAATGTTATTGGGCTGGCATTATTCTGACTATTATGCTAATGCTTATGCAACAAATCAATACCTGGCCAACCAGGGTTTTGTAGTATTGTCTGTTAACTTCAGGTTGGGAATAGGATATGGATTTAAATTTCATCAACCGGAACGTGGAGGACGGTTCGGTGCATCTGAATACCAGGATGTTCGTGCAGGAGCAGTGTGGCTTGGAGCACAGACTTTTGTTGACAAGGAAAGAATAGGGATTTACGGAGGCTCCTACGGAGGTTATCTTACTGCACTTGCTTTGAGCAGAGATTCAGAGCTTTTTGCAGCAGGTGTTGATATACACGGCGTACATGACTGGTCTAATAATTCAAGGATACCACCACCTGTGGTTGGGTATGAAAAAGCACCTGATACAGATTCAGCTATATATCTTTCTTACCTCTCTTCCCCTGTTGCTACGGTTAAAAAATGGACATCACCAGTTTTGATTATTCACGGAGATGACGACAGGAATGTTCAATTCAGTCAAAGTACAGACCTGGTAAAACGGCTGGAGAAAAAAGGGGTACCTCTTGAAACAATGGTTATAGTAGATGATACGCACCATTTTATGAAGCATTCAAATGCAGTAAAAGTAGATGAGGCAATAGCAGATTTTTTTAAAAGAAAGTTGATGAAAAAATTATAGATTAATTATAATTCATGAATGATTGGCTGTAACATACATGGGATTTGTTTATTAAGGCTGCATTAATTATTCCTCCTTTCTCTTCACAACTAAATACCACTCATGGTCTAATGGCAAATAGCCATATTCATAACAAAAAAAATACGTGTTGCCTTTTTTGTTGGTATAAGTATGCGTCGTGTATTTGAATTGAAAGCCTTGGTTTAATAATTTTTCTTTAGGTCTTTTTGCCATTTCTTCTTCACCCAATAAGCTTTGTAATATGCGGCGGTTTTTTATTAATGCATTATTGATGTTACGGATAATGGGACTGTTAACCGATTTCATTCCATTATTATAACTGTTGCGGCAATAATCGTTGCAAAACTTTTTATCCGCCCTTCCACTTAATTTTTTATCACAGGCAAGACATTTTTTATCGACGATTGCAGAGGGCATGCTTAATCATTTTATTGAAGATAATCAATACTTTATCCGTGTTCAAACGTTTACAAACGATTATAGCCGAAAAGAAACGATTAAAAACCGGCTAAGGCTTTTTCAGAGGCACATCTTTGTTCTGTCATCCAATGGCGCCTTGGTTGATTGAGATAATAAATTTTAAAACCGCTGCCCCCATCCCCCTAAAGGGGTGTACAGGCGGCACAAAACAAAAACTTATGTACGCTTTAAAAAACAAAGTTCAACTGATTGGTAACTTAGGCAACGCTCCGGAAATTAAAACAACTGAAGGTGGAAAAAAACTGGCCCGCTTCAGCATGGCTACCAACGAAAGTTATCGCAACGCCAAGGGTGAAAAGATCACCGAAACGCAGTGGCATAACCTGGTAGCATGGGGTAAGGTAGCAGACATTGCTGAAAAGTTTTTAGTAAAAGGTTCTGAAATTGCCATTGAAGGAAAATTAATGAACCGGAATTATATAGATAAAGCAGGTGTGAAAAAATATATTACCGAAGTGCAGGTGGCAGAAGTGTTGTTACTTGGTGAAAAAGCTTCAAAATAAAACCTGAGTGATTTTAATGCCGGTGGTGAGTTTTCATCACCGGCATTTTTTGTTCACACATAATCTAAGGCGTGCCACGATTTTGGGAACATTTTCCGTTCTCCAAAGCTTTTGTAACTGCGGCACACCTTTTACAAATCCTATTGATTTATTTTTAGACAGCGTCTATAAATTTTACAGAAATTCTTCTTTAAATTTTGAGGTATTTTTATTGCCCACATGCAAACACCCGATACAACAAATAAAATGTTCCAGGTTGCTGAAGAAATGGTTTGCGGCAGCAGTGCCACCATTTTTTTAACGGGCAAGGCTGGCACGGGTAAAACTACTTTTTTAAAATATATAAAAAAAGTTTGTGATAAAAACCTTGCAGTGGTAGCGCCAACAGGTGTTGCGGCCATTAATGCCGGAGGTACTACTATTCATTCTTTTTTTCAATTGCCGTTCACGCCTTTTAATTATAGTGACACTGCTTTATTTTTTGGAAAGTTAAAGATCAATTCTGAACGCCGCCAGGTGTTTCGTCAATTGGAGTTGCTGATCATTGATGAAATAAGCATGGTGCGTGCAGATCTGCTGGATGCGATTGATGTACTATTACGTCATTTTCGTTTTCGCTATGCAGAACCCTTTGGTGGCGTGCAGGTATTGATGATCGGCGATATGTACCAGCTTTCCCCGGTAGTAAGAGACGAAGAATGGTCGCTTATTTCAGGTAATTATAGAAGCCATTATTTTTTTGATAGCCGTGTAATGCAACAGGCGCCGCCGGTGCACATCGCATTTGATAAAATCTACCGCCAGCAGGATGAGCGCTTTGTGAACCTGCTAAACCAGGTACGTAATAATATCCTTGACACAGAAGGATCAAAGCTTTTAGAAAAATTGTATCAACCGCATTTTCAACCATCAGAAGATGATGAACACATCATACTTACAACGCATAATAATAAAGCAGATGCCGTAAATAGAGAAAGGCTTTCACTATTAACTACTAAGTCACACTTGTTTACCGCAAAAATTGATGGAGAATTTAGCGATAGAAATTTTCCTGCCGAAGAACACCTTGTATTAAAAGAAGGCGCAAGGGTAATGTTCCTAAAGAATGATACAGAAAAAATAAGACGATATTTTAACGGCAAGATTGGTGTGATAACAAAAATCACTAATGAAGAAATTTTTGTTTTATGCAGTGGAGATGAAGATGGGATTGAAGTAAAAAAAGAAACCTGGGAAAATATCAGGTACACGATAAATAAAACCAACCAGCAGTTGGAGGAAGATGTTTTAGGTTCTTTTACACAATATCCCCTCCGGCTTGCCTGGGCAGTAACTATCCATAAGAGCCAGGGGCTTACATTTGATAAGGTAATTATAGATGCGGGAGCGGCTTTTACACCCGGACAGGTTTACGTGGCGCTAAGCCGTTGCACAAATATGGAAGGCGTTGTTTTATTAAGTGCTATTCCAAAACACCGGCTTGCTAACGATAACCGGATCGTTGAATTTTCGCAAAGCGAAGTGGCGCATGACCGTTTGCAGGATTTATTGCAAAAGGCAAAGCAGGTTTATCAACAAAAGGTATTGCTGGATATTTTTGATTTTTCCATAATTGAAAACGATGCACAATTATTTTTGGAGAACACAAGAAAAAACGCCAATGCATTTAATGAAGATCTTTTGCCGGCGTTGGAAAAGCTGTTAGAAATATTTAAGGATCTGCAAAAGGTGGCAATAAAGTTTTGTCATTTTATGAAGGAAAAATTTGTTTCAGATGTTTACCCGGAACAAAACGAAGAATTACAAGCTAAAATAAAAGCAGCGGTTGTACATTTTAAAAAAGAAATGATTCAATTACGAACTTTTTTTAAAGGCATCAAAGCTGTTACGGACAGCAAGATGATAGCGAAAGAATTTAATAACGATTATAAAAACCTCTATCTGCAAACTGCTTTAAAATATCATTACATATTTGCCTGTGCAGATGGCTTTTCTATTACTGGTTATTATAATGCTAAAAAGGAATTTGTTGCGCCTTTTGTTAGTGTAAATGCTTATGCAACTGCATCTGCGCCACAAAATATTCAATCCCCACATCCTCAATTGTATCAGGAGTTACGTGCACTGCGTGATGAGTTATGCAATCGAAATAATATTCCGGTGTACCTGGTGGCTTCCGGTAAAACGCTTGATGAATTGGTAATGTATTTGCCCCAGACAAAAACAGAATTACAAAAGATCAGTGGTTTTGGGAAAGTAAATGTTGAGAAATACGGAGATAAGTTTTTAAATATCATTCAACTTTTTTGCCAGACAAATAATCTTTCATCACAGATAGATAAAAAAATTCCAAAAAGAGAAAGAAAGAAAAAAGATCCGGAAGATACAAAAGAAGCAAGCTATAAAATTTCGCTTGCACTTTTTAAGGAAGGATTGTCTGTTGCAGAAATCGCACAGAAAAGGAATTTTGCCGTTAGCACTATTGAAGGTCACCTTGCAACGAGCGTGGGTGATGGCGATATTGATCCGGTTATTTTTATCAATGCCGAAAAAATGCAACAGATATTAGACGAACAGGCGCTGATTGCTGAGCAGGGAATGATTGCAGCAAAAAACAAGTTGGGTGATGATTTTTCTTTTTTTGATATAAGGTTAGCGATGCAGCATTTAAAATATACTTCCAGGATTTAATATAGTGTCAAAAAAAGTTAATAAATTGATAGACAATGATTTAAGTGAAGGTGGTAAAAAATATAATAGTTTTAAACTAATCAATTCTGATAGACATTTAGCATTTTGGGGCCTTTCCTCTGTCAACTATCATCCCTTCTTATTACCTGCCCATAAATACCATCAGAATTTGCACATCACTCGGATTAATCCCAGAAATACGGCTTGCCTGACCTAAAGTTTGTGGCCTGATCTTGATTAGTTTTTCCCGTGCTTCTACTCCAAGGGCACTAATTTTCGCATAGTCAAATTGATTTGGTATTGGCAGATCTTCCAGTAAACTCATTTTTTGTACCAGCTCTTTTTCCTTATCAATATAAACCTGGTATTTTACCTGGATCTCTGCCTGCTCTATTGACTCTTCATCAAATGCAGTTAATGCTTTTTTTAATAATGGTAAGTTTTCTGCCAGCTCATTAATCCGAACTCCCGGACGTAATAATATTTTTTCCAATTTTTGCTTTTCCGAAATTGTTGAACTTTCTTTTGATTGTAAAAACTCATTTATCTCTAACGCATCAACAGAATTTTCTTTCAGAATTTGTTTTATATTTTCAACCTCTCCCCTTTTTTTAATAACCCGTTGCATTCTCTCTTCTGATGCGAGTCCCAGGCGATAACTGATTTCTGTCAAGCGTAAATCTGCATTATCCTGTCGTAATAAGGTTCGAAACTCTGCCCTTGAAGTAAACATTCTATAAGGCTCTTCTGTTCCCTTGTTTATTAAATCGTCAATTAGTACTCCAATATATGCCTGGCTTCTTTTTAAGACCAAAGACATTTCGCCTTTCCATTTTAAGTGCGCATTAATACCGGCCATCAGGCCTTGGCAGGCTGCTTCTTCATAACCCGTTGTTCCATTAATCTGCCCTGCAAAAAATAAATTATCTAACTCTTTGGTTTCCAAGCTATTCCGTAGTTGTGTAGGTGGAAAGTAGTCATACTCAATTGCATATCCAGGGCGATAAAATTTTACATTTTCAAATCCAGGTACTTTTTTGAGTGCTTCGTATTGAACTTCTTCAGGTAAAGAGGTAGAAAATCCATTTACATAGATTTCAACTGTATTCCATCCTTCAGGTTCTATAAAAAGCTGATGCCGGTCCCGTTCTGCAAAACGGTTAATCTTATCTTCTATGCTTGGGCAATAGCGGGGGCCAGTACCTTCAATGCGACCTGTGTACATTGGGCTACGATCAAAACCCGTTTTTAAAATATCATGAACCACATGGTTTGTATAAGTAATCCAGCAACTCTTTTGTTGTAAAGGCTTTGCTGTAGATAAATAAGAAAATCCAGTGATTTGCTCATCTCCTTTCTGCTCTTCCATTTTACTGTAATCGAGGGAACGCCCATCCACTCTTGGTGGTGTTCCTGTTTTTAGCCTGTTGCTTTCTAAACCAAGTGACACTAATTGTTCAGTGATGCCTTCTGCAGCCTTCTCTGCTACGCGGCCTCCTCCAAAGCGTTTCTCCCCAATATGTATTACTCCGTTTAAAAAAGTTCCGTTGGTTAAAACCACCGTTTTTGCTCTTATTCTATGCCCTAAACCTGTAATAACACCGGTTGCTTTACCGTTTTTTATAATTAAGCTGCGCACCATGTCCTGGTACATATCTATTCGCTCCACTCCTTCAAGCATTTCACGCCATTTTTGAGCAAATAACATCCTGTCGTTCTGCGTTCTTGGGCTCCACATAGCTGGGCCCTTTGATAGATTCAACATTCGAAACTGGATCATTGATGCATCTGATACAATGCCGGAATATCCACCCATTGCATCTATTTCTCTTACAATTTGACCTTTTGCAATACCACCCATGGCAGGATTACAGCTCATTTGGGCAATAGTTTGCAAATTCATTGTAATAAGCAAAACTTTCGACCCCATGTTAGCCGCAGAGGCTGCCGCTTCACAACCTGCATGACCAGCTCCTACTACTATTACATCATATCCTCTAAACATGGTGCAAAATTACCTTATGGTTTCACGGGAAACGGTTTAATAAATTTCAATCAGTTTCACGTGGAACGAGATATCGGCTTAAATAAAAATCTTCTTTTTGGCGAATAATAGCCTTTTTGTCCATGGTCTTGTCGTTATAGCCGCAAAGATGTAAGGCACCATGAAATATTACCCTATGTAATTCATCTTTAAAGGGAATTCCCAATGACCGGGAATTATAAATTATCCGGTCAATGCTGATATAGATGTCTGAAATGATAGGATCACCCTTATCTGAAAGTTGGAATGTAATTATATCTGTAAGGGTGTTGTGTTTTAAAAATTGCTGATTTATTTTTAAAAGGAAACTATCTGAACAAAATATATAACTAATAGTTTCAACAGAGTATCCTTCTTTTTTAAAAATCGTAAGAAGAAATTTTTTAAGCTCCTTACGCCGTGAAAAAAAAAACTTTTGATCAGATATGTAATAAAAACGGATAAATGGTTTCATAATCATTTCAAAAATCGTGAATGCTTTATTTATTGATTGCTATTAGCTTTGTTTTTACTTATGAAACTATCTGATTTGAAACAAGGCGAAAGAGGAAAAATAAAATGTTTCCAGAATTCAGATCTGGAACTTAAATTAATGGAAATGGGCTGCCTGCCAGGAGAAGAAGTGATTGTTGAACAAGTTGCACCACTTGGCGACCCGATTTCTATTAGAATATCCGGTTACTTATTGAGTTTGCGTTTGAATGAAGCTAATCAAATAATTTTAGATAACTGATTGATAGTTAATGTCTTAAATGAAGATTGGACTTTTTTTTGGTTCCTTTAACCCTATACACATTGGTCATTTAATTATTGCCAATCATATTTTAAACGAAACAGAACTGCAGAGAATTTGGTTTGTTGTATCTCCACAAAATCCTTTAAAACCTTCCCAATCTCTTCTAAATGAATACGATCGTTTTCACTTTGTGCAAAAGGCTGTTGAAGAAAATAATAAAATGAGGGCAATCGATATAGAATTTTATTTACCAAAGCCTTCTTATACGGTGCATACCTTGGCATATTTACAGGAAAAGTATCCTGCTTATTCTTTTAAAATAATTATGGGGAGTGATAGTTTTCAAAATTTAAATAAATGGAAAAACTTTGAAACAATTATTGCCAACTATCCAATTATTATTTTCAAACGCCCGGGTTTTGAAATAGAAAAAAAATTAAATGCACAGATTGAAATTTTGCAGGCTCCATTATTAGAAATTTCGGCTACCCATATCCGTGCATTACTAAGAGAAGGAAAATCTATAAAATATTTAGTGCCGGAAAAAGTGGAGGAGGAAATAGTTGCCAACCGCTTTTTTAAAAAAAATCAAAACAAATAACCAAGTAACAAACAGACAAAAACTATGAGGGGTGAAGGAAGCCTGGTAAATTGTAATAATAAAAACGTAAGGGTAATAACAAGAATGTTTATAAGGCTGATCATTTTTACTTCAACTAAAGAAATATCTTTCATAATAAATAAAGTAGCTGCTATCATAATTCCTACCACCGCTGCATTAATACCTTCAAGCGATCTGTAAATCACTGCATATTTTTTTAGATTGTTCCAGATAGGGAAAAAGAAAAGAACCAGTAAGGCACTTGGTAAAAAAATGGCAATAATGCCAATTAAGCATCCCAATAACTGCATCATAGCACCACCTCCATTTAATGCCATACCGCCGGTAAATGCAGCAATGGAAAAGACCGGTCCTGGTATAGCTCTTACAATACCCATACCCGTAGTCATATCGCCTTTATCAATTTTTATTACGTTTGGATTTTTTTCTTTTACTACATCAGGTCGTACAGAAAATTGCTCATACATCATAGGCATTAAAACATGCCCACCACCAAATACAAGGCTTCCCATCCGGTACATATTTTCAAACAGATTAATTGGTTTTCTATTTGGTAAATTATTTTTCCTGGCTAATTCACTCACAATACCTGCCAAAATAAAAATAAAAGCAAAAAGCCAGATGTTCCACCACTTAATTTTCCTGGGTGTGATTTCTTTTTGAGGGATTCGTTTTTGACTAATATTAGTTGCTATACCGCCAAATACAATTAACGCCGGAAAAATCCAGGGAAACCTGAATAAAATAAATGTGGCCACTGCACCAAATACCATAATTATCCAGGTAATCAGATTTTTTATAGAAACACCAAAAGCCATTACGCTGGCGTAAACTAAAAATCCTACAGCCATAGAAGGAATGAATTTGAATATATCTACGTGAAGTGATCTTTGATCTATGTAATGAAGTAGAAAAGAAAAAGCTCCCATCAAAATTGAAGCCGGTGCAATCCAGATCAATAAAGTAATAATGGCAAGTGGTAAACCCCCGCGTTTATAACCGATTAAAGTCAACGTTTGGGTGGAAGAGGCGCCGGGAAGCAAGTTGCAAAAGGCGCTATATTCTAATAGCTCTTCTTCGCTAATGTAACGTGTTTGATGTACGAATGTTTTCATCATCATTGCTATATGCGCCTGTGGACCGCCAAATGCTGTGATGCTATGTAAAAAAACATTTTTTAAAAAAGGGATGTGGCGAAGCATCATGGTAGCCTAAATTTAGAAAATTCATTTTTAGCTGTAACTTATATACAAGTATATGTTTTCATTTTTAATAACAAAGCTTCCATTCCTGCGTCGCACACTCTCAGTTGTAATTCAGGTAATCTAATTAAATTGTAGATTATTTCATAGCATTAAATATAAACACGTGAAAACATTGCTCACTTTATTTTCAACACTGATTCTTTTAGGAATAGTGCAATCTCAAGACAAAGTAACAAATGCTATTGAGCTTGCCGTTAAAAAAATAGAACCCAAATGCATTGCATGGCGACGCGAATTGCACGAAAATCCTGAACTGGGTAACCGTGAATTTAAAACCGCGAAACTAATCGCAGGTCATTTACGCTCTTTGGGAATTGACGTTAAAGAAGGTGTGGCAAAAACCGGAGTTGTTGGTATACTAAAAGGTGCTAAGCCAGGGCCGGTCATTGCATTAAGAGCTGATATGGATGCGTTACCGGTGACAGAAAGAGCGCCTATTGATTTTGCATCTAAAGTAAAAACAACTTATAATGGACAAGAAGTTGGAGTGATGCATGCCTGTGGGCACGATACACATGTGGCAATGCTGATGAGTGCTGCAGAAATATTAGCAGGAATGAAAAGTGAATTAGCAGGAACAGTAAAATTTATTTTTCAACCCGCAGAAGAAGGTGCGCCAAAAGGTGAAGAAGGTGGAGCGGAATTGATGGTGAAGGAAGGAGTGCTTGAGAATCCGAAGGTGGACGTCATCTTTGGTTCACATATTAATGCTCAAACGGAAGTGGGAAAGATCACTTATCGACCCGGAGGATTTTATGCCGGTGTAAACGATATGAAGATTACCGTTAAAGGCCGGCAGGCGCATGGTGCTGCTCCCTGGCATTCAGTTGATCCTATCGTTGTATCGGCACAGATCATCAATAACCTCCAAACCATTGTAAGCCGCAACCTGGATATTACAGAAAATGCCGGCGTTATAACCATTGGTGCTATCAATGGTGGTAACCGCAGTAATATTATTCCCGAACAGGTGGAGATGCTGGGAACAATCAGATCCCTGACTGATGAAGACGAAAGGCTTCTGATTGACCGGATAAAAACCATAGTAACCAAAACGGCAGAAGCTGCAGGTGCTACGGCAGTTGCTGAAATTCCGTACAGCTCCCATTACCCTGTAACATATAATAACGAAGCTCTTACTGCTGCTATGCTGCCTTCTTTGCAAAGAGCAGCAGGTACTCAAAATGTTACCACTATTCCACCCAAAACCGGCGCCGAAGATTTTTCGTTTTTTCAGCAAAAAGTACCAGGCTTATTTTTTAATGTAGGCGGTATGCCCAAAGGCGGTAATCCCAAAACAACACCTTCGCATCACACACCTGATTTTTATATTGATGAAAGCGGGATGCAAACCGGCATCAAAGCATTTTTATATTTAGTGACCGATTATATGAAAATGACACAGAGTAAGCCGACAGGTACTAAAGCAGTGCAGAAGAAATCCTTTTAGCAGATATGATAAAACAAGGTTTCTTAATTATTTTATTTGTATTTGCTATTGCAAAACTGCCTGCACAAAAAACTGATAAGAAATTACAGCAGCAGGTAGAATCATTGATCAAAAATTTTAAAGGTGGAATAGGAGTGTACGCAAAAAATTTAAAAAATGGTAAAACGATCAGCATAAAGGCCGATACTGTTTTCCCCACTGCGAGCATGGTTAAAATACCTATTTTAATAGGAGTGATGGATAAGTTGAATAAAGGAGAATTAACCTACCATCAAAACCTAACCTACAGGGATAGTTTATTATATGCCGGTGTTGATATTCTTGGTTCATTTAAAGACACAGAAAAGGTTGATCTCAGTAAAGTATTGATGCTGATGTTAACCACCAGTGATAATACTGCCAGTCTTTGGTTGCAAAGCCTTGCCGGGAAAGGGACCCGGATCAATGAAATTTTAGATAGCCTTGGATTTAAAAACACAAGAGTAAATTCAAGAACACCTGGCAGAGAACCTGATAGAACAATCTATGGCTGGGGACAAACCACGCCTAAGGAAATGGGAACGATCATGGAAAAAATTGTTCGCGGGGAAGTAATCAATAAAGAAAGAAGTGCGCAGATGCTTCGCTTGCTTGGCAGAAATTATTGGGATGAACAAGCTGTTTCGCAAATTCCACCCGATGTTTTTGTGGCCAGTAAAAATGGTGCAGTGAATCAAAGTCGCAGCGAAGTATTATTTGTAAATGGCGATGGCGCACGATATATTTTTTGCATCTGCACAAAAAATAATAAAGATGAAAGTTGGAAACCAGAAAATGAGGCGTGGGTGCTAGCTAAAAAATTGTCCGCTCTCTTTTGGAATTATTTTAGTAATTGATAAAACAATAAACTCATTACATACGTCAGCTTAAGCTATCCGTGTAGATAAATGATTGTCCTGAGTTTGCAACTCAGGACAATTTAATTAGAAATTAAAACCTCAATCCAATCTCCAAACCATAACTAACCTGCTTACCTTTCCATGCAATATCACCTGTGGCGCTGCCCGATACTTCTGCTGCATAATATTCCTGATAATATTTTATATTCAAAAGATTGGCGCCCCAAACGGCCAATTCAAATTTTTTGTTGAAAAGCAAACCTAGTCGTGCATCTACTAATGAATAGCCTTTTGAAATATCTTTGTTGTCTTCGTGCCAGTAAATTTTTCCTTTGTAATGACAATTAATAATTCCCGTGAATGCGGTTGTTTTTGATAGAGCAAAATTTGATTGCAGTCCAGCACTGAAACTTGACAAAGGTGTAAACGGCACATAGTTGCCGTTAAATGCAGTACGGTCTGTAGTCCCTGCTTTTCCACCATCAATGATCTTTGATCTGGTTAAGCCATAGCTAATGAGCACATCGAGATATTTTGAAGTGCGGTATTTCCAATCGGCTTCAAAGCCAGATGACCTGCTTTTGCTGTAATTATAATTGCCAAGCAATAGCCCCTTCGATCCAAAGCCCACTCCATATTGTTGCTGACGGTTGAAGTCAATGTAAAAAACAGAAGTATTGAAGATCATTCGCTGGTTAACTGATGTTGTCTTTAAACCCAATTCAAAATTGTTTGTAGTCTCTGACTTGTAATCCGAATCGAACAAAGGTGTTGCCTGGGCATTGAACCCTGCATTGCGGTAACCTCTTCCATAATTAAAGTAGGACATAACATTTTTGGTGGCATAATAAGCAAGAGATGTTTTAGGTTGAACCTGGAACTCCGTTTTTTTTGGGTTTGTACTATCGTTGTGGTTTTTTTGATTAATAAGATCCGCATTCTAAC
>MWVW01000052.1_pt1 | contig 28056 bp, 23 predicted proteins | sample 1047191 | NCBI WGS metagenome assembly MWVW01 (sample SAMN06349985, study PRJNA376086) | soil metagenome | isolation source: MtG22-5 sample Antarctic (ecotone) | place: Antarctica
CATTTATGGACATTTTTTAACCAAAATTCATATTCGGTGATAAATTCAAAATCAAGTTTTGTAATATCTATATCGGACAATGAGTACCTTTCTTTTAAAAACGATTCCGTGTGCTTGTAGGAAGTGCCATATCTTTTTATAGTAGAAGGAGAGTATTCACGGTCTACCAGGGCTCCTATTTGATCATTATGATGCTTAAATATTTGCATCAACATGTGCTTTGGACTGGCGTCCTCCTTTCCCAGAATATTATTTTTAATACTTTCTGCTGTGATTGGTTTATCTATTTCTATTAATTTTCTTTTTGCTTCAAAAACTTTATGTTGTAGTGCATCAAGATAACCATTAAACGTTTTTACTGAATCGCTTTTACCGGATAACCTGCCCATACTAACATTCCATTTGTCAGGACTACATTTCCTTTTCGTACTAATTTCACAACATAGACCATTGACGGTTATACGCATATAAACCGTTTGTTCTCCTTCCTGATTTTTATTATCTTTTTTAAGGTGAAAGAATAACCCAAAACTCTTTTCCATTACATCTCATTTAAAGGTTATAAAATTACATTTAAGCTGATTGCCAAAACATAGTTGCCCTCTTATAAAATGTTAATAGATAAAGACTTATGTAAAGTTGCAGGAGTAAATGATAAGGGTAAGTATAACTCCACGAATCACTCCGGCTACTTATTGATAAAGTGAGGTAAAATGAGGTAAGGTTATAAATAAAAATTCCCGCAAACACTTGATTTTGCAGGAATTCTTACTCATCTTAATTCAAAATAACTAAAAAAAGTGGAGCTGCAGGGAGTCGAACCCTGGTCCAAACATATTCGCTATAAGCTTTCTACATGTTTATTTTTGCATTAGTTGTAGTGAAAAGGCAGGAGCAAAACCAACCAACCTAATCCTTAGCTGAATGTTCTTAAGCGATCATCACAGCCTTTGATCACAGCAGCCCGTTTTTAATTTAAGTCGGCGGTGCAGCTTGGCAACAGGCAAGCCTGCCGCACGGCCCTAATGGTTGCTAATTAATAATTAGGCAGCCATGGCATACTGAGTATTGCCATTTAAAGTTTTCGTATTAAGATTTAAGTGCTGACTACGCAACGCACTACATGCTTACACTTACAAAGAACTATGCTGTCAAAACCGGTCAGCCCCGTTAAAGTCAATAGGTCAATGAATAATACAAATTTACAATTTTATAATTTGCTAACCACCATCCAGAGCAATGATTTAACATGGTATCACTCACTTGTACCTTTTGAGCGCTATGCAACAAATTAATGGTGGGTTTAAAAGTCTTCCCTTTAGGGGAGATTTAGAAGGGTTACTTCCCCCTACCCCATCCAAACCAGTCGTTACCATTTGCAAATAGCATTAACCCAAAAAGCAATACCATTCCTACTACCTGTGCATATTCCAAAAACTTATCGCTCGGTTTACGGCCTGTTGCCATTTCTATTAATGTAAACATAACGTGCCCTCCATCTAATGCTGGTATAGGCAATAAATTCATAAATGCCAATACAATAGAAAAGAATGCTGTAATATTCCAAAAAACTTCCCAGTTCCATTCGTTTTTAGGGAAGATAGATGCCATAGCCTTAAAACCACCAAGCCCTTTATAGGCACCTGTTTCCGGATTTAAGATCAGTTTAAACTGCTGAACATAAAAATTTAATTTCTCTCCCGTCTTTTTCACCCCCGCAGGGAAAGATTCAAAAAAACCATACTTTTTATTTTCCTGCTTAAGTATACCAATGCTATCAAATTGATTTTCATTTAAAATAGCAAAGCCAATTTTTCCATTTGTATCTACTAATACTTTTGTTTGCATTGGCTGCATATCTCTTATAAAAGAAACGGAAACTGTATCACCCTTTTTCTCTCTTAACAGGGGCCCCATTTCATCAAAAAAGCCCACGGTAGTTGAGTCTACAGCAACAATTCTATCGAATACTTTCAGCCCGGCTTTTTTAGCGTGTGATGTATCGGGGTGATCAAAACCACCAATTATCAATGGCACTCTTGGCAAGATAAGATCATTTCGCTTTCCTTTTTTCTCAACTAATTGCTCAATAAGATTAACCGGTAATTCCAGATTTACTTTTTTACCCTCCCTTTCCAGTAAAACGGTATTGCCTAATAAAACTTTTGCAGGTATATCATTAAAATACTTTACGGGTTCATTATTTACTGCAATAATTTTATCACCATTTCTTAATCCCAGATCAAACATTAAACTGTCTGTAACCCAAATACCATTGGTTGCGCTTGCAATAGGTAACTTTCTTTCGCCCCAGGTAAATAATATCATGGCATAGATAACAAATGCAAGCAACACATTCATTATAATACCTGCCAACATTATTATTAATCGCTGCCATGCAGGCTTACTGCGAAATTCCCAGGGTTGTGGCGGCTGTTTCATTTGTTCTTTATCCATACTCTCGTCCACCATTCCTGAAATTTTTACATAGCCTCCTAAAGGAAGCCAGCCTACTCCATATTCTGTTTCACCAACCTTCTTTTTAAAAAGCGAGAACCATGGATCAAAAAAAAGATAGAATTTTTCCACCCTGCATTTAAACCATTTTGCGGTGATATAATGTCCAAATTCATGAAGAATTACAAGAATGGAAAGAGAAAATAATAAATACCCGGCCTGTAAACCTACCTGTGACCAATTGATTGCTAATGTTGTCATAATACCCCAAACCCCTGAAGGGGCTTATTATTTTTAATTGTGAGAGAATTGATTCTTATGTTAGAAGTTATCTGTTGGATGTACATTTTTTTTATTTGCTCCGCATTGGTATGCCGATGAAAGGATTGCGACGCAACGATGATGCTATGAAAAACAAAGGCCGGTACCAAAATTTTTATTTCTATTTTTTATTCCCTCTGTAGGGAGTTAGTGCCGATAATTATCGGGATTAAATTTTTATTAAAGAAGCGGCAAAATTACGAGCCTCGCCATCGCTTTCAAAATATTCCTCAAGATTTGGCTTTTCTATAAATGCTATCTGCTGCATGGTTTGTTCAACTACAGCAGTTATATCAAGAAATCCGATACGATTATGAAGAAAAGCCCATACTGCAATTTCATTGGCGGCATTTAAAACGCAAGGGAGATTACCCCCTTTGAACAAAGCCTCAGTAGCAAGGGTTAGATTTCGAAATGTTTTTATATCGGGCTCTTCAAAATTCAGGATATTTAATCTTTTAAAATCAAGACGAGGCGTTTCGCTGTAAATACGCTGTGGAAAGGTAAAAGCATACTGTATAGGGAGCTTCATATCGGGAAGACCCATTTGTGCTTTCATGCTTCCATCTTCAAACTGCACCATACTATGAATAATGCTTTGAGAATGAATAACAACCTGTATTTGTTCGGGCTGTAAATTAAAAAGCCATTTTGCTTCTATCATCTCAAGCCCTTTATTCATAAGGGTTGCAGAATCTATACTAACTTTTGCACCCATCTTCCAGTTAGGATGCTGCAATGCATGATCTCGTTTTATATTAACAAGGTAATTTGGTTTTTTACCCAAAAAAGGGCCGCCACTTGCTGTAAGAATTATTTTTTCAATTTTATTTCTTGTTTCTCCAACCAGACATTGAAATATAGCAGAATGTTCACTATCTACAGGAATTACAGGCACCCTGTTTTCCAATGCCTTCTGCATTACAATATCCCCGGCAACAACTAATGTTTCTTTATTAGCAAGAGCGATCGCTTTTCCTTTTTCTACCGCTTTTAATGTTGGCTTTAACCCCGCAAATCCTACAATTGCTGCCAACATCATATCATAAGTATCAAAATCGGCGGTTTCTTCAAGTGCTTTTTCCCCGGCAAAAACTTTAATATTTGCTGAGCTTAGAGCATCTTTTACATTCTGATATTTGTTTTCATCACCAATAACAACAGCGTTAGGACGAAACTTTAAAGCCTGCTCAATTAATAACACATCATTATTTTGAGCGGTTAAAATTTCTACTTCAAATAATTCCGAATTGGCTTCAATAACCTGCAATGCCTGTGTGCCTATGGAGCCTGTAGAACCAAACAGTGCAATACGTTTTTTATTTATTTCAGCCATGAGGGCAGATCAATTTGAGGCGGCAAATTAACCAATTAATTGCTCCAATGCCTTGTTAACTTTTTCAAAATTGAATCGTTGCAGGATATTATTCATCATTAGCTGTATTTGCTTGTTCTGCAAATTACCAATTGAACCTTCATGTGTATGCGCAACTGATGTTTCATATTTAAAATTCCCGTTTTTAATATTGGCACCTACCTGGTTATAGGCATCTCTGAAAGAAATTCCTTTTAAAACCAATTTATTTACTTCCTCTACACTGAAAATGAACTTATATTTTTCGTTTTCAAGAATATTTTTCTTAACATGGATATTGGAAATCATCAATCCTGCTATTTCTAAACAACTTTGCAAATTATTAAAAGCGGGAATAAGATGTTCTTTAAGCAATTGCAGATCCCTGTGATAACCTGAAGGAAGATTGGTGGTAATTAAAAGAATTTCATTTGGTAATGCCTGAATACGATTGCAGTGAGAACGTATCAATTCGAAAACATCCGGATTTTTTTTATGTGGCATAATACTACTGCCGGTAGTTAGCTCTTCAGGAAAAGAAATAAAATCAAAATTCTGATTTAGGAATAAAGTTGCATCCATACTCAACTTAGAAAGCGTAGCAGCAATATTTGCCAGGGCTGATGCAACAATCCTTTCAGATTTTCCTCTTCCCATCTGTGCATATACAACATTATAATTCAGATCATCAAATCCCAATAATTCTGTTGTCATTTTCCTGTTGATCGGAAACGATGACCCATAGCCAGCTGCGGAGCCAAGTGGGTTTTTATTTATAATTTGATAAGCGGATTGAACAGTGATAAGATCATCTACTAAACTTTCAGCATAGGCGCCAAACCATAAACCAAATGATGAAGGCATAGCCAATTGAAGATGAGTATAACCGGGCAACAGATCATCTTTATATTTTTCACTTTGCTTAATTAAGATGTCAAAAAAATATTTTGTGCTGATAACCAGCTTTTCAATTTCACTTCTGAGAAAAAGTTTAAGATCAACTAAAACCTGGTCGTTTCTTGAACGGGCACTGTGAATTTTTTTACCAACGTCACCCAGTTTTTTTGTAAGCATAAATTCTATCTGTGAGTGAATATCTTCTACTCCGTCATCCAGTTTAAAATTCTCTAAACTCACTTTTTGATAGATATTTTTTAATTCAGATTCCAGTGTTTTTAATTCTTTCTTAGATAATAAATTTACAGACTGTAACATTTTAATATGTGCCAGAGACCCTAATACATCAAAGGGTGCAAGATAAAGATCGAGTTCCCTATCGTTACCAACAGTAAATTTCTCAACTAGTGATGAAACATTTTTATCTTTTTGCCACAATTTCATTATCTATAAAATTTGTTGTAATAGTTTAATGTAAATTTCTATTCCTGCTTTTATCTCGTCAAGATAAATAAATTCATCTGCAATATGGCTCCGGACAGAATTTCCTGGTCCCATCTTTAATGCGGGAAAAGACATTAAGGATTTATCAGACGTTGTAGGTGAACCATAATAAGTTTTATTAAGCGACAGGCCCGCCTTAACTATTGGATGATCCAAACTAATAAAAGACGGACGAAGCCTGGTACTTCTTGGCTGTATTTTGCATTTCACATTCTCTTTAATTGTATGTAATACCTCATCAAAGGTATATAACTCGTTTACACGAATATCTGCTACAAAACTGCATTGAGAAGGAACTAAGTTATGTGTATTATTATCTGTTTCAATAACTGTTACGTTCATTTTTACAGGCCCTAATAATTCTGACGTTTTGGGAAACTGATAGGACTGAAACCATTCAATATCTTTCATCGCTTTATAAATTGCATTTTCACCTTCTTCCCTTGCTGCATGTCCTGCTTTTCCTTCTGCCATACAATCCAATACCAATAAACCTCTTTCTGCAATTGCCATTTGCATTTGGGTTGGCTCCCCGACAATCCCACAATCAATTTTTCCTAAATGAGACAGTAATAATTCAACCCCATTTTTTCCTGAGATCTCTTCCTCAGCGGATGCAGCCAAAATAAGGTTGTACTTTAGATTTTCTTTTTCATAGAAATAAAGAAACGTGGCAATTAATGAAACCAATGCACCTCCTGCATCATTACTTCCTAACCCAAAAAGCTTATTTTCTTTTTCTCCTCCAAAGGAGCCCTTATGGGCGTAGGAGTCCTTTTGGACAATTGGAGAAAAAGGATCCAAAGTATAACCTTTGTTTGGCTTTACTGTATCGTGATGTGAATTGAGAAGTATAGTTGGTTTTGATTCATCGAAATATTTGTTCTTAGCCCAAATATTATTTAAAAATCTTTCTGTAGCTACATTTTTTGATTGTAAAAATTGTTCAATAGCATTAGCAGATTTATCTTCTTCTTTACTGAAGGATGGGATAGCAATTAATTTTTTAAGAAGATTAACGGCATCACTATATAAAATATTTAAATCTTCATTGCTCATTTGCTATTCTTGTGCCTGATGTGCCGGAAATTAATTGACTAAGTTCTTCAGCTTTGCCTATGATAACTTTTTCAACACCATTATTCAATGCAGCAAAAGCATTATCCAGTTTCGGTATCATTCCTGAATGAATTATTTGTTTTTCTTTCAGATCTTTATAAGAAGCAGCATTAATTTCAGCAATAACCGAACTCTCATCTTCATAATTTTCTAACACCCCATTTTTTTCAAAACAATAAATTAAAGTAACAGCATAAGCGCCAGTTAGGCTTTTTGAAATCTCCTGTGCAATTGTATCTGCATTGGTGTTTAACAATTGCCCTTTAGTATCATGAGTAATAGGGGCAATTACGGGTGTTATAGATGCTTCTAACAAATTATTAAGCAGCCGGATATTTACGGTATCAATATCACCAACAAAGCCGTAATCGATAACCTCACCTAAATCCTCTCCAACGGAGAGGACTTTCGAAGTTCTTTTATGCGCCTGCAGCAAGTTACCATCAGCCCCGGTTAATCCAAGTGCATTACAATTATTTGATTGCAACAACGCAGTAATATTTTTATTTATAAATCCTGCATACACCATAGCAATAACCTTTAAAGTTGCTGTATCAGTTACCCTGCGACCTTCAATTATTTGCTGAGGTATTTGCAGTTGCTCCGCAATATTGGTTGCTAATTTTCCACCGCCATGTATTAATATTTTCTTCTCTTTAATTAAAGAAAATTCTTTTAAGAATGAAAAAAGTTTTTCTTCATCATCAATAATATTTCCACCAATCTTTATAACGTATAGAATTGAGCTCATTTCACCAAAGATTGAAAGGCAGCAATGAATAGCTTAAGTTGCCCTGGAGATAGTTTTCCAATTTTAGAAATAATTTTATTTTGTTGAACAGTAGCTATACGATAAACTTTAATTATAGATGAAGCCCTCAGATTATTTAAAGTATTTGGTAGAAGGAGTATTTCCTTTTTATTTAACTTTTGTTGAACAACAGAACTGATGAGGCAAAGAACAATATCTTTATATTTATCACTGGTTAATGCAACAACAACTGCAGGTCTTATTTTTGTTTGAAAAAGATTACTAAAAGGATACTCTACAACTACAATGTCCCCGGTTTTCATTTTTTTATTTTTGCAGCATAATCCTGATATAAGTCTTCTTGCTTATTTTCAAGATATTCTTTTAAAAAATTATCAGGTGGGGTTAACGATAAATTCCTTAAGTTATCATTCTCATCTGGCACATCTTCAAGAAAAGTTATAAATACTTTTTTGCTTGTTTTAAACCTTACTTTTTCTGAAAGTTTAATTCTGCCGTTTTCATATATACCTTTTACTGTTGTCATATATAAAAAAATTTTGTCAAATTTAATCAAAATATCTTCTTTATTTCAGCATTTCACTTAATACAGCCTGTGCCGCCCATACTCTGTTAGAGGCCTGCTGGGTTACAATACTATTCCTGCCATCGAGTATTTCATCACTTAGCTCAATATTTCTTCTCACAGGCAGGCAATGCATAATCTTTGCATTATGTGTACGCTGTAGTTTTTCATTTGTAAGCATCCATTCAGGATCATTACAATATATCTTACCGTAATCGTTATAAGTGCTCCAATTTTTTACATAAACAAAATCAGCATTCTCTAATGCTTCATCCTGGTTTGTTGTTATGATGGCATCTTTGGTAAATTGTTCGTCCAATTCATATTCTTCCGGATGAGTGATAACAAAATCTGCTTCACCCCATGCATTTATCCATTGAGAGAAACTATTGGCAACGCATTGCGGCAAAGGCTTTACATGAGGCGCCCATGTAAGAACAATCTTGGGTTTCCGGTTGCCGGTTGTCGATTGCCAGTTACGACATTCCTGTATTGTAATTATATCAGTTAAACTTTGCAAAGGATGAAGGGTTGCGCTCTCTAAACTTATTATTGGAATGCCTGCATACTTAATAAATTGTTTAATGTACAATTCGCTATAATCATCTTCGCGGTTTTTCAAAGAAGGGAATGTTCGAATTCCCAGTACATCAAAATATTTACCCAGAACAGGAGCAGCATCTTTTATATGTTCAATTGTTGTACCACTCATGATTGCCTCTTCTTCAAATTCCAAAGCCCAGCCTTCATTCCCAATATTAAAAACAATTGCTTCCATCCCTAAATTTTGCGCAGCAATTTGAGTGCTCAAACGGGTACGCATACTGGGATTAAGAAATAATAAACCAAGCCTTTTATTTGTACCTGAATTTTTAGATTTAAGAGGATCCTTCTTAAAGTCCAATGCTTTTTTTACTAAAGCATTTATATCATTTACGTCATAAGCAGAAATAAAATTTTTCATTCTTGGTTTGCGGGCTTTAAGGATGGAACTAAAATTTTTATTTCTTCTTTAATTGATTTGAGAAAAACATTTGCATCTTCCTTAGTTAATGCCAGCGAAGGAAGTAAACGAATTACATTTGGCTTCGCGTCACCTGTAAATATATGATGCGTCCATAATAAATTTTTCTTCAGATCTTTTAATTCTTCAGGTACATCGAAACCAATCATTAAACCCTTTCCCCTTACGTTTTTAAGTTCAGGAATATTTTCTAATTCATTCATAATATGATTACCGACTGTTTTGGCATTCTCCATTAATTTTCCAGATTCGATAACTTCCAGCACGGCTAAGGCCGCCGCACATGCAAGATGATTACCCCCGAAAGTTGTGCCAAGCAAAAAATGTTTTGATTTAACATGAGGTGCAATAATAAGTCCGCCTACAGCAAAACCATTACCCATACCTTTTGCCATAGTATAAATATCCGCATTTACTTCTGCGTGATCAATACAGAAAAATTTTCCGCTTCTTCCGTATCCGCATTGCACTTCGTCTGCAATAAATACAGCCTGGTATTCATCACATAAACTTCTGATTTTTTTCAGAAAAGATTCATTCGCTATATTAATACCGCCCACCCCCTGTATACCTTCAACTATTACAGAAGATATTTCTTTACCATGATTATTAAAATATTCCTGTAAAGCATCCTCATCATTAAATTGTAAAAAAACAACATTGTCTGTTTCATTAACAGGCGCAACAATATTTGGATTATCTGTGGTAGCAACAGCCAGAGAAGTTCTTCCATGAAAAGATTTGGTGAAAGCAACTATTTTTTTTCTTCCATTATGAAAGGAAGCAAGCTTTAATGCATTCTCGTTGGCTTCAGCGCCTGAATTACAAAGGAATAGTTGATATTCTTCTTTACCCGAAATCTTACCTAACTTTTCTGCAAGTTGTTGCTGTATTGGGATTTTTACTGAGTTAGAATAAAATGCAATCTTATTCAATTGATCTTCTATACGTTTTACCCAGTGCGGATTACCATGACCAATGCTTAGAACAGCATGCCCGCCGTACATATCCAGGTACTTAACATTTTTATCGTCCCAAACGTAAGAACCCTGTCCTTTTACGATGTTGATATTATTTATGGGATAGACGTCGAATAAGTTCATATCAGTATATTTTAGAATCCGGTAGCCTTTAACTTCAACCCTTCTGTTTCATCTAAACCAAACATCAGATTCATATTCTGTACTGCCTGTCCACTGGCGCCTTTTACTAAGTTATCAATGGCAGAATGCACTACCAGCTTGTTTTCCGTCTTTTCTAATTGAATAATACATTTGTTGGTATTAACAACCTGCTTCATAGAAATTGTCTCATCACTAAGAAAAGTAAAAGGATGATCCTGATAATAATCCTTGTATAATTGATATAAATCCTGAAGCTTCCAATCGCATGGCATTTGTGAACTAACAAATATGCCCCTGGCAAAATCTCCCCGCCATGGTATAAAATTAATTTCTATTTTCCCATTAGTTTGAAGCTGGTGTAGAGATTCACCCGTCTCATCCATATGCTGATGAGTAAATGTTTTATAAGGCTGAATATTATTTGCTCTCCATGAAAAATGAGACGTTTCTGATAATCCTTGCCCCGCTCCTGTTGAACCTGTAATGCCTGTTGTATAAACGTCTTTCAATAATCCTGATTTGGCCAATGGCAATAATCCTAATTGAATTGCAGTAGCAAAACAGCCAGGATTGGAAATATTTTGTGCACCTCTAATTTTATCCCTGTTTAGTTCTGGTAATCCGTAAACAAAGTAGCGGGTATGTATCTGTGAGCTATGGGATAGACGAAAATCGTGTGACAGATCAATGATCTTAATTGACTCATCAATATCATTTTCTTGTAAAAACTTTTTTGCCGCACCATGGCCAGCACAAAGAAAGAGAACATCAATATTGTTATTAATTTCTGAAGAAAATTTAAGTTCGCCTTCTCCCAGCAAATCATTATGCACCTGATGAAGATAATTTCCGGCATTGCTTTTACTATGAACAAAAATTATTTCTGCAGACCGGTGATTTAATAAAATTCTTATTAATTCTCCACCAGTATAACCAGCGCCGCCAATAATTCCCACTTTAATGTTTGGCATTTGCATCTTCTTTAACCTTATGATAGATCATCGTTTGATTACCAAATATTTTACTGAATCCCCTCACCTCTTCACCTGTCCACCCTGAATTCATTTCACCATATTTTCCAAATTTGTTATTCATAAGATCATACGGAGATTCAATACCTATTACCTGGAAACGGTAAGGCATTAATTGCACAAATACATCTCCTGTAACATTACGTTGAGAAATTTCAAGATAAGCTTCAATATCTCGCATTACCGGATCAAGAATTTGTCCTTCATGAAGCCAGTTACCGTAAAACTGTGCAAGCTGATCTTTCCATGTAAGTTGCCATTTTGTAAGTACATGTTTTTCCAGCGCATGGTGCGCTTTTATAATTACCATTGGCGCAGCCGCTTCAAACCCAACACGTCCTTTAATACCTATAATGGTATCCCCAACATGAATATCTCTGCCTATTCCGTATGGAGCGGCAATAGATTGTAAATGCTGAATTGCTTCATAAGGGTGGTGAAAACTTTTATCATTAATTTTTCTGAGCTCTCCTTTTTCAAAATGCAATTTTATTTCTTCACTCTCAGTTTTTGTAACCTGAGTAGGCCATGCGTTTTCAGGTAAAAGGCCTTTTGATGAAAGCGTTTCTTGCCCTCCTACACTGGTACCCCATAAACCTTTATTTATCGAGTACATGGATTTATCAAAATTCATATCAACCTGCTTACCTTTTAAATATTCGATTTCCTCTTCACGGCTAAGTTTTAAATCACGAATCGGCGTTAATATTTCAATACCAGGGATCATAATATGAAAGATCATATCAAAGCGCACCTGGTCGTTACCGGCCCCTGTACTGCCATGTGCAACAGCATCAGCGTTAATAGTTTTAACATGCTCCGCCACATGCAGGGCCTGACTTAATCGCTCTGCACTTACACTTAACGGGTATGTATTATTCTTTAAAACATTCCCATAAATGAGGAACCTGATAATACTTTCATAATAACTTTCAACAGCATCAATTGTAGTATGTGTTTTTACTCCCAAATTATGCGCATGCTGTTCAATATATTTCAGCTCTTCTTTGGAGAAACCTCCTGTATTTACTGTGATACTATGCACTTCATATCCAAGATCTTCGCTTAAATATTTTACACAGTAGGATGTATCTAAACCACCGCTAAACCCCAAAACAACTTTTTTTACCATAATGAAGTAATTAAAGGTTTAATAATACTGCAAAAAAATTCTTTTTTTTGTCAACCCCCGGCTTACCTGTTAAATATTTTAATAACCTGCTCGTTTTACTACGCATAAAACGTTCATACAATTTTGAATGCTTTTTAAATTCTTCAATTGTTTCTTCCGGTTCATAATGATCGGCGGGATCGTACAACATTGCTGTGCACATACAATTTTTTCTATCCTTACTCATTAATATCTCATAGTTTACACAGCTTTTACAGCCAGCCCAGAATTCCTCATCGTCGGTTAGCTCAGAATAGGTAACGGGTTCGTAACCAAGATCAGAATTAATTTTCATTACAGCTAATCCTGTTGTTAGTCCAAATATTTTTGCATGAGGATATTTCTCTCTCGATAGCTCAAATATCCTGTGTTTAATCTGCTTTGCAATTCCGCTTTTGCGAAATGCAGGAGCAACAATTAATCCGCTATTGGCAACAAATTGATCGTGCCCCCATGCTTCTATGTAACAAAATCCAACCCAAATATCTTCAGATGTAACAGCAATTACTGCTTTACCATCTTCCATTTTTTGAGCAATATAATCGGGTGAACGTTTAGCAATACCGGTACCTCGTGCCTGTGCAGAAGCTGCCATTTCATCAGTTATGATGTTAGCATATTTTGTATCGGCTGATGTTGCAACACGAACAATAATTTGTGATTGTTCCAATTTTGCAAAATTGAATAATGAATAAAATTAGAGAAAAATATTGCGGGAGGTTTTTTTCACTGACAGGGGCAGGGGCTAATTGCTCATCCTATCAGCATCCACGTCGAAAAAATTCGTAAGGAAATTTAATTACCCGTACGGGATAAAATAAAAACTGAAACTGGCGATATGTTGATGTCTTATTCAATTCAGTTTAAAATTTTCAATTATTAAGAGCACAAATATAAATGTTTTTTTAAAAAGTAGGAAGTGAAATAATACTAAGGCTTTGTTATTGTTTAATCTTCCAGTTGTTAATTTGATCTGCGATATTCCTGTCATTGCTTAATCTCGGAACTTTATTTTGACCGCCAAGCTTACCGATGCTTTTCATATAATCTATAAAGCCGCCTTTTTTAATTACACTGATTTTTAAATGATCTAAAATATTCCCTTTTATAAGATCATCATAATATATATTTTTTTGCCGCAAATTACTATCAACCTTTTGTGAAAAGGCTTCAATATCTGCGGGGAGATTTTCAAACTCAATAAACCATTCATGATAACTCTTCCTTCCATTTTGGGATATGAAAGGTGCAACTGTAAATTCAGTTATATGAATATTTTCTTCTTTGGCTGCAGACAATAAAGCACCCTCTACTTCTTCTCCAATAACATGCTCGCCATATGCGGAAATGAAATGCTTTATTCTGCCAGTGACTAAAAGACGATAAGGTTCAATAGAAATGAATTTTATAGTGTCCCCCGTATTATAAGCCCATAAACCTGCATTGCTGTTAACTATCAACACATAATTCTCATGTAGCTTAACATCTTTTAAGGATATTCTTATTGGCTTATCATTATAAAATTCAGTAACAGGAATAAATTCAAAGAAGATACCACTGTTTGTATTCAGCAGTAGACCTTGCTCTATCTGACTATCCTGAAATGCAAAAAAACCTTCACTTGCAGGGAACAATTCAATTGAATCAATATTTTTACCTATGCTCTCAAACAACTTTGCTTTATAAGGCTCAAAGTTTACACCGCCCTGCACCATCACACTAAAATTTGGAAAAATATCTTTTATCTTTTTACCAGTCTTTTTCGTAAGCTTATCAAAATACATTTGCACCCATGGCGGTATGCCACTTATCAACCTCATATCCTGCTCAATAGTTTCCTCAATAATTTTATCAAGTTTGGTTTCCCAATCTTCAATACAATTGGTTTCAAAAGAAGGAAGTTGGTTGGCTCTTAAATATTTTGGTACATGATGATTAACAATTCCGCTCAATCTTCCTGTGGGAATTCCTCCTACTCTTTCAAGTTCAGGTGAGCCACTCAAAAAGATTAATTTACCATCGGCAAATGCCGTATTACCGGTTTCAGCCATATAGCATAGCAAAGCATTTCGGGCAGTATTAATATGATTAGGAATAGAATCTTTTGTAATTGGAATGTATTTTACTCCACTTGTTGTACCACTTGTTTTTGCAAAATAAATGGGTTGTCCTTTCCATAAAACATTGTGACGTCCCTGTTTGATTTTTTCGATGTAAGGTTTAAATTCTTCATAATCTCTTACAGGAACCTGATTAAGAAAATCTTCATGTCTTTTTATATCATGAAAATTATGGTCTTTACCAAAATCAGTTTTAGCCGCAACTTTTACCAGATTTTGAAAAATTGATTCCTGGTCTGCAACAGCTGTAGTTATGCCCTTCTTTATCTGTTTATAGATATAAGCAGCAAAAGGCTTTGCAAGAAAAGATTTAATCTTCATTCAGGTGCAATCGTTAAACAAACTTACAATTAATTACAATCGCAGGGCCATTCTTTATCAAGATCTATACAGGTTACCACAACAAGTTTATTTTGCTTTGTTGCAAAAACAATTCTTAAATGTTGCTTATCTCTGCTGTAACCTTCCAGTGCGTATGTACCCTCGCCTTCATTATTTAAACTGCTTTTATAATAATTAATTTTACCATCACTCAAAATCTCCCTTATTTCTTCTTCTGTAATATCCCTGCATTCCATCCTGCATTTTGCATGCTGGCTAATACTAAGACGATTACTATTCCTGTCTAATCCAGTAGTTGGCTTATTGGTTCCACTTGAATGACCATTTTCTTTGGAAGAATAATACTTGAAAAATAAAAAGGCTACTATTAATATAACAATTAAGAATATTAACCTGTATTTCATCCAAATTTTAGTCATTCTGGATACAATTTATGGTGTAAAGATGCACTCATCCATTTGTATATTTGCACATGCAAAAAACGGTAGCTATACATACGCTGGGTTGTAAGCTAAATTATTCTGAATCATCTGCGATAACCAGGCTGATGGAAAATGATGGCTTTGTAAGGAAAGATTTTAATGAACTGGCAGATGTATATGTTATCAATACCTGTTCAGTTACTGACAATGCCGATAAAGAATGCCGGCAATTGGTTAGAAGAATCCAAAGAAAGGCTCCGGAATCAATGGTAGTTGTTATGGGTTGTTATGCCCAATTAAAACCCAAAGAAATCGGAGCAATTGACGGCGTAGATTTGGTATTAGGCGCCGGTGAAAAATTTAATATCACTCACCATTTAAAGCATCTTACAAAAGGTGATGCAACTAAAATATGCAGCTGCGATATTGAAGAAGTAAATGATTTTACTTCGTCATTTTCTGTAAAAGAAAGAACAAGAAGCTTTTTAAAAGTGCAGGATGGCTGTGATTACAATTGCTCATTTTGTACTATTCCGTTAGCTCGTGGAAAAAGCAGAAGTGATTCAATCCAAAACATAATCTCAAATGTAAAAGAGCTTGCGAATTCGGGTATACAGGAAATTGTATTAACAGGAATCAATCTTGGGGATTACCTCACCCCAACCCTCTCCACAAGTGGAGAGGGAGATAGTGCTGGGATCGCGACGAAAAAAGGTAGAGACCTTTATTCGCTTATCCAAACACTTGACAATATTGACGGTATAGAACGCTACCGAATATCTTCAATTGAACCAAATTTGCTTACTAATGAGATAATTGAATTTGTGGCGAATAGTAAAAAATTTATGCCTCATTTTCATATTCCCTTACAAAGCGGAAGCAATAAGATTCTGGGTTTGATGCGAAGGCGTTATAGAAAAGAATTATATGCCGAAAGAGTGAAGCTCATAAAAAAACTGATGCCGCACTGTGCTATTGGCGCTGATGTAATAGTTGGCTTTCCCGGAGAAACCGATGCAGAGTTTAAAGAAACCTTTGATTTTATTCATTCGCTTGATATCTCCTACCTGCATGTGTTTACGTATTCTGAGAGAGAGAATACGCATGCACTTAATTTAGAGCAGGTTATTCCGGTAAGCATTAGAAATACCAGGAATAAAATCTTGCGAAACCTTTCTTATAAAAAACTGCAATACTTTACAAACCAACATACTGGCGAAAAAAGAAAAGTGCTTTTTGAGGGTTATAATAAGAATAACATGATGGAAGGCTTTACTGATAATTATATTAAAATAACCGCACCATATCATGCCAAATGGGTTAATGAAATTATAGAGTGGAAAATTTAATAGTACATTATCATAAGCTAATAAAAGTGATTGTATGTAAACACAATGAAGCAGCGTGGAAAAAGTATTTTTCAGGATTTTATTTTAGTATTACTGAATTAATTAATTTTTAAGTATGGTACAAATAAATTGCAAACAATTAAAAAAAGTTATTCTTCTGGCAATATGTAATGTGCTGTTTTTATGCATTAGTTACAGTCAGAATATTTCTCATCCCCTCTGGAGTTATCAAACTAATATTTATGAGGTAAACCTGCGGCAATATTCACCTTCAGGATCAATAAAAGATTTTGCAAAACACTTATCCCGGTTAAAAAATATGGGAGTGGAAATTTTATGGTTTATGCCTATTACACCTATAGGCGTGGAAGGGAGAAAAATGAATGAATCAGAATTAGGCAGTTATTATGCAGTAAAAAATTATAAAGAAGTAAATCCGGAATTTGGTACAATGTCTGATTGGAAAGCAATGGTTAAACGTGCACATTCAATGGGTTTTAAAGTAATTACTGATTGGGTGCCCAATCATTCTGCTCCTGATAATCCCTGGATAAAAAATCACCCTGACTTTTATGCAAAAGATAAAGAGGGTAATATAATACCGCCAAACCCTGACTGGACCGATACCAGGAAATTGAACTACGATAATAGGGAATTGAGAGATAGTATGATTGATGCAATGAAATTCTGGATAAGAGAAACAAACATTGATGGTTTCAGATGTGATGTAGCTGGAGAAGTACCTACAGATTTTTGGAAAGAATGTATTGCTCAGTTAAAAAAAATTAAGAATGTTTTTATGTTAGCCGAAGCCGATAAGCCTGAATTGCACTTAGCAGGTTTTGATGCAACGTATGCGTGGAGCATAATGGAACCTATGATAGAAGTATGCAAAGGCAAAAGAAAACTTACATACATGGATTCTGTTATTAATAATAGCATTAAAATTTACCCTAATAACGTCTACCGTATGTATTTCAATACGAACCATGATTGGAATAGCTGGGAAGGCACTGAGTTTGAAAGATACGGCGATGCGTATAAAGCGGTTGCAGTATTTACACAAACTATGTATCAAAGTGTGCCATTGATTTATAGCGGTCAGGAAGTGCCAAATAAAAAACGATTGAAGTTTTTTGTTAAGGACCCAATACAGTGGAATAAATTTGAAATGGCTCCATTTTATAAAACATTATTAACACTTCGTAAAAATAATGTTGCATTGGCAGCTGATGCATCTTATCAAAAATTAATTACAGCAAATGATGTTGCCATATTTGCTTACATAAGAGAAAAAAAAGGACGAAAAATATCAATAATTTTAAATTTGTCCAATCAACCACAACGCTTTACTATAAAAGATAAAAGTGTTTATGGCAAGGCACAGAATGTATTCTCCAAAACAACTGAAAATCTTGTAAGAACTCATGTTTATGATCTGGCACCCTGGGATTATTTGGTATACGATTATAAATAACCCCCATTTTTCTTTCACTGAGCGAAAAATCTGTTTGGAGGAAAACTATAAATTGTATTTTTATTAAAGTGTAATTTATACACAGGTCTAATTAAACGATTGGTATGGATAAAAAAAAAGTTGTTGAAGCAAATCCTCACCCGCCGCTTATTAAACCACGCCTTAATTTTTGGCAACTTTGGAATATGAGCTTTGGCTTCTTTGGAATTCAATTTGGTTTTGCTTTACAAAATGCCAACGTAAGCAGGATCTTTCAAACCCTGGGTGCAGATTTGGATAAAATAGCAATCCTATGGATAGCTGCTCCTGTTACAGGTTTGTTGGTACAGCCAATTATTGGATATTTAAGTGACCGTACATGGCATCCATACTGGGGAAGGAGACGCCCTTTCTTTTTTATCGGCGCTGTACTGGCAGCTATTGCTTTGTTCCTGATGCCCAACTCAACTGTTCTTTGGATGGCAGCAATGCTGCTTTGGGTATTGGATGCGTCTATAAATATTTCAATGGAACCTTTCAGGGCTTTTGTTGGCGATAAACTACCTGCCTCGCAACGAACTACCGGCTTTGCATTTCAAACATTGTTTATTGGCTTAGGAGCAGTGATTGGCTCTTTATTACCTTATTTATTTACCAATGTATTTAATATAAGTAATACTGCGCCTGAAGGTATAATTCCACCTTCAGTAAAATATTCATTTTACATTGGTGGTTTAGTTTTTTTTGCTGCAGTAATGTGGACTGTTTTTACGACAAAAGAGTTTCCTCCTGATGATATTAAAAAATGGGAAGAAGAAAAATTAAAAAGCAAAGGCTTATTAAAAGGAATGGTTGAGATAACAAAAGGAATAGGGTCAATGCCTAAAACTATGCTGCAGTTAGCCGTGGTACAATTTTTTACATGGCTCGCATTTTTTGCAATGTGGATTTATACAACTTCCGGTGTGGCACAAAATGCATATGGCACAACTGATCCAACATCCAAAAGCTTCCAGGATGCCGGGGACTGGGTAAGTGTAATGTTTATGGTATATAATGGTGTATCAGCATTGGCTGCTTTTTTATTGCCTGTTCTTGCGGCAAAAATTGGTCGCAGGTTTACTCATATGTTATGTCTCATTACAGGGGGCATAGGATTGATACTGATTTTCTTTATCAAAGACCACCAGCTTCTTCTTTGGCCAATGGTATGTATTGGTTTGGCATGGGCATCTACGCTTACAATGCCTTATGCAATTCTTGCAGGTGCTTTACCTGCAGATAAAATGGGTTTTTACATGGGAGTATTTAATTTCTTTATTGTCATTCCGCAGATAGTAGCTGCCGCTATATTAGGCTTTTTTGTAACCAATGTTTTTAATAATCAAAGTATTTATGCTCTTGTTGTAGGCGGAATATCAATGATAATTGCCGGGTTAATGAATTTCATTGTAAAAGATAAAGGGGATGAAACTTCCGATGAAATAATTGAAGAAGTTATGATCTCTGAAAAAACTCCACCAACATATTCATGAGAAAGATCTTATTTATTTCTTTCTTATTCCTTATTTCTTGTGGATGCTATGCACAAAAAGAAAATTACAAATGTTATCCTACACATTGGTGGGCCGGAATGAAGTTGAATAAGGTACAGGTAATGGTGCATGGAAATAACATTGCTGATAAATTTCCCATGATAATAATGGGAGCCAATGGTGTTAAGCTTGCACCTGGCGTTAACCTGATAAAAATCAATCGCGTTGAAAATCCTAATTACATTTTTCTAAATCTGGTTATTGATAAAACTGCAAAGCCGGGAAAGTTTTCATTTCCATTTGTAAGAAATATAAAGCTTGAGTATGAATTAAAACCGAGGCGTTCAGGCAATGGATCTTCATATGCCAAAGGCGTTACTTCAAAAGATTTTATTTATTTAATAATGCCCGACAGGTTTAGCAATGGCGATCCATCCAATGATAGAATTGCCGGCATGAGAGATCAGTCTCTTAACAGAGATACCGTGTTCAACCGCCATGGCGGCGATTTACAGGGAGTTGAAAATAAATTGGATTATCTGCAGAACTTAGGCGTTACTTCTATTTGGCTAAATCCTGTTTTGGAAAATGATATGCCTAATCGTACAGAACATGGGTATGCATTTACTGATCATTATAAAATTGATCCGCGCCTTGGGGGAGATAAGGCATACAAAAATTTAATTGATGCAGCACATGCAAAAGGAATGAAAATAATACAGGACGCAGTGTATAATCATGTTGGGTTATATCATTTTACTGTCCAGGATCTGCCAATGAAAAACTGGCTCAATCAATGGCCGCAATATACCAATACAACTTACAAAGACCAGGTTATATTTGATCCGTACGCAAGTGATATTGACAGAAAAAAAATGACTGATGGATGGTTCACGCAACAAATGCCGGACCTGAATCAAAACAATCCTTATGTTGCCAATTTTTTAATACAGCATGCAATATTTACGGTTGAAGAATTTGGGATAGATGGCTGGAGAATTGATACGTATGCTTATAATGATCTCAATTTTATGAACTGGTGCAATAAAGCTTTGATAGACGAATATCCTAAGCTTACTATGTTTGGAGAAACATGGGTGCATGGAGTTCCTAACCAATCTTACTTTACTCAAAACAATTATGATCATCCTTATAAAAGCAATCTGCAGGCAACAACTGATTTTCAAACCCTTTGGGGAATTACGGATGCTATGACAAAAGATTTTGGATGGAATGAGGGAGTAAATAAATTATACACAACTCTTGCCCAGGATTTTGTTTATAAAGATCCAACACGCCAGGTTATTTTTCTTGATAATCATGATAAAGACAGATTTTTCTCTGTGGTAAATGAAGATGTAACCAAATATAAAACAGCGCTTACATGGTTACTTACCTGTAGAGGTATTCCTCAGATTTATTATGGAGATGAAATTGCCACAACCGGAACCACTAATCCTAATGATGGTTATGTGCGTTTAGATTTTCCGGGAGGTTGGCAGGGAGATAAAGTAAATAAATTTACTGCTGAAGGCAGAACAAAAAGAGACGATACTATTTATCAACATGTTGCTACACTGGCAAATTATAGAAAGAATTCAAGTGCATTAACTACCGGAAAATTTATGCAATATGTTCCTGAAGATGGTTTGTATGTTTATTTTAGGTACGATAATAAACAAACGGTAATGGTGGTTATGAATACTGCAAAAAAAGAAATGAAAGTAAATCCTGAAAAATATAAAGAGCGTACAAATAGTTATTCTAAAATGAAAAATATTATTACAGGTAAAATAACAACGCTAAAAGAATTTTCTATGGATGCAAAAACAAGCGGGGCGTATGAGTTGATTAAATAAAGTAAAAGATTGAGGTATATAAAATATAAAATAGGTGTATTTTAACCCTCGCATTCCTTATATTCATATAAATAAATGAAATTTATAAAATTGGTTTACCCCTTCTTAAAAAATTTTCTCTCCTGTATTTTTTTTTACATCACTATTATTTCATGTAATAATAAAACAGATACAAATAAAGAATTACTCTTTTGGTGTTCTAATAATAAAGATGAAATTACGTTTTCTAAAAATGCAACTGATAATTGGAATAAATTATTCCCTGGCAGTTCTGTTCACATGCAGCCCATACCTGAAGGGCAATCCAGCGAAGAAGTTATTTTAGCCGCTGTAGTTGGAAAAACCACTCCTGATATTTATGCAAACATGTGGCAGGGAAGTGTTGAAATGTATGCACAGGCAAATGTTTTAATACCATTAGATACTTTAAAAGGTTTTTTAGATTTCATTCATCAACGTTGCGACAGCAATGTTATAAAAGAGATCACATCATCTGATGGACATATTTATCAGGTACCCTGGAAAGTGAATCCCATAATGACCATTTATAATAAAACGCTTTTTACGCAAAACAAAATTAATGATGTTCCAAAAACATACACGGCTTATCAACAGGCTGCAGAAATTTTTAAAAATAATAATAAAAACAGTCAACCACCAAAACGTTTTGGTTATACAGCTGTAAAAGTCATCTGGTACGAACGTTTATTTAATTTTTACACTTTATATCTCGCCGCGTCTAATGGCGCTCCGCTAATAGTTGACAACAAAGCAGCTTTCAACAATAAACCTGCAATAGAAGTTTTTCGTTTCCTGCAAAGCTTATATACTAACGAATATTTTTCAAGAGAAAATTCAGCCGCATCAAGCGATCCATTTGTTATACAAACCATTGCAACAAAATGGACTGGTCCCTGGGAAATTTCATACCTGAACCGCATCCCTGACAGAAATTTTGATTTTGATTATTATGTACCACCGGTTCCTGATGATCATGTGGGTCCGGTGTATACTTATGCTGATCCAAAAAATATGGTCATTTTCAATACTTGCAAACAGCCGCAGGTTGCATGGGAATTTATAAAAACATTGATTGATAAAAATGGGGACTTGCAATTACTTGAGATAAGCGGCCAGCTGCCAAGAAGAAAAGAACTTGATACGGATCCGTTTTATGGAGATTTTTTTACGAAGAATCCAATGTTGCTCCCATTTGCAAAACAGATTCCCTTTGTAAAAGGCATTGATAATTGTGAATCGATCGTTGAAGTGCTGGATATTATTTCGCAGGAGTATGAAGCCTGTGTTGTGTATGGAAAAAAAACACCGGAAAAATCAATTGCAGATGCAGAAAAAGCTGTAAATGTATTGTTGGCTGCAAATAAATAAACCCTCACCTAGCCTCTCCCTAAAGGGAGAGGAATTGAGAAACTTCTGAAAAAAACTTTTTTAAGAATAATGAATATTGCATTAGCACATACAAATAAAAAAAATCGTTTTCAAAAAAGAAAATGGTTGCCTTATTTATTGGTATCCCCCTACATCATTTTTGTTGCGGTATTTGTTTTATTCCCTGTCATTTTTAGTTTCATTCTAACTTTTCATAAATGGAATATTATAGCACCGATGAAGTTTATCGGCGTTGATAATTATACCCGGCTTTTTCAAGACCGGTTGTTCTGGATATCCATCCTCAATACATTAAAATTTTTATTGCTCCACATACCCCTGCAATTAGCAGTAGCTTTATTTCTTGCCGTATTACTCAATCAAAAAATAAAAGCAGTTTCATTTTTCAGGGCATCCTTTTTTATGCCGGTGATTGTTTCAGGTGTTGTGGTAACTATCCTCTGGCAGCAATTACTTGGTTATGATTCGGGAATAATAAATCGTTTGGTAACTGCTATGGGAATATCAAAAGTTGGCTGGCTGGTTAATCCTGATGTTGCCATTTATTCAATTGCTGTAATGGCAACATGGAAAAATGTTGGATTGTATATCATACTTTTTTTAGTTGGCTTGCAAACAGTTCCTACGCAATATTATGAGGCTGCAAAGCTGGAAGGCGCTACCAAATGGCAGCAATTTTATCATATTACATTACCAATGATAAATCCAACAATTTTTATGGTAGTAATTCTTTCAACAATCGGAGGCTTTTCACTTTTTATTGAACCATATATTATGACAGGTGGGGGGCCATTAAATAAAACTTTAAGTGCAGTGCTCTACATTTATAAGCAGGCATTTCAATATTATAACATGGGATATTCCGCAACGCTTGGATTTTTTTATGCCTTTATGATAATGTTGGTTGTGGTTATTCAAAAACGAGTGATTGAAAAGGAAGTATAATAAAATGAAAAGAAAATTTTCTGCAGTTAACTTTTTTATGTACGCAGCATTAACAGTTGCGGCGCTTTCATTTATTTATCCGTTTATCTGGATGATAGGTGCTTCGCTTTCGCCGGAACATGAGATAGGGAAAATGACGTTGTTTCCCAAAAACCCTACATTGAATAATTTCAAATCAATGTTTGAAAAAATACCTATCGGCCGTTCTTTATTCAATAGTTTATTTGTGGCCATTATCAGCACATCACTTGTTATGATAACCGGTTCTATGGTTGGCTATGCATTAGCAAAAATGAAATTCAGGGGACGACAGTTAATATTTTTTGTAATTGTTTTTACCATGTCACTTCCTTTCCAGGTTACCCTCATCCCAAATTATATCACCATGGTAAACCTGCGCTGGGTAGATACTTTTTTAGCATTGATAGTTCCTTTCTCTGTAAATGCGTTTGCTATTTTAATGTTTAGGCAGGCATTCCAGGGTTTACCCCAGGCATTGATTGATGCTGCGAGGTTAGATGGGTGTAATGAGCTGCAAATTGTTTTTAGAATACTCTGGCCAAACATAAAACCAACATTGGTAACTATAGCTATCCTCACTTTTATTGGTTGTTGGAACGAAGTGTTGTGGCCATTGATCGTAATAAGAGATGAAAAATTAATGACCATGCCGCAACTGGTAACCTTATTTTCAGTAGGTGGAAGAGCAGATAGTCAATTAGGAGTAAAGATTGCAGCAGCAGTATTGCTTGCATTGCCTGTGATGATTGCATTTCTTTTTCTACAAAAACATTTTATACAAAGCATGGCATCAACAGGAATGAAAGATTAAATATGATTTATTATTATGAAAAGTTTTAAAAAAAGCAAAATAAAATTAACAGCATCTCTCAATGCAGTTATTGCACATTTTCATCAATTGCCAACTAATGAGAGGGTAAGTAATATTGTAAAAAGAGTTGAATCGCTTGATCAAAATAAAGTTGACATCACTTTAAAAAATATAATGGTGGAATTTGCCCACCGGCACAAAAATTTCGAAGAATTGTTAATGAATAATTTTAATCGTGTTGAAGAAATACATGGACATCTTTCTCATTTTTCTAAAACTAAAAAATTATTACTGGGTGCTTTTCTTACCAAAGAATATTCTTTTCAGGCAGCAGCATTATTTAATCCATCAATTGTGCCGCATCCTGATCAAACCGGTTTGCAAAAAGGAGAACAAAGATTTGTAATGAGCCTGAGGGCAACAGGTGAAGGACATATTTCTTCTATCATTTTTAATACCGGAATTGTTGATGCCAAAGGATTGGTTACACTCGATGAATCTTCTGGTTATTTTTCTGTCTTAAAAAAAGATGACAAACAAATTCAGCAAAATTCTGAAATTAAAACTGCTGAAGAGTTAAAAGAGTTTCTTGATACTAATTATGATTTAATTTCTGATTCAAATATTTCACTTTCAGAAAAAGTAATTTTCCCTTCTTCAAAATATGAACGCATGGGTATGGAAGACCTTCGTCTTGTAAAGTTCGATGATAAGGGTAAATCCTGTTATTACGGAACGTATACTGCATACGATGGGAAAAATATAAAAACAATGCTTTTAGAGACAAACGATTTTAATTCTTTCAGAGTAAGATCATTGCATGGTAATGCTATAAATGATAAAGGCATGGCTTTGTTTCCGGAAAAGGTTAATGGGAGGTTTGTAAAGTGCTCTCGCCAGGGATCGGAATTATTGAGTATCATGTTTTCAGATAATTTATATAGATGGGAAAATTATCAATTACTGCTGGAACCAAAATACGAATGGGAGTTTGTTCAGATGGGCAACTGTGGCTCACCCATAAAAACAGATGGTGGATGGCTGTTGCTTACACATGGTGTGGGTGCCATGCGCAAATATGTCATTAGCGCTATATTGCTTGATTTGAATGATCCATCAAAAATTATCGGCAGGCTGGATAAGCCAATGATTGTTGCAGATGAAGAAGAACGTGAAGGCTATGTGCCCAATGTGGTTTATACATGTGGTATGTTGCAACATGAAAAATTACTGATTATTCCTTATGCAATTTCTGATACGGCTACTGTTTTTGCAACAGTTGAAATAGAGGAAATTTTAAATGAGATGAAATGAAAATAAAGGAAATACTTTTTATTTTTTATGTGAGTATGATTTCCTTTTTATCTGCCTGCCAAAATAAAAATGCAGAGAGACAACTAAATACCATTGCAGATTCAACGTTCATAAATACAAAACATCTTGATCGCTTATATATACCTATAATTTTTCGGGATACGGTAAAGGCAGCGGGCATTTATATTTATGCAGAGGCTCCGGATTATCATTTGGTGGGTGATAGTGACGAAGGATTTACATGTGTAGATGATGTATCAAGGGCAGCTTTGTTTTATCTGCGAAGCAAAAATTTTTCAACTGATACATTCATACAAAATAAAGCCTTTAACCTTATACATTTTATTCTGGAAATGCAATCGGAGAATGGATATTTTTATAATTTTTTATTTCCTGATAACACAATCAATAAAGAGGGAAAAACCAGCATTAACAAACCCGATTGGTGGTCATGGCGGGCTTTGCAAACCCTTACTGAAGCAGCGCCAACCATTAAAAGAATCGATGTACAACTTTCGCAAAAAATTAATACAGCAATAAGAAAGATTATAGCTAAAATAAAATCCGAAGTAGCTACTTTTCCATTAATCACAAAAAAAGTTAAAGGGATTACGGTTCCTCAATGGTTACCAGGGGGAAGTGCGGCCGACCAGGCTTCCATCCTTCTTATTGCCTTAATAGATCATTGTTCTTTTCATCACGATCGTGAGTTAAAAAATTACATTCGTAATCTTGCCGATGGTATTGCCCTCATGCAGCAAGGCAATGAAACACAATTTCCATATTCATGTTTTTTAAGCTGGGAAAATGTTTGGCATGCCTACGGGAATGACCAGGCGTATGCGCTAATAAAAGCAGGTAAATTTTTAAAGAACTCTGAATATATTAATAAAGCATTGGCAGAAGTGAATAATTTCTATCCATGGCTATTGAAAAATGGAATGAAGTCTTCATTTACTATCACAAAAAAAGGTAACGAATTTTTATCTGCTGAAGAGAAACAATTTGAACAAATTGCGTATGGTATCCGGTCAATGATATTTGCGGCTACGGAAGCATATGACGTAACCGGCGATCAGAAATATGCAGGTATTGCAACACAACTTTCTGCATGGTTTTTTGGCGCAAATGATGCCAATGAAATTATGTATGATAAAAATACCGGGCGTTGCTATGATGGGATAAATGCAAAAGACTCAATCAATAAAAATTCAGGAGCAGAATCAACAATTGAAGCTTTACTGGCGTTGCAAAAAATTGAAAATTATCCATCAATTGTTTCTGAATTGAATAAATATAAAAAGCAATAGGGCAAATGAATTATTAAAAATAAAACATGGCAGAAGTTAAATTAGAACACATCTCCAAAGTGTATGAGGAGAATAAAAAGTATTCATCCAAACCAAAAACCATTGATGATATTTCTTTCATTGTTCATGATAAAGAATTTATGGTACTGGTTGGGCCATCAGGATGCGGTAAATCAACTTTATTAAGAATGATCGCAGGGCTGGAAGAAATTACAGAAGGCAATCTTACTATTGATGGAAAAAGAATGAATGATAAGGATCCACGGGATAGAGACCTTGCCATGGTTTTTCAAAACTATGCTTTATATCCGCATATGACGGTGTATGAAAATATGGCTTTCGGTTTAAGATTAAAAAAGTTTTCAAAAAAAGAAATAAAAGAAAGAGTAACACAAACAGCGCAGTTACTTGAGCTGGAAGAAGAATTACACCGCAAGCCAAAATCTTTATCAGGCGGGCAACGGCAAAGAGTTGCCATCGGCAGGGCAATCATCCGCCGGCCAAAAGTTTTTTTATTTGATGAACCCCTATCTAACCTTGATGCAAAATTGAGAAGCCAGATGAGAATAGAATTGCAAAAACTTCATCGGGAAATAAATGCCACCATGATTTATGTAACTCACGACCAGGTAGAAGCAATGACCCTGGGAACCCGTATAGCGGTTTTAAATAAAGGAAAGCTTATGCAGCTTGATTCACCCATTCATTTATACAATCATCCGGCAAACAAATTTGTTGCGGGATTTATTGGTTCGCCGGCAATGAATTTTATAAAAGGGTCAATTGAAAATAATGACTTTACTTTTAGAAGTGATGAAGGTAA
>MWVW01000053.1_pt1 | contig 28050 bp, 26 predicted proteins | sample 1047191 | NCBI WGS metagenome assembly MWVW01 (sample SAMN06349985, study PRJNA376086) | soil metagenome | isolation source: MtG22-5 sample Antarctic (ecotone) | place: Antarctica
TACCAGGCCAGTGCAAGTACAGCTATTGATAAAACAATAAGGTAAGGTCTTGCGGGTTCTATCCATGAAAAGTTAGCTGCCAAACTACCACTACCTGCCAGTAATGCTATAATAGGCGTAATGCAACAAAGTGAAGCCGCGATAGCCGAAAACACACCAGCTCCAATGAATGCAGTTTTGGGTTTTGAGGTTATCATGCCGTTTGAAATTTTTCAGTTTTCTGATTAATATGTTTAAAGAAAGGTTTTAAGATTTTGAGATTACTCTGGGAAAGTGAATAGTGAATGATTTGACCATCTTTTCTTCTTTCTACGATACCACCGTCATTTAATTTTCTTAAATGCTGAGATATAGCGGGTATGGTCATTCCTAAAATGTCTGAAAGGTCGCAAGGGCAAAGCTCTTTTTCAACTTCGAGCAGACAAATGATTTTCAAACGGGTTTCATTGGCGGCTAAATCCAGTATCCGGGAAAGCTGGGTAAAAGATGTTTGTGCCAGTTTAATTTTACTTCTGCAGGCACTTATTTGTGCCTTATCGGCATACAACCTGATACAGGGATTTTCCATAAAGCAAATCTACAAAATAATCATTTAAGCAAATACTTAAATAATTAATTAAATTCAGTGTTTCTCCATAATCAAACTTTTCTTTAGTTTATTCTTTTTTCCGGTTTGATCCAATGCAAATCTCAACCCCTTTGCTAATTTTTCTGCATTCCCTGTTCCCCAATAGTGCAGGAAAAATATTCTTGGTTGTTCATGCACCATGTGATTATGAAGAGCTACAACTTCAATTCCATTATCAACTAATGCCTTAACGACAGGCGCTACTTCATTTTCAAGCATTGCAAAATCACCTGCAACTGCTGCTTTATCAGGTGTGCCCTGGAAGGCCGCCCATGTATTAAACCCTAAAAAATTGGTGACGGCAACGCCATGTTCCCGAAGAGCAACATCAGGCCTTCCGATTGTATATTTATAAACCCCTTTACTCATTTCTGCTTTGTGACCAATAATACTATCAAGTAAGCGGGTATTTAATGTATTCGCAACATTTCCTGAAGATGCAGTGCCTCCTGAAGGATCTCCACCCCGCACTTCTTTTACTTTATCAAGAATTGCTTTTGCTTTTTTAGCCATAGATTCTGTAGCACCTGCACCGCCAATATGCATATACATCACATTGGGATGATTACGGATAAAATGATTGTGAATAGCTGTAATGGTTAAACCCTGTCGAATGATTTCCTCCTGCACTGGCCTCAGATCTGTCTCCGTTACTATTATATCGCCCATTACCATAGCACCGGTGGATGAAGGTGTGAAAGCGATCCATGTACCCAGTCCCATTGCCGGAATGATTTTAAAATCATCTACCATAATGTTAAGATCATTTTGGGGAACTGTAATTTTATACTCACCAAGGTTTGCCTTTCCCTTGATACCAGTAATACTCCAGATGATTGCAGTATCCAATGGAAAAACAGCTTTGGTATGCATGTTATTTCCTTCTTTATTTGATTTCATTTTGTTCCCGGTCACTTTACCTTTCTGTTGCGCAAAAGAAGTAATGCATGAAATGAATACCATGCAAAGGAAAACGGATCTGAAAAAGGGCTGCCTGTAATTGTTCATTGTAGTTATTGTTTGGAACTGTCTTTCAAAGTTAATAATTACTTTACCCTATATCGTTAAATTGCATCGGTGTAAGAAATGCTTTGCTAAAGGTAATTTTTCAGTTTTTTTCAAATATGAAGCTTTACATTAAAAATATGGTATGCCCCCGGTGTATTATTTCCGTGGAGCAGATATTGAGAAAAAATAATTTGCAGTATTCAAGTATAAGGTTGGGAGAAGTAGAGCTGATTGACCCACCTCAAACCGATCAGCTAAATGATTTTCACAAAGACTTGGAAAAAGTAGGATTTGAGCTGCTGGACGATCAAAGAAAAAAGCAAATTGAGAAAATTAAAACATTATTGATAGAAAAGGTTCAGGAAGGAAATATTGAAGAACATTTTAGCTTGAGTAAATTTCTTATCAATGAAATTTACAAAGACTATTCTCACATAAGTAAGTTATTTTCTGAGGTGGAAGGCATCACTATCGAACAGTTTTTTATCCTGCAAAAAATTGAAAAAGCGAAAGAATGGGTTATTTATAAACAACTTTCTATGAGTGATATTGCCTTTAACCTCGGCTATAGCAGTGTGCAACATTTATCCAACCAGTTCAAAAAGATAACAGGTATGACACCGGGTGAATTTAAAAAAATCGGTGCAGGGCTTCGAAAAACTTTGGATAATGTAAACTAAAAATCAACAGGTTAATTAAAAAAGGAAGTGGTCACTACCCATAAGAACTTAAAAGCGGTTGCCCGTTTATTTCTGAAGCTTGGCATTATTGGCTTTGGCGGGCCTGCTGTGCATATAGCCATGATGGAAGAAGAAGTAGTCCGGAAAAAGCATTGGATGTCGCACCAGCATTTTTTAGACCTGGTAGGGGCAACGAATCTGATACCCGGCCCGAACTCTACTGAAATGGCGATGCATATTGGCCGGGAAAAAGCTGGATGGAAAGGTTTGGTAGTGGCAGGGAGTTGTTTTATTGTTCCGGCAGTGATTATTACGGGAGCTTTTGCATGGGCTTACCAGTTGTATGGACATTTGCCCCAGGTACAACCCTTCCTGTACGGTATCAAACCTGCAATTATTGCTGTGATTGTATCTACTATGATTTTACTGGGCAAACAGGCGTTGAAAAATTTTGAACTAGCCATTATTGGAGTTTTTTGTGTGGCGGCTGTGCTTGCCGGGCTAAATGAAATTTTTGTTTTATTCGGTGCTGGTATATCAGGCATGCTTATCTACCTTGTTAAAACAAAGAACCATAGTTTACACGGATTTTACCCTTTTGTATTGTTACAAATTGCGCAACCGTCTTCCGACGTTTCGGGCTTAAAAGTGTTTTTGATCTTTTTGAAAATCGGGAGTATATTATATGGCAGTGGCTATGTATTATTTGCATTCCTCGATGCAGAATTAGTAAGTAAAGGTCTCCTTACCAAACAACAATTGACAGATGCCATTGCAGTGGGTCAGTTCACACCCGGGCCGGTTTTTTCTTCTGCCACATTTATAGGATGGCAAATTGGAGGTTTTTCAGGGGCGGTAGCAGCGACTATAGGTATTTTTCTTCCTTCATTTCTTTTTGTTGCCCTTCTGAATCCTTTGATTCCAAAGCTCAGGAAATCTAAAATCATGTCTGCTTTTCTGGATACTGTGAATGTAGCTGCCGTAGCTATTATTCTTTCGATTTGTTTTGAATTGGGCAGGGAAGCCATCACAGACTGGCGTACAATTTTTATTGCCCTGGTAAGTTTCATTCTTGTATTCCTTTTTAAAAAATTAAATACAGCTTTTATTGTGCTAGGTGGCAGTCTGATGGGGTATGTACTCTTATTCATTTAAAATATTCTACACTTATAGAATATATTCTGAATTTTATTTTGGCTAATACCCCCTCACTTCAATTATTTTCGCTCAAACCCACTGTTTCATGATTCCAAAAGATATAGTTCATGATGTCATTAAGAGATTACATTTTGTTAAAGGACAATTAGGAGGGATAGAAAAAATGCTTGTTGATGACAAGGAGCCTAATGCCATCATCAACCAGTTTAAAGCTGCAGAAGAAGCCTTGAACAAAGCCCATTTTCTATTGCTTGATGAGGTTTTTCGTAAAAGCCTGGCTTTGCAATTGTCCGATGTAATCAAGGCGTGCCCGGGTCATTGTCAGGACGCGGAAAAAATTGCTTTTTTGCAGGACAAATTTCCACAACTTCAACATGGAGAGATAACCATTAAGATCAGGGAAGTAGAAGATATAAATAAACGGATGATAAAAAATAACATTAAATCAATAAAATAATTTGGCGAACACCCCATGCCGCGTAATACCTTTATCCTGAGTATTAAAAAATGAAATAAACATAAAATTGAGATTTTCACAGCGGGCTGCACTATATGCAATCCGGTTGTGGAAATGGTGAAGAATATGGCTAGTGAAGAAAGGAATGAAATAATGGTCTACGATGTGGCAAAACAGTATGAGGATGCAGAATGTTTATCAAAAATCAACCTGTATGGTCTAAGCAGGCTTCCATCAGTAGCTGTAGATGGTAAACTTCTGGCATGTTGTACCAATCCGATGACCAGGCAAGATCTGGTAAATGAGGGATTGAATAAAATTGTAAATTTATGGCAAGACACGGCTTGCTTATAGTTTGATTGTTTCACTTTCGTGTGAGTGAGCATAAAAAATTAAAAATGAAAAAATTATTTCTCAGATCGCTTTTAATTACCGGATTCTCTGTTTGTGTGGGTAATAGCTATGGACAAACCAGCATTGCTAACTGCCCTAAGAAAGGAACAGCTGATTGCCCAATTGTGAAAAATTGCCCCATGAAGGGAACAAAAGATTGCCCTTATACTGCCAGCTTTGCTTCAGTATCAACCCATGCAGCTAAGGCAGAAAATTGTCCATTGAAGGGCACTCCCGATTGTCCTCTGATAAAGAATTGTTCTAAGAAAAATTCACCTGATTGTCCTTTAGTGTCTTTGGGCAGTAAAGCAAGTTATGCAGCTAAGATTAGCAAATCAGATAAAAGAGATAACGCCGATTTACCACCCTGTTGTAAAAAAATGTAAACTTTAAGGATATCTCTAAAAACTATGTTTAACAAAAAGTCTTTGTCAGGCTGATCTTGCCGAAGCCTTATTGGAGAAGTGTTTCCATAAAAGCATAGCCTTCGTCATGCTCAAACTGGCGTGTTTTTAGAGATTTATCTATTTAGAGCGGTTCATTACCGCTTTTTTATTTTTAGCTCGTAAATAAAAACACGATAAAATGTAAAAATTTTCAAAGACGATGTAAGGCTTCTTAAAACTGTGTAGATGAACTTTGTCCTAACAAAAAAGGGCAAAATGAAAAAATCAGAATCAAATCTAATTGACCTCCCCCTGGATGGTGTAGATAGCGAGCATTGTGCACTGATCGTAGACAAAGGCCTTGATAAGGTGCCGGGCATAACTTCACATAAGGTTGAATTAAACAACCAAAAAGCCATTATCACTATAAAAGATATTGATGCTATTCCAAATGCTGTGAATGCAATAAGAGATCTGGGTTATGATGTACAAACTGTTAAACACACTTTTCCAGTAACCGGGATGAGTTGTGCATCCTGTGCTGTTAGTACTGAAACAATTATAAAAGGTCAACGAGGTGTAGTGGATGCATCAGTCAATTTCGCTAATTCCAGCGTTAAGGTTGAGTACATACCTACCATCACTAGTCCGCAGCAAATAAAATCAAGTGTACAATCCATAGGCTATGACCTGGTAATAGAAGATTCACTGGAAGCAAAAGATGCATTGGAAGAATTGAACAGGGAAAAGCATAGATTATTAAAACAAAAAACTATTTGGTCTGTGGTTTTTTCGGTACCCCTGGTATTGATCGGCATGTTCTTTATGAACATACCTTTTGCCAATTACATTATGTGGGGGTTAGCTACTCCTGTAGTTTTGTTTTTTGGCAGGCAATTTTTTATCAATGCCTGGAAAGGAGCAAAACACCGTACAGCCAATATGGATACATTGGTAACTCTGAGCACTGGAATCGCTTATCTGTTCAGCGTTTTCAATACTTTAAATCCTCAGTTCTGGCATTCAAGAGGATTACATGCCCATGTATATTTTGAAGCTGCTTCTGTTGTTATTGCATTTATACTTTTAGGGAAGCTGCTTGAAGAAGGAGCAAAAGCAGCTACATCTTCTGCTATTAAAAAGTTGATTGGTTTACAACCCAATAAAGTGACTATTATTCATAAAGGAGGCCACATGATGGAAATGGATATAACAGAGGTAAAAAAGGGAAATCTGTTATTGGTAAAACCCGGCGAAAAAATTCCAGTAGATGGCATAGTTCAAAATGGCGAATCGTATATAGACGAAAGCATGATCAGTGGTGAACCACTTCCTGTTTTAAAGCAAAAAGAAGGGAAGGTGTATGCAGGCACTATTAATCAAAAGGGAAGTTTTCAATTCAGTGCGGAAAAAGTGGGTGGTGACACATTACTTGCCCAGATAATCAGAAGGGTGCAGGAAGCGCAAGGTTCCAAAGCACCCGTTCAAAAGATGGTAGATAAAGTTGCCGGAATATTCGTTCCTGTTGTAATTGCTTTTTCCATATTGGCTTTTATAGCCTGGCTGGTAGTTGGAGGTGAAAATGGTTTGACACATGGTTTGCTGGCATTGGTTACAGTATTGGTAATTGCCTGTCCCTGTGCTTTGGGACTGGCTACTCCTACCGCTATTATGGTGGGTGTAGGCAAAGGGGCAGGAGTGGGCATTTTAATTAAGGACGCTGAAAGCCTGGAATTAGCCCACAAGATGAATGCGATTGTTTTAGATAAGACAGGAACGATCACAGAAGGCAAACCCCGGGTATTGGATATCATGTGGATTGAAGATTTTATTGAAAATAAAAACATATTGTACAGCATTGAGAAATCATCAGAACATCCTTTAGCCGAAGCGGTAGCCACACATCTTGAAAAAGAAGCACAGTTTGCAAAAATCACTAACATCGAATCAATAACTGGTGCCGGGATCACGGCAACCTATAACAACATAAAATACTTTGCAGGAAATGCCATGCTGCTTGAAAGAAATAATGTTCAATTGGATCAGCAGATGAAGAAGTGGAGTGATCATAAAAGAGATGAAGCAAATACCGTTGTATTTTTTGCAAATAACACAAAAGCTTTAGCGGCGATTGCTATTGCAGATAAGATAAAACCAACTTCTGCGGATGCCGTCGCAAGATTAAAAAATTTAGGAATTGACGTTTATATGTTCACCGGCGATAATCAGCAAACCGCTGAAGCAGTAGCTAAACAGGCAGGAATAGTTGATTTTACTGCAGAAGCATTACCGCAGGAGAAATATGATTTTATAAAAAAGCTACAGTCACAGGGCAAAGTTGTGGGGATGGTTGGTGATGGCATCAATGACAGCCAGGCTCTTGCGCAAGCGGATGTAAGCATTGCCATGGCTAAAGGAAGTGACATTGCAATGGATGTAGCCAAAATAACACTGATGACATCTGACCTTGCCCGCATTCCTGCAGCTATAAAGCTTTCAAAGAAGACAGTGAGTACTATAAGGCAAAATTTGTTCTGGGCATTTATTTATAATCTTATCGGTATTCCTATTGCTGCCGGACTTTTATATCCCCTGAATGGATTTTTGCTGAGTCCCATGATTGCAGGTGCAGCAATGGCTTTGAGTAGTGTGAGTGTAGTGACAAATAGCTTAAGATTGAAACTGGCGAGAATATAACTATAACGAATAAAAAATTATTTTTTACAATAGAGCTAACTTTGAAAACGGAAATCATGAAAATATATCAATTTAAAACAAACATAAATTGCAGTGGTTGTGTGGCTAAAATCACTCCACATTTAGATAGTACAGAAGGAATTGTTGATTGGAAAGTGGAAACGAATAACATAGATAAGTTATTAACAGTCAAAACAAATTTGGGCGATGAGGAAGTAAAGAAGATCGTAGAAACATTGGGCTTTAAAGCAGAAATACTTTAGCATGAACCTTCTTATGAAATTTAGTACTACACTTATTAATTTTTTAAAAGTGATATTTCTAAGGAAAAAGGATTGCTGTAAGTAATGGAATGATTTTTATAACTAATAAAATAAAAAATGAAAAAATATTGGATAATACCGGTCCTGTCACTTAGCATCTGGGCTTGTAATGAGGCAAATGTTGATAAAACCAGTACTACTGACAGCGTAGCCATGGACCACAATACAGCAAATTCTATGGACACAGGCATGCACGATATGGACAACCAGGGTATGAAGGGTGGCTCCATGATGTCAGTGATGAACAGCATGATGGATAATATGAAAACTATGCAGTCATCCGGAAATCCGGATAATGACTTTGCGGCTATGATGAAAACCCACCATTTAAGTGCAATTGAAATGGCCCAAATGGAATTGGCTCAGGGAAGTGATGCGCAATTAAAGGCTATGGCTCAAAAAATGGTGGATGACCAACAAAAGGAAGTGGCTGAGTTCAATACTTTTTTATCCGGTCACAATGCTCATGGTGGCGGTGATGCATTTCATAAAGAAGCAATGGGAATTATGAACAATATGAAAATGGAAATGGATGAATCCCGTTCCATAGACAGGCAGTTTGCACAAATGATGATCCCACACCATCAAAGCGCTATTGATATGTCAAAAGCCTATATTAAAAGTGGTGCTCATGAAGAAAAATTAAAAACGATGGCTAATGGTATCATCTCTTCCCAGCAAAAGGAAATTGGGGAATTACAAGCCTGGCTAAATAAAAACAAATAAGCAATTTTAAAAAATAACAATAAAACCAATAATCATGCACGGTTATCATCATTATCAAAATTGTGTTGAAGCTTGCCTTCGTTGCGCAGCTATCTGTAATCATTGTGCTTCTGCCTGCCTTCAGGAAAAAGATGTAAATATGATGGCAAAATGCATTCAATTAGATATGGAATGTGCAGCCATTTGTTATGCTGCGGCACAGGTAATGAGCATGGGAGGAGAAAAAGCAGCAGAGCTTTGCAGGCTTTGTGCAGAAATTTGTGACACCTGTGGTGCTGAATGTGAAAAACATGGACAACATGGAATGGATCATTGCAGGGAATGTGCTCAAACCTGCCGGCAGTGTGCAGAAGAATGCAGAAGAATGGCAGCCTGATATATTTAAAATAATATTTAATAAGTAAGAATTATTTTTGCCGGGGCAATGACAGCTACTAAACGGACATATAAGGCGTTATTTCTTTTTCTTGTATTCAGTATGAATACAGTAGTGAGCTTTGCCTGTCTATTTAGTGATGTGTTTCATAACTTTCATCATCATAACCGTATAACTGCCACTAAAGAACACGATCATTCCGGCGATCACCATGCTCAGGCACATAAGCACCATGGCGATAAACCGGCACATTCTCACGATACTGCTCCTTCAGGTAAGTCTAAAGATGATTGTTGTTCAGACTCTATTGTTGCTATTGAAAAAGCTGATAAGTCATTGAGCAGAGCTATCGGGGCTCCCCAGGTCCACTCTGTACTTTCTTCTTTTTACCCTGACCATTCCACTTTATATTTCAAAGAAAAAACCAATAGACTTATCCTTCCGGTACAAGACCGATGGCGGTACCCTGCTACCATACAAGACCTTCGGATTGTAATACAATCATTTCAGATTTAGATTTCTGTTAGCTAAGGTATATTCCCACATGGGGAACAAACCTATTTGTCCAAACAGAAATCAATTTTTATGTTACGTTACTTTTCTTCACTTTTCTTCATATTGTTATTTAGCGCAGTTAGTAGCCAGAAACTGATTACGAAAGATGAGGCTGTACAACTTGCCATCAATAATCAGCGCAACCTACAGGCTGCAAATCTTTCAGTACAACAGCAGCAACAATTATTACGTGGAAGCACCGGGTTAGATAATCCACAGCTTAGAGCTGAAGCCTCTCCCTATGAATCATTGCTTATTGGTGTAGAACAGTCCTTTAATCTGCCGGCTGTATATAGAAGTCGTAAAGCATTACAAAATGAACGTATTCGCCTTGCTCAATTACAATTGCAAGGTTCTCAATATGATCTGAAAAGAGAAGTGCGCCTGCGATTTTTACAACTTCAGTATTTAACTGAAAAAATACATTTGCTTAGTTTTCAGGATAGTGTTTACCAGGCTATCGGTATTTCATCTAAACGTTTTTTTGATGCAGGACAAATTAACAAACTTGAAGAACTGACGGCAACTACGCAAGCCAATAAAGTTCGCAATGAACTGCAACGGGCTGTAGCAGACCTGGTTGCTGAAAAACAATTATTCATTTTTTATACAGGGTATACCGATTCAATATTTGTAGAGCCAATAGAAACTTATCTGTTTGCATCCACTGCTGATACTGTCCCAGGCAATATTCAACAACAAATATTGTTGCAGCAAATTTCTATCGCACAACGCGAATTAAAGGTGCAGAAGGCAGAATTACTACCACAAATCTCAGCAGGATTATTATTCCCTACTACAAAAGAATATGAACGTGCAATTGGATATGAAGTTGGTGTATCCATACCTATCTGGCGGAGACAAAACAGAAGCAGGATCGCTGCGGGACAAACTGCAATTGAAATAGCGCAGGCGCTACAAAATTTTGAAATTCAACGCTTGAATGCAAGATACCGTCAGGCTTTAACCAATCTCAGCAAGGAGTTGCAAAGCCTGAATTTTTATAACACTATTGCAATTCCTCAATCCAAATTAATTATTGAAACGTCTCAAAGGCTGTTCCAGGGTGGGGAATTAAACTATATAGAATCTCTCAGGAATCTTATAACAGCATTTGAAATACAAAATGACCATTTGGAGACCCATAGAACATATAATGAAGCCGTTATTGAATTTAATTATTTAAATGGAACGTTGTAGAGAGACCGGCCAATTAATTTTATATGATAAAAAATTCAGATAAGTTTTGACCTGTATTAAAAAAGTAAAATTTCTAAAATGAAAAAGATTTATTACAAGGGTAAACAAAAAACATCAGGTAGCAGCCAATCTCAAGCTCTGCTGCGGTCAACTGTTTATTTACATATTGCTTCATTCTCAAAAACTGCCTGCTTTCTCTTACTACTTACTGCCTGCTTGCTTCTGCCTGTTTCACTACCTGCTCACGAAGGTGAGGATCATGGGGCTGAGAAAAAATCTGCTACAGGTGCAATAAAATATTTCAGCAGCGAAGCGCTTTCAGATAAGTATGAAATATTGGTGAAGTATGGCGAGCTTACAGCAGGGAAAGAAAGCATTTTAGAACTTTTTTTATCTGACGCAAAAACTAACCGTGCTATTGACTCAGCTACTCTGAGTGTAAAGGTTTTAAACAAACCAATAAAATTATTACTTACAGGGGTAGATGCAGGTATTTACCAGCTAAAAGGTATTTTTCCAGCAAATGAGATTTATGACCTGCAGGTAAATATTAATAGTAAAATGGGACCGGATTTTTTACAGGTGCCCAAAATTGAAATCGGGAAAAAACTTCAGGTTGTTGTTGAAACAGAACATGCCCATTGGTATTCTAACCCTTTGCTTTGGGCTGTGGCGGGCTTAATGCTGGGTATTCTTTTCATGTATTTATTAATGAAAAACAGGTATAGAAAACTTTCAGCTACAATATTGATATTTAGCTTGATGCTTCCCTCTGCATCAATGAACTCTTCCTGGGCGCATGGTGGAGAAGATCATGGAGCCGGTGCTGCAAAGAGCGGAGGACTTTCCAACGCATTTTTAGTAGAAAAGGAATCACAGTTCTTGTTTGACATCATTACACAAAAAACAGGTGGTGGAAATTTCTATCAATCTAAGGAAATCTTAGGTACTGTATCTGCTTCTCCACAGGGGCTTGCCGTAATACAGGCGCCACAAACCGGAAAGATAGTAGCCTTGAGAGTAACGCCGGGGCAAACAGTTGGTAAGGGACAAACTTTGGCTGTGGTAGAACAACAGGTAGAAGCAGGAACCCAGATTGATATTATTTCTCAACGCAATAGTTTAAATGCAGAAGTCAAAGCTGCCAAAGTGCAGTATGACCGGTTATTGAGCATTGCAGATATAGCAGCAAAGAAAGACCTTACAGAAGCAAAAGCAAGATATGAAGCAGCTGTACAAAACCTGAGGTTATTTAATGCAAACATAGGGGGTGGCAGCAGTACCAAAATGGTAACATTAGCAGCACCCATCAGCGGCGTGGTGGGCACATTTAATTATGCTATTGGCGCAGTTGTGAATTCAGGCCAAACCCTCTTTGAAATCACAAATCTGAATCGTGTATATGTGGAAACACAGGTTTTCGCATCAGATCTGAATGAAGAAAACCAGGCGAGCAGGTTTATTGCTTTTTCCAATTATGATACAGCCAATTATTCTCTCAGAATGGTATCTACTGCGCAAGCCGTTAATACTGAAAACCAGGCACAAAAAGTTGTTTTCGAGATCATCAACCCCAACGGCAAATTTAAAATAGGAGAGAATGTCAGGGTATTGAAATATGGAAGTGACCGCATTGCTCAATTAGTTGTACCTACTGCAGCTATTGTTGACATTAGTGGCAAGCCTGCAGTATTTATTAAAGACAAGGCCGAACAGTTCAGTATTTCTTTTATTCAAAAAGGAGAATCAAATGTTCTTTATACAGCTATATTAAAAGGGGTGGAAGCAGGAGAAAGAGTGGTTACTGAAAATGTATACCAAATGAAAATGATTTATTTAGGTCAATAATTTTTAATAAACTCAAATCAATAACATGAAACGAATATTTTTTCTTTTTTTTCAGATCCTTGTTTTCAATGTGTATGCAGGAGCTCAAAAGGGTGATGAAGCGGCTATAAAACAATTACTCAATAGTTACAAAACCAGTATTGAAAACCTCGACACATCAGGTATCAGCAGGTTGTTTACAAACAATTCAAAAGTAATTGAGCAAGGCAAGGATGAAGGCACTATCAGTCATTACCTGGCGCATCATTTAGGCCCTGAATTAAAAGATTTCAAATCCTTCAAATTCAGCAATTACAAGATTGACGTTAAACTAAATGGCAGCTATGCCTATACTACAGAAAGTTATACCTATACCATTATTCTGAAAGATGATAAAGAAATAAAGAGTAATGGATTAGCAACATCGGTATTGCAAAAAATAAAAGGGCAATGGAAAATTGCACTGACTCATTCTTCATTTAGAAAAGCTAAATAAATTTTTAAACAATAAAAAATCAATCATGAACAAGTTAAAAATGTTATTAATTACGGCAATTGCCATACTCAGTTTCAGTGCCGCAGATGCGCAAACAACAAAAAAGAAAACCAAATTCAGCAAGGAAAAGACTGCAATGCACTACCAATGCCCCATGAAGTGTGAAGGTGATAAAACGTATCACAAAAACGGCAAATGTCCGGTTTGTAATATGCAGATGAAACCTGTTAAAGCAACTGTTGCTCATGCAAATTATCAATGCCCTATGAAATGCGAGGGTGACAAAAAATATGCAAAAGAGGGCAAATGTCCGGTATGCAAAATGAATTTAAAACAAGTTGTTGCAAAGAAAGCAACCGATGGTCATGAAGGTCATAAACATTAATAACTATTAAAACAACAAAAAGAACATGAACCTTAATTTAAAAAATCTGGTTTTAGCTATTGGTTTTTTTCCTTTACTGGTAGCATGCAACAATAATAATAAAGATGCTTCCGGTATTTCTGTTGCGAAAGACAGCAGCGCACATGCACATAGTTTCCGTTGCCCTATGAACTGTGAGAAAGGTAAAACTTATGATAAGGAAGGCAACTGCCCGATATGCGGTATGAAGCTTGAACATTATGATGGCGGTGAGGACAATGGGTTTACTTATAAAATGCATTATGCAAGTATGCCTGCCCAGATCAATGCCGGACAACCAGCCACGCTGTCATTAACCCCAAAGGTGGTGGGCAGGGAAAATGATGCAGTAGCACTGGACCTTCAACATGAGAAAAAAATCCACCTGATAGTTGTTAGTGATGACCTGTCTTATTTTGAGCACATACATCCGGATTACCAGGCCGATGGAAGCTACCAGATAAAAGTTTTGGGTAAAGGCCAGAATTATTCAAATGGTCCCGGTAAAAATGAAACCAGATTTGAAACGGGCGGAGACTATTTTTTATTTGCAGATTATAAACCTTCAGGTGGGTCCCACCAGGTTGAAAAAGTACCTGTAAAAATATCGGGCACTGCAAAACCAGGGGTTAGTTTCAAAAAAGATAAACTTTCAGGCAATTCAGGTAATTATTCTGTGACATTGAATGCTACAGGAGGAAAGCTGGTGACCGGCACGCAACTGCACATTGCAGGTACGGTATTGAAAAATGGTAAAGAAATAGATGCTACAACTTTGGAGGATTACTTAGGCGCTAAGGCTCACATGGTAGTCATCAGTCTTGATGAAAAAGAATACCTCCACGTGCATCCCGATGTGGCTAATGGAAAGTTTGATCTGCATACAACTTTTAAAAAACCAGGCATTTACCGCGGATGGATACAGTTTCAGTCAGAGGGCAAAGTGCACACTGTTGATTTCACCATGAATGTAGCAGAAGGTTCCACAGCCGATGCACAAAAAGCAACAGAAGGACATAGTACTGAAAACAAAGACCACACAACTCATTAAATATTAATCATGAAAAAGCTGGCATTAATATTTATCAACACATCCCTTATACTTGCTTGTTCTGATAACAGATCTGTCAATCAGGCTAAGGAAACAAAAAAAGATTCGACTCCTGCAAAAGCTACATCAGATACTTCAAAAAAAAGCATTCCTTCCGCAACAAAAAAATGGGTTGGCAATACAGATATCAAAATCAATTATCATTCACCGGCTGTAAGAGGTCGGGTGATCTGGGGTGGATTAGTTCCCTACGATGCAGTATGGGTTATGGGTGCACATAAGGCTACTACCCTGGAAGTAGGTAAGGATTTTAAAATTGGAAACAAGAAAATACCTGCCGGCAAATATGCACTTTTCACTATACCAGGAAAAGACGAATGGACCCTTATAATTAATAAGAACTGGAATCAGCACCTCGCCGATAATTACAGTGAAAGTGAAGATGTTGTGCGTTTAAAAGTTAAGCCGAAAACAACTGATGAAATAATAGAAAGGTTAAATTATGAAATTGATCAACAGGGCGAAAGAATCGCGGATATTATTATCAGATGGGAAAAATTACGGGTGTCTTTTGGGATTGAGATTTTATAGGGAGTGGTGAGTAGAAAGTAGTAAGTAGTAAGTAGTAAGTAGTAAGTAGTAAGTAGTAAGTAGTAAGTAGTAAGTAGGGATAGTACACTAAAAGGCTATAATAAATACAAGAACATGCTGAACAGGCTGATTGAATTTTCATTAAAGAACAGGTTATTTGTTATTGCCCTGGCCGCATTGGTTATGGTATATGGTGTATTTACTCTGGTCAATCTGCCGGTAGATGTATTACCCGATCTCAACAGGCCCAGGGTTACCATTTTTCTTGAGGCAGGTGGCATGGCTCCTGAAGAGGTAGAAACACAGGCCAACCTTCCTGTTGAAACAGCCCTCAATGGTGCACCCGGAGTAGAAGTGGTGCGATCTGTAGCTTCACCGGGTTTGGGAATGGTATTCGTTGAGTTTGACTGGAATACAGATGTATACAGGGCAAGACAACTGACAGCAGAAAAGTTACAAACAGTACAACTGCCTGAAGGCATTACTCCACAGTTGGGACCTATCAGTTCTATCATGGGCCAGATAATGATGGTAGCATTGACCAGTGATACCACTTCTCCCATGGATCTGCGCACGATTGCGGACTTCACCTTGCGAAGAAGATTGATGAGTGTAAAAGGTGTTTCCCAGGTTATACCCATTGGTGGGGAAAGAATGCAATACCAGGTATTGATCTCACCTGAAAAAATGCGTCAGTTCAATATCACTATAGATGATATTGACAAAGCTCTTCAGTTGACAAATCAAAATACTACAGGAGGCTTTGTTAATAATGCAGGTTCTGAAGTACTTATAAGAAATATAGCGAGGACAACTGATATAAACGACATTGCCAATACTGTTATCAGGTCACAAAATGGTGCAGTGCTTACATTGAACCAGGTCGCTGACGTAAAGCTGGGAGGAGGTATAAAAAGAGGCGATGGTTCTTTCAACGCAAAACCGGCAGTGATCCTGAGTATTGAAAAACAACCTACAGCCAGTACAGTTACATTGTCTGATGATCTGTTGAAGGCAATTAGTGAAATCCAGGCTACTCTGCCCAATGATGTCAAAATACATACTGATGTATTTCAGCAAAGGAGTTTCATTGTGAATTCCATTACCAATGTAGAACTGGCTTTGAGAGATGGATTCATACTGGTCATAATTATCCTATTCCTGTTCCTGCTCAACTTCAAAACAACTATAATAACTATTACAGCCATCCCGCTTTCATTGATCATCACTGCTATTGTTTTCAAGCTTTTTGGCATATCTATTAATACACTTACTTTAGGGGGGCTTGCCATTGCCATAGGCGAACTGGTAGATGATGCCATTGTGGATGTTGAAAATGTATACAGGCGTTTGAAAGAAAACTGGGCTTTACCTGCAGACCAGCAACGTCCATTGCTAAAAGTAATTTATGAAGCAAGCAGTGAAGTGCGCAATTCAATTGTATATGCCACCATTATTGTTGTTTTGGTTTTTATTCCATTATTTTATTTGCAGGGTATAGAAGGAAGAATTTTTGCACCGCTCGGCATTGCATATATTACTTCTATTGTCGCTTCATTATTGGTATCCCTTACCGTAACACCGGCATTGTGCAGCTATTTTTTAAGCAAGCCCAACCATCTGACACATGTAAATCTGAAGTTTTGGAAAAAGCCTTCAACCCAGTTGGTGACCTCTGGTAATAAGGTAGATCACGACAGCCCACTGGTAATATGGTTAAAAAAACAAGATTTGAAATTGTTGCATTGGAGCTTGCAGCGAACAAAAGTAGTGGTTATCGGATCGGTTTGTTTGATACTTGCTTCTTTTGCCATTATTCCTTTTTTTGGAACGGAGTTTTTACCACCATTTAATGAAGGAAGTTTTACTGTCACAGTAATAGCTCCTGCTGGCACTTCATTGGAGGAGTCAAATAAGATCGGGAATATTGCTGAAAAACAGATCTTAAAAGCGGAGGGTGTGGCCCTTACATCAAGGAGAACAGGGCGTGCCGAATTGGATGAACACGCTGAACCTCCAAGCTATTCCGAAATAGATGTGGCTTTGAAAAATGAAGAAGATGGTCGTGACCGCAATGCTATTTTAGAGGACATACGACATAACCTTGATGTGCTGAAAGGGGTAAGTATAAATATTGGTCAACCCATATCACACAGGCTTGACCACTTGCTTTCAGGTGTACGGGCACAGGTAGCTATTAAAATATTTGGAAATGATCTGTTGACCCTGCGATCTACTGCTAATCAGTTGCAAAGTGTTATCAGTGGTATTGAAGGAGTGGTAGATGCACAGGTAGAAAACCAGGTGATGATACCACAACTCATGATACGTATGGATAGGGCTAAGATCAAACAATATGGTCTGCAGGTAGGCGATGTGGCTGAGGAACTGGAGATATTTTATAATGGCAAACAAGTCAGCCAGATCATACAGGGGCAACAAAGCTTTGATTTGGTAGTAAGGGTTAATGATAGCATCCGTTCCAATATTGAACAAATCAGAAATACACCAATAGCTACAGCAAGCGGTGCTTTAATTCCATTAAATCAAATAGCAACGGTAGAGCTGGAAAACAGTATCAACGTCATCAACCATGAAAACACGCAGCGGAGAATAGTGATCTCAGCAAATGTACAGGGCAGGGATTTGGGTAGTACAGTAGAGGACATGAGAGCTGCCCTACAAAAAGGATTGCAAATGCCTCAGGGTTATTATATAGAATGGGGTGGTCAGTTTGAAAGTCAGCAAACTGCTTCAAGGTTAATAACTATTTTGAGCTTGTTTTCATTTGCAGGTATTTTTCTCGTACTCTACAGCCATTTTAAATCATGGCAACTGACATTACAGATAATGCTCAACATTCCATTGGCGCTGATTGGCAGTGTACTGGCTGTGCTGTTGACCGGTGGAGTTTTCTCCATTGCTACATTGGTGGGCTTCATAACGCTTACCGGTATTGCTTCCAGGAATGGCATTATGATGATCTCTCATTATATTCATCTTGTAGAACATGAAGGAGAAAGTTTTAATGATAAGATGATCATTCGCGGCTCACAGGAAAGACTGGTGCCGGTATTAATGACGGCCCTGGTGGCTGCTTTGGCTTTGATACCCCTGACACTTGACGCTACAGCACCAGGAAAAGAAATACTTTATCCGGTAGCCACTGTTATTCTTGGAGGATTGATCAGTTCAACACTTTTGGATATTATTGTGACCCCTGTTGTATTTAAGCGCTTTGGAAAAAAATCACTTGAACATTACTTCAAAGCAAAAACAAAACAAAACGAAGTATTTTAATTATCGCTTTGGCAGGTGTATAAAATATATGCAAGGATCAAAGCTCCGGTAATAGCTGAAATGATTTGTCTTGGTTTTCTTTTAGCTTCCTGTTTTATAGATGTCATAAAACAAAATAGCCATAATGATGATCAGGATGAAAAAAAGAATTGAGAGGTTCATAAATTACTTCAGGTCAAGAACAAAAATTACATTTTGACACAACAAAATTGATCTCTTTATAATCAGAATAACTAAATCTACTTCTTATGGCAAAAAGTAAGCATTTTTATATCAGGAGATCACATAGGTATTTAGGACTGGTATTGGGTATTCAATTTCTTATCTGGACGGTAAGCGGACTTTATTTTAGCTGGACAAATATTGATGAGATACATGGTGATTTTCAACACAAACAGCCCCAACACTTATCAGGCAAATTAAACCTTGTTTCTCCTCAACTTGCATTTGAAAAAACGGGGGAAAATATTGATTCTATTCATATCATTCAATTAGTGTCTATTTTAAGCAAGCCTTATTATACTATACAATATTTTTCAGGAAAGGATTTTAAAAAAATCTTGGTAGATGCTACAACCGGTGACAGTCGTGCATCCATCTCAAGAGATGAATCAATAAAAATAGCCAGTGAAAGTTTTAACGGTGATCCCAAAATAAAAAGGGTTGAATTTATTACTTCCGCCAATGGGCACCATGAATACCGGGAAAAGCCTTTGCCTGCCTGGGCTGTAACATTTCAGCATCCTACAAGCACTACTGTTTATGTATCTGCTGACAGGGGACAGGTGGAGAGTTTTAGAAATAATAAATGGAGGCTATTTGATTTTTTGTGGATGGGCCATACCATGGATTATCAAAGCAGGGATAATATCAATAACTGGTTGCTCAGGATATTTTCAGTATTTGGGTTGCTTACTGTGCTTTCCGGATTTTTACTTTTTTGGATAAGCAGGAAGAAAAGAAAAAGAAATACAATTAGGAATAATACTTTAAAAAACGTCAAACCTTCTATCTAACATCCATAAAACATTACTTCCATTATTGTATAAATCAATACATTATAATATGCATACTCTAAAGATGAAATCGCGGGAAAGAAGTAATCGTATTATATTCATTTAAAATTCATAATTATGACAAACTTTTGATACTTTTTTTGTTCGCTGTATTTCAAAATTATTCTATTTTGTAATTAAAATATGCTTCATCATCAGGCATTCGATAATTCATTGTTGGCAAATATCCTGTCTACCGTCAAGGATGGGAAAGTAATTTTGGCAAATAACGCTGCTTGCAAACTCTTGGGATATACACAAAAGGAATTACTGACTAAAACGAGGTCCGACATTTTTGATATTGCTGAAAGCAACTTTAAAAAAATGCTGAAGCAAAGAAGTGCTGAAGGAGGATCAATAGCAGTGGTAAAAGTTTTTAAAAAAAACGGACAGCAAATTACTTGTCAGATAACTTCTGCGGTTTTTTTGGATAACGATGGAGTTGAAAAATCAATTACTACTATCTTAGATATGAGTCAAAGCATCATTGATCAGAAAAAAGTTGATGCTAAGAAAGAAAGAAAAGTAGCTGTTAATATTATATTGACCAACGCGCGGCAAAAAAAAATTGATGCTAAGAAAGAAAAAATAGTGTCTGATAATACTATACAGGCGCTTGCAAAATCAGATGCCAGGCTTGCCCAGAATAACGAATGGATAAAATATATTGCCAAAACTTCTTACGATGTCATGTGGGACTGGAACGTTAAAACAGGAGAAATCTATGTGGGAGACAGTATAGAAGAAGTATTTGGTTATGAGGTTAAAGAAAATATGGTAAATTTTAGTGATTTTTTAGCCTGCCTCATGCCTGATGAAAAAGAAATTGTAGAAAAAAAGTTATTAAAAACACTTGCTTCCCGGAAAAATCGCTGGAAAGATACATATATAGTCAGGCGCAATGATGGTTCAGTGGCAACCACTACAAGCAGGGCCAGCATTATAAGAGACGATGAGAAGCAAGCGATACGTTTGATTGGTGCCATTCAGGATGTCAGCAGGTTGCATGAAATTGAAAAACAACTGGTCGCTCAACACATCCTTCACGAGTTTGATAGTGAAAGGTTCGTCCTTGCCTCAAAACTGTCATTTGATGTAATATGGGATTGCAATTTATTGACCAATGAAGTTTTTTTAAGCGATAGCTATAAAGATTTATTTGGTTATGAAATTAAAAATAATAAGACAACAACATCAAGTTGGACAGCAAATATCCATCCTGATGACAAGGAAATGGTGATAAATTCTCTGCAGGAAGCTATAAATTCAAATGCAATAAACTGGGAGCATGCCTATCGATTTATCAGGGCTGATGGCTCCATTGCTAACGCATTTGTAAGGAGCAATATTTTTAGAAACACAGCCGGAAAAGCTTATCGGATGATAGGTACTATGCAGGATCTGAGCCAGCAAAAAGAATTGAAGGAAACTCTGGGCCAGGACATTAAATTAAAAGAAAAGCAGATTGCAGAAGCAATGGAGGATGCTAAGGATATGGAAAGGGCTGACTTAGGGAAAGAACTGCATGATAATGTGAACCAGTTGTTAAGCGCTTCTACACTTTATCTCAATATGGCCAAGGGTGGCGGAGAAGATACCGAAATGTATTTGAACCGATCTTCTGAATACACTCAAAAAGCTATAGAAGAAATCAGGAAATTAACTAAAGGCCTTACTTCAGATACTATTAAAAACCTTGGACTTTGGGAGGCTATTACTGATATCAGTCGTGATACCATGGAAGTAAGCGGGTTAAAAATATCCTGCCGATTGGGCGGTTTTAAAGAAGATAATGTGCCTAGTAATTTCAAGATGAACTTGTACAGGATCGTACAGGAGCAATTGAATAATATTTTAAAACATGCTATGGCTACAAAAGTTAACATTAAACTTATTCAAAACAAAGCATCAATCATACTAACCATTGCAGATGACGGTATAGGGTTTGACACAACGAACAACAAAAAGGGATTGGAATAGCAAATATCAAAAGCCGTTCAACAACTTACAACGGAAAAGCTGATTTTGTGTCGCAGCCTGACGAAGGTTGCCTTTTAATGGTTACATTTCCTGTTACTTTGTCTTGAGCTGGCCCAGGCACATTTTCAGAAAACCAAATAATACGGTTGAGATGTAGGGGTTAAGATGAGGACATGGCAGGTATTAATCTTAAGCCTGTTCCAATATAAATTATTGGTTAAATAATTTCTACGCTGTGTCGTGATTTTGCAGATCAAATAAAATATCTTTGAGTTTGTTGATATGTCCTTCCAGTTCATCTTGTTTTTCTACATTGGTTGAAGTCAGGAAGGTGTATCCTTTTTTCTTATTTCCATCTCCTATCTTTTTTAATAGATGTTTACGTTCTTCCATCATACGGAGCGCTACCCATAAAGTGGAGCCTGCTGTTTCTGCCTGTTTTAAAATCAGATCTCTTTCCGTATAGGCGTGACCTATATGACAACGGTACCGGTTGATGACATCATTTTTTGTTTCCCAAAGACCTCCTCCGCAATCGGGGCAGGCAAACAAACTCTGCTCCACATCCAGTTTCCTGACATCATCTATTCCTACTGCAGTATGTTCGGCAATTTTTGATTCGGCTATAACATCTGCCGGAACCTGTTTTCTTTCATGAGAAAGTGTAGATATAATTGTTGCAATTGTAGGGCCTATTTCTTTCAGGTTCAATACGTGATCAACATCCATTTGTGACAATACAGACATGGGCATTTCGGGGTATTCGGCCTGATCGGGATTCTGAACGATACAAACACCTCCACTTCTCTTAATAGCCCACATTCCAGAAGTGCCGTCATCAAGCAGTCCACTCAAAATAATTCCAATTACATGAGAACTATTAGCCGCAGCTGCAGAACGGAACAATACATCAATTGATGGCCGCCAACGGTTTTCTTCAGGTCCTGCCCCCAATTTAAATTTATCCTCTTTCACCAGCAGGTGTTGATTAGGACGGGCTACATATATATGATCAGCTTCTATAGCTTCACCATCCTTAGCGAGGCTACAGGGCATGGAAGTAATTTGCGACAACCGGTATATTACAAAATCACCAATTCCTTTTCTGGAAAGATGGAGCACTATGCAATATGCTGCGTTTAAACCTTTTTGCAGGTGTCGTACCATTTCGCTCAATGCATCTAACCCTCCCGCTGATGCTCCTATGACTACTATTATTTTGGGATGTTCCTGCATGCAATGTTTATAATAAAATTAAACAGGATTTTATATAATTACCCATTTCAAAAAGACTTCGATTGAGGATCAGCTTTTCCAGGGTTGTCACCCAGAGCCCGGTGAAGGGTTGGTTGAGATCAATAAAATTAAATACTTAATTCTGCTTTTGCAGAAATATTTAATAAAAAAGGGCCAAATAGAAATTCAGCCCAATTAAATCCAATATCCTATAAAAAACCAGGTCAAAAATAGAAATAGTATTAAAATAACAATTATAGGATTTATTGTATTTGTTATATAATTCACACTTTGAATTTATACAAGTAAATTAGCCGAAAGAATACCATTCAACTGCTCTTTCAATACAAAAAAATCATCTTGTTTTATTAAATAATCGAATGCCCCTAAACGCTTCATCTCTTCCATATCCTTAAGGCTGGAAGAAGTGGTGTAAATAATCACGGGAATTGAATGAAAACACGGATCAAGTTTAAGTTCAGATAGAAATCTCTGTCCGTTAACACGAGGCATGTTTATATCTAATAAAATAAGGCCAGGAAGAGGAATTAATGCATTTTTTAATTTGAGTAACCCTTCATGACCATTTTTAGAAGTAAAGCATTCGATTGAAGAATCTATTTCTTTGAATGCTTCTATAAGAAATTGCTGATCATCAATATCATCATCAATTATATATATATTTTTAGGATCGGTCATAATTTAAACAGAAGAGACCCCTCAAATATACACATAATATAAAAACCCCCGTAAAAGTGTAACTTACAAATTACTATTTGCCATGCCTAAAAAAGAAAAAAAAATAATACAAATTCGTTCAGAAAATCTTTTTCCTGTCGTAGGTGTAGGCGCTTCAGCAGGTGGATTGCAGGCATTTAAGGAATTAATTAAAGCTATACCTCAGGATTCAGGTATGGCATACATCATCATACAACATTTATCTGCAGAATATGAAAGCATACTTTCAGAAATACTCCAAAAGCTAACTGCCATTCCAGTACAGGAGATAACCGATAATATAAAGGTAGAACCTGATCATATTTATACTATACCCTCTGATAAAATACTTACTGCAAATGATGGCGTACTTCAACTCAATCCACGTATAAAAGGTGAAAGGCTGAATACCATTGATGTATTTTTTTCTTCGCTGGCTGAAATACACCAGGGACATGCCATAGGCGTGGTTCTGTCAGGGACCGGTAGTGATGGAACAGTTGGTTTGAAAACAATAAAAGATGCCGGAGGAATTACCATTGTTCAGGATAACGCTTCAGCAACCTACTATGGTATGCCGCAAAGTGCCATAGATGCTGAAGTGGCTGATTATATTATTTCACCCGGTGAAATACCAGTACAATTAAAAGAGCTTGTCAACACTGCTAAAATAGTTCCTTCTGATTTCACTGTTTCTAAAGAGTTAAATGAAGATGAAATATTTAAACAGATACTCTCCCTGATCAAAGTGAAACATGGTATTGATTTTACCTATTATAAACAAACAACCATACGCCGTCGCATTCTTCGTAGAAGGGTATTGAACAGAATACAAAACATCAGGGAATACCTCATCTTCCTTCTTGAAAATAAGGGTGAGCAGGATGCCTTATTAAAAGATTTACTTATACCTGTAACCTCTTTTTTTCGTGATTCAGCAACTTTTGATGTTTTATGTGAAAAGGTTTTTCCTCTTCTTATTAAAGAAAAAAAAGGAGGTGGGCCACTCCGGATATGGATAGCTGGTTGCTCTACCGGTGAGGAGGCCTATTCAATAGCCATCTGCCTGCACGAGTTTTTAAAAGACCGTACCCCTTTAAATAATGTACAAATATTTGCTACTGATATTTCAGAGGCTGTGATACAAAAGGCCCGCAGCGGAATTTACCAAAAACGGGATGTGGCAGGTGTTTCTGAAAACAGGATACAACAATATTTTACAAAGGTAGAGGGGAGATACCAGGTAAATAAAGACATTAGGGGTATGTGTGTATTCGCCTGTCAAAATTTTATTTACGACCCTCCTTTTGCCAGGATGGATTTGATCAGTTGCCGCAATGCGCTTATTTACATGGAATCTTATCTTCAAACAAGGGCATTGAATAATTTTTATTATGCGCTTAATACTAAAGGATATTTATTACTGGGAAAGTCTGAATCCACTAACCATTCATCCAAGCAATTCCAGGCATTCAGCCAGCATCATAGGATCTATACCAGGAAGGAGTCTGCAGGCAGGAATGTATATGTGCCTACAGAGCGAAATGCTGGTTCAGTGACCCGCAAAAATGAAAACAAATCAATTGAAGTAAAAAATGATAATTTTCAAAAAGCGGCAGATGAGGCCTTGCTCTCCAAGTTTGCTGCAGTTGGTGTAATAATCAATGAGCAGCTCGATATTTTACAGTTCCGGGGCTCCACGGCACCTTACTTAGAAGCTGCCCCAGGTAAGGCCAGTCATAATATCCTGAAGATGGCGAGGGAGGGTTTAGCTTTTGAATTGCGCAATGCTTTACACAAAGCATCTTTAAGCAATGAGGCAGTAAAGAAAGAAGGGATCGCCGTTGAAAAAGGAACCAGGAAAGTGAATATTGAGATCATCCCGCTTGCAAATACAATTGAACCTTATTTCCTTGTCCTGTTTTCAGAATTTGAGGAAAAACTAATTAAGAAAGATGAGAAAGTCCTGGATAAAGAGGAAGTTGTAAAACAAAATTCTGACCTCCTGCGTATTGAACATTTAGAAAAAGAACTAGCCCAGGTACGACAGGATATGCACGCTATCACTGAGGACCAGGAAGCTGCTTATGAAGAATTGCAAAGCGCTAATGAAGAACTCAAATCAGGTAATGAAGAATTGCAAAGTCTATATGAAGAACTGGAAACTTCTAAGGAAGAAATACAGTCAACAAATGAAGAATTAATTACGCTGAATCAGGAGTTGATAGAACGTAATGAACAACTCATCTATTCCCGTAAATATGCAGAGGCAATTGTCACTACCATACATGAACCTTTTCTTATACTGACAAGAGATTTAAGGATAAAAAATGCAAATAAATCTTTTTATGAAATGTTTGGTGCCACTGAACAGCAAACAGAAGGCAAACCTTTTTTTGAATGGTTTGGTGGTATATGGAATATCCCCGGGCTTCAAGAAAAACTTTATAAAATATTGCCCGGGCATACGGATTTAGACAATTTTGAAGTATGTATCGGATCGCAACTGGAAAAAGAAAAATACCTTACCCTCAACGCACGTCAATTGATCAATGAGAACAGTGACGAACAATTAATATTGCTGGCGATTCATGATATAACAGTAACCAAAGAATTTGAGAAAAGCCAAAATTTATTTGCTCAAAAACTGGAGCAGCAGGTCCGTGATCAAACAAAAGAACTGAAAGAGGCCAATATACAACTTCACAACTCTAATGAAGACCTTCAGCAATTTGCCTCAATAGCATCTCATGATTTGCAGGAGCCACTCCGCAAAATCAAAACGTTTACTTCAGTATTTATTACAAAATTTGATAATGACATATCAGACGAAGGCAAAAACATCATCAATAAAATCAAGAGATCCGCCGATCGCATGTCAGATTTAATCAGGGAAGTGCTGGAGTTTTCTAAGCTCACAAATGCCACAAGAGAGTTTGTTCAGATAGACCTTGACGTTATTTTGAGAAAAGTGCTGCAGGATCTCGATATGCTTATTTCTGATAATAATGCTTCGATTGATTATCGGAAAGCTTTACCAACAATAGAGGCAATACCCTTACAAATAAATCAACTTTTTTACAATCTTCTGACGAATGCCTTTAAATTTTATAAAAAGGATACACCACCCCAATTGATCATTTCATGGAGTACTCTTTCTTCGGGTGAAGAAAAAAAAATATCAGGGCTAAGAGAAGGCCCTTCCTATATAGAGATCAAATTTTCGGATAACGGTATAGGATTTGAACAACAATTTGCCGATCAGATCTTTCAGATTTTTGAACGCCTGCATACTATAAATGACTTTGAAGGTACAGGTATAGGTCTGGCATTATGTAAAAAGATAGTGGAGAATCATCATGGGCAAATATTTGCTCTGTCAGAAGAAAATAAAGGCGCTACTTTTCATATTATTCTTCCTCTAAAGCAAAACTAATTAAATCATAAATCCAGTCTTCACTTTTAAATGCAATACTTAAAGCAAACCATGGCATAATAATTTTAAATAAGTAAGATTAATTACTCCAAATTGATCCTTTATATTAAAAATATGGTTTGTGTTCGGTGCAAAATGGCTGTACAATCTGTGCTGGAAAGCCTTCAGATCGAATATGATGTTGTAGAATTGGGAAAGGTAAAATTGAAAGGTGATATTTCGTTGGAACAGCAGGGAAAGCTTATCCAGGGTTTAAACCATTATGAGCTTGAATTAATGGATGATAAAAGAAAAATTATCGTTGAGGCTATAAAAGTTTTGATCATTGAGCAGTTTCAATCTGATAAGGGTAATGAGAATTTAAAATTATCTGCCTACTTAAGCAAAAAACTTGATTACCATTACACTTATCTGTCCAACTTATTTTCAGAGATGGAGGGAAGTACCATTGAAAGATTTTATATAATATATAGAATTGAGCGTGTAAATGAATTGATAGTGTACGAAGATTTGAATATATCTGAAATTGCTCATAAATTAAACTATAGCAGCATATCGCACCTATGCCTGCAGTTTAAGAAAGTCACAGGCGAAACACCTTCAAAGTTTAAACAACTTACACGCTCCCCCGATTTTGTATGGAGGACCGTGTAGAATAATTAATTAATTTAGATCATTGTCTATTATCCTAAAGAAATTACTGATAATTTATAAACAATTTTTATTCAATAACAAGATTATGTTTATTCTGATATTTCTTATGTATGAAAAAAGAAATTAGATTATTAATTGTTGATGATGACGCCGACGACAGGGATTTTTTTATAGAAGCTGTAAAAGAAGTTGACAGCACTATTGAATGTATTACGGCAAGAGATGGGCAACAGGCAATAGAGATATTGAAGAATCCTGAATTTCCATTACCTGATTACATTTTTCTTGATTTGAGGATGCCACGCTACAATGGCAGGAAGTGTTTAATCGAAATTAAAAAAGATCTAGGGTTAAAAGATATTCCTGTCATTATTTATACTACCTCTAAAGAAATTGAAGAATCAAAAGAGCTGCAAGAAATGGGGGCTGTTCAATTTATTAGCAAGCCTACTAACCCAGAGGAAATATACTATATCGTTTCTCTTATCATGGAAGAGCAACTATTTGCATTGCCTAAAAACAATATTTAGTTGTCCCTTAAATACACAAGTAATCCACAATTGGCAAGGGTTTGAGGATAAAAAAGCTTGAAAAAGTCTGCAAGAAAATTGAAATTTATATTCTAAACCTTGCAGATTTAAATATGTTAGCAAAGAAACAATCCCCGGCTCAATTTGGCTTTTACAGCACATTTGAAGAGCAATTGAGTCACAGCCA
>MWVW01000054.1_pt1 | contig 27448 bp, 28 predicted proteins | sample 1047191 | NCBI WGS metagenome assembly MWVW01 (sample SAMN06349985, study PRJNA376086) | soil metagenome | isolation source: MtG22-5 sample Antarctic (ecotone) | place: Antarctica
GCAACTGCTTACACGTTGGTCCTGCAAAGGCGGGATTTCGTACTTCCGAGAATGCGCCCTCTCGGACACTTGGTTCTGCTTCTCTGACAACGTATGATGCTTTGAGGTTGTTATGTTGAGCAGCCTAAATCGCGTAAAGCTGGGTAATATTCTCCAAAGATAAAAAAGGAGGAAGAATGGGAGAAGAATTCAAGATCAGTTACAGGGTAATGGCCTCAGACGATCTCGAAAAATGGAGACTGTACGATAGCACGGATACTGTTGTTATTGAGGTCATAAAGGGCGCGAGTCAGACGTGGACCGCCCAGGCTATGCGACAAGCAGCAGAGGAGGTAGAGAAAATGTCTATCGCAAAGTGGGAGGAAGTGAACTCCAGAGCTAAGTAAAGCCGAACATCTATCTTGAGCAGTTGCAACAGTTGCTATAAGAGGATTATTTGGAAGTAGGGTAGATAGACGCGGCATAGCCAGAGCGATCAATACGAGCAGTGAAACTACGGTTAGAAGAGGTGTGAGAAAGGGTAATTTCAGAGTGGTCGTCAAAGCGATTAGCCTCTTCGAGTTTGAGATCCTCAAATTCTAATTCGTAGGCACTAGAGATAGCAGACTTCGCGCTTCTAATCGAATAATCGAGGTCCGGCGGGGGTAGGGCTATCCGGGCGGGTGTTACCGGACTATCGGCATCCACGAGGGCGAATAATCATGCGGACCCACAACATCTAGTGATGACTACCATGCTCACGGTGTGGTGAGTAGCGTTCCCGGAAGCCTTCGAGCGTCGTTTTATACGGGATCGTGGATACGAGCTTCCGAGAACCACCATTATCGGAAATGGGCCGTATCGGGACGGGGTATCGGGACGGGGCGAAGCCAAGAAACGTGCCCTGCAACTGGAGGTGTAGATCCTGGATCTACAGCCTCGATGTCCTCCACAACGTCGAGTTGCATCCCCCAACCCCGCGAATCGATCACTGCAACCGTTGCAGACTTATGTTGCATCCCCCAACCCTACGAAACTTGCCTTGCAACCGGCCACGCTGCGGAAGAAGCGCACACGCTCCTGTAGCACGATCAGCCGGTCCAACTGGCGGCCGTACTCCGCGTCTGTGATCTCCCCGGATGCGCGGCGGCGGGCCAGCCGCTCGAAGGCGTCCTCGCTCATCGGTTGCACCTGCGACATGGGACGGCCTCGATAACCTCGACCTCTTCACCGTCTTCTTCGACAAGATGTCCGATGTAGACGACGCCGCCGTAGCAGCCATGGGGGGCTTTCAGGCGCTCCAGGAGCTCCAGGCGCTCCAGGCACGAGAAGTGGGCGTCGAGAGCTTCGCTGTCGTCGTGGTGGTGGTGTACTCTGGTGGTGGCCATGAAGCGCTCCTTCGTGGTCCGGCCTCGGGGGTGTTTCCGCACCCGCCGGGGCGTTTCTATGTCTAGGCACACTCTAACCTATCTCTGCGTTGTAGTCAATACTTTTTTATGCTATTATGTCGGAAAGAATACCCGAGCCGGGAGGCGCGTTTGGAGAAGTTGCGGCAAATAAGAGAGCGGGCTGGATATAGCCAGCAGGAACTAGCCGATACAGCCGGCGTGAGTCAGCACACCATTAGCGAAATAGAACTCAGCCGGCGCAAGCCACAGGGGCGCACCCTCCGTAAACTCGCTGGCGTGTTGGGCGTCGAGGTGGCGGACTTCTTCCCAAAAGCTCCGGCGTCGCCGCCTGACTTCGAGGACGAGCGGCGCGTAGATGTCTATGGCATGGTGCTGGCCGCTGCTAGACGCCAGGCGAACCAGGACGAGCAGGCTGCCGCCCGGACGTGGGAGAGCGAGCGCCCGCAGACGTACTTCATGCGCCACGAGAACGAGGTTGTTGTCCGCCTGCTGGAACACTCCCCCGATGAGGTAGCGGGCACCCTTGTTGAAATGGCGCGCCACTGCGTGCAGCTAGAGAGCCGACTAAGTAAGGAAGCCACTTCGGCGGAGGCGGCACGGAGCGCCGCCACATGAGAGGCGAAGAAAAAGGGCCCGCCGACAGCGAGCCCCGGACCCAAGACCTTCCTTCCGAAAGGATGTAGCGTGATTATAAACCACGATGAACAAGAGCGCACCCCCGAAAATAGCCGTTTTGCCGAAGAGGCCGCCAAGTACCGCCGGCGGGGATGGGCGACCATACCGACCAAGCCGCGCTCGAAAGAGCCGAACCTCCGCGAGCTGCGGCCGTACCTCGCACGCAAGGCGACGCAGGAAGAGATCGGCGCTTGGTCCTGGCCCGGCGTTGGTATCGTTACCGGCCCGCTCTCAGGCGTCCTAGTACTGGACGCTGACGGCCCCGAGGGCGAGGCGGAGCTGAAGAAGCACGGCCACCCTGTTACCCCGATGGCCAGAACGCAGGACGGAGGCCTACACCTCTACTTCAAACATCCGGCCTACCATGTTGGAACCGGCATACGGGTAGCGCCCGGCCTCGACGTAAAAGCGGCCGGTGGGTACGTAGTAGCGCCGCCGTCCGTTGGGCCGTCCGGGCGTGCGTACGAGTGGATCGTCTCGCCAGACGTCGCGGACCTCGCGGAGCCGCCGGGGTGGCTTATGGGCCTCCTCGAAAGGGAACGGCCGAAAGGGCCAGCCGGGCCGGTAGGGGAGCGCATACCGCCAGGGGAGCGAAACAAGGGGCTCGCGAGCATAGCGGGAACCATGCGGCGCCGTGGTATGGGCGAGGCGGAGATCTTAGCCGCGCTGCATGTGACAAACGAGCAGCGCTGTCAGCCGCCGCTCGAGGCGGAGGAGGTAGCGAAGATCGCGGCGAGCGTGGCCCGCTACGCGCCGGCCGGGAATACCGCCCAGATCTCAGTGAATGGCCACGGGGGCGCTGCCCCTCCACGCGGGTACAACCTTACGGACCTCGGCAACGCCGAGCGGTTCATCGCGCAGCACGGCGAGGACGTGCGCTACTGTTTCCCGTGGGCAAAGTGGCTCGTTTGGACGGGGACCAGGTGGGGACGCGACGACGCCGGCAAAGTGCACAGGCTCGCCAAAGAGGCCGTACGCGGGATCTACCGGGAAGCGTCCGACGAAGCGGACGAAGAACGGCGCAAGGCCCTGGCAAAGCACGCCTCGCGGTCGGAGGGCGCGGACAAGATCAAGGCCATGCTCGAGCTTGCCAAGTCGGAGGTTCCCGTATCGCCGGACGAGCTTGACGCGGAGACTATGCTCCTGAACGTCCTCAACGGCACGCTGGACCTCCGGACCGGGGAGCTGCGGGACCACCGCCGCGACGACCTTATGACCAAACTCGCTCCGGCCGAGTACGATCCGGGCGCCGAGGCGCCAAGCTGGCAGGCGTTCCTGGAGCGGGTGCTGCCGGGTGAGGACCTCCGGGGCTTCGTACAGCGCGCCGCCGGCTACAGCGCCACCGGGGACACCTCCGAACAATGCATGTTCATCCACCACGGGCCCGGGGCAAACGGAAAGAGTACCTTCCAGGAGACGCTCGCCGCCGCGCTGGGCGACTACGCCATGAGGACCCCGACAGAGACGCTTCTGGTGAAACACTCCGGCGGCGTCCCTAACGACGTGGCGCGGCTCAAGGGCGCCAGGTTCGTGGCGGCTTCCGAGACGGAAGAGGGGCGGCGTTTGGCGGAGTCACTGATAAAGGATCTCACCGGCCAGGACACCATAAGCGCCCGGTTCATGCGGGCCGAGTGGTTCGACTTCAAGCCGACCCATGCGCTGCACCTGTCCACGAACCACAAGCCGGAGATCCGAGGGACGGACGCCGCGATCTGGCGCCGCATTCGGCTCGTGCCGTGGGCGGTGACGATCCCGCCGGCGGAGCAGGATAAGAAACTGCCGGAGAAGCTACGGGCAGAGCTTCCCGGCGTGCTGGCGTGGATCGTGCGCGGGTGCGTCGCGTGGCTGCGAGGGGGCCTCAAGGCGCCAGAGGAGGTGCGCCGGGCCACGAAGGCCTACCGGGCAGAGATGGACGTTCTCGCCGCCTTCCTTGCGGACTGCTGCGTACGCGGCGAGAACGAGGAGGAATTCGCCGGCGAATTGTGGGGAGCCTGGAAGCGTTGGAGCGAGGAAACCGGGGAGCAAACCGGCACGCAAAAACGGTTCGGCGGCCGGCTCGCGGAACGCGGATTCCTGAACCATCGGGATAGCAAAACGGGGCGGAAAGTGTGGGCCGGGGTGTCTTTGAGGCCGAACTGGGAGTCCAGGGCCGGGATTTCGCTGAACCATTCGAATGCGGGAATCGCGATAGGTAAAGGGAATCACAGATCGGCTGAACCATCCGAACCGAAAAACGACATAAGCAGCTTAGATTTTCTTCGTGAAGAGGTTATGTGTAAAAAAGGTTCGGATGGTTCAGAAGGTTCAGCCGCGCCGGTGCCGGACGAGTCGGCCACGGGCGAGCAGCTGCAGCGGATACGCAAGCTGGTCGCGGAGGGCATGAAGGAAGACTGGGCGCGCGATGCGGTCCTCGGCAAAGGACGGAGGAGGTAATGAGCGCCTGGCAGCTCCTCCCGGCCGTCCGCGAACTTTATAGTCGCCTCCCCGAGATGTACTACCGCCAGCCCTGGGAGCTGCAGCACGCCCTCTTTTCCCTCGGCTACACGGACGACCTGGCCGACGAGGCGGAGATCGCCGCGGCCGTCGAAGTGGCGCGCGCGGACTGGCCACAGCGGGAGGCAGCATGAGCCGCATACTCCGGTGCGCCGCTTGCGCCAAGCGCATAAGGCTGAAGAGTCTCGAAATTCTCGACCGGTCGAGAATTGTTTCCGCCATTCTGAGCGGTGGGTTGTTCTGGCCAAAGGCCGAAATAGCCGCAGGCGTCGAGGACGATACGAACAGACGGCGATGTAGAGCTCGTCGGTTGCAGTGGATTCACCACAAGGGAGGATGTGCTTCTGGCCACGACCTCACCAGCTGCAGACACCCAAGCGAAAGCGAAGCTGAAAGGAGCATGATTTGACCATCGAGATCCTAGAGGCGGCGATGACCCGCCCGGATGTGGGCGGCACGCCGGCCCTGCCTAAGCGCACCGGCCCTAAGGGGCTACTACCGGGCACGTGGGTCGAGAGGACCCTGAAGGTTGCCTACACGGACTGCCACGGCGCCGGCCGGGAGACGACCGGGACGCTCCTGGACGTGTATCCCTTCGGCCCTGTCCTGAACCTCTCCGGAGAGAAGACGGTCCTGTCGTGGGATTGCCTTCGCGCCGTGACCCTGATCAACGACTAGCGAAGAAAGGAACAGTGTAATGATGGAACAGCAAGAAGCCACGATCCCGCGTATAGCTGAGGAGTCCGAGGAGTCCGCGCTACGGGAGGCGCGGAGCGAAGCCCGCGAAGCTCGGCAAGAGCAGGTAGATTTTCCCGAGTTCGAGACAATGATCCAGCGGGTGCAGAAGGGCCTCGATTTGAGGGCGGAAGAAGTGCGCCAAGACCGCCGCCTGACCAAGGGCGAGCAGCGCGCGCAGATTACGGATCTCTGGAACCGTGTGTCGGATTATCATGAGAGAATGCTTAAGGCCCATGAGTCTGGCCTCGCCGACCGCGTGGGCGAGCAAGAGCGGGCTGTGTTCTACACTTTCCCGCCGCTCCGGGACAGCATCCGCGCGGCTTATAACGATCTCTCTACCCGCACCACCTCCTCCGGAGGCGCGGAGGGCGCGATCCACGCACGTGAGGAACTCCAGCGCCAATGGGAAAGAGCCGTCCGTACGGGAGACACCGCGCTTCAGACGGCAGTGGGGCACATTGCAACGGAGCGCGGCATGGAACCCCTACGCGATCAATGGCTCGCGACTTCGGCGGAGCGGACAGAGGCGTGGCAGCGCTACGGTGAGGCCCGTACCAAACTTGCCAGCTGGCGCGACCCGAAAGAGCGGATGATGGGCACCTTGACGGGCCGGTGGTCCTTGGCGAAGCCGCCAGAGGCCTGAGAGCCGAGCGAAGCTAGGAAGAAAAGGGGGCAGGACCGTTGACCGGCCAATGTAGCTCTATCAAGCCAAGCGGCGCGCGCTGCAGGGGGGCCGCTACGGGCCAGCACGGCCTCTGTTGGGCCCACGACCCGAAGAACGCCGCGAAACGCCGCCAGATGGCTTCCAAGGCCGGCCGGAGCAAGCCCAGCCGCGAGGTGGCCGGCCTCAAGGAAGAGATAAAGGCCGTGATAGCAGACGTGCGTGGCGGGGATCTTGGCCGCGCCGACGCCGCAGTGATGATCCAGGGCTACAGGGCGCTCAAAGACTTCATCGCCCTGGAGCGCCAGATCAGGGAGACCGAGAGCCTGGAGGCGCGCATCGAGGAGCTGGAGCGGGTCCAGGCGAACCGGGCGAAGCCAGCGGGCAGCGTATGGCAGCAATCGAAAGGAGGCTAGAGATGCTGACGACCATTGAGAGGCGAGTGCGGCAGCTGGAGGCAACGACCGGCGGCGGGGGCCATTGCCCGGTGTGTGGCGGCCCCGACGACCGCCCTCCTTCGATTAGGTTCGTGGACCCCGACAAGGCTCCGCCTGATGAGTGGTGCGGGACGTGCGGCCGCACGCTTGCCACCACCATTTTCCTGAATTGGGGAGACGCGCGGTAGCTTGTACCGAGCTTGACGGCGCTTGACGCCCCCGCGCAGGGCTTTCGGCCCCGGTCCTAATGGTCTAGCATGGGGCCGTGGACGAAGGGGATAGACGCGGGGTAGACCGTCTCACGATCCAAGAAGCGGCCCGCCGGCTCGGGGTTTCAGAGGGCGCCGTCCGCAAGCGGGTCACTCGCGACACCCTGCAGCACGAAAAGAAAGACGGGCGGGTGTACGTCTTCCTGGACGCAGGGGTAGACGATGTACAGGACGAAGGGGTAGACCCTAACAACGATGCACTCATATCCCAGCTCAGGGACGAGGTGGCCTATCTTCGAGACGAGAACCGACGCAAAGACGAGATAATCATGCAGCAGGCCATGACCATGCGGCAGCTCACCGCAGCACCGTCCCAGGAGCCTCCAGAAGCCACCGAGACGGCCGAGGAAGAGGCGGAGAGGGTACGGCCCCGGTCCGATGCCCCAGGCGCTCAGGAAGGCGCACGGCGGCCTTGGTGGCGAAGGATGTTCGGCCGCGCTTGATACTTTGTCGCAACAGCGCTTGATGCACTCCCAGCGTAGCTAAGTGTAGGAGTTCGCAACTGCTTACACGTTGGTCCTGCAAAGGCGGGATTTCGTACTTCCGAGAATGCGCCCTCTCGGACACTTGGTTCTGCTTCTCTGACAACGTATGATGCTTTGAGGTTGTTATGTTGAGCAGCCTAAATCGCGTAAAGCTGGGTAATATTCTCCAAAGATAAAAAAGGAGGAAGAATGGGAGAAGAATTCAAGATCAGTTACAGGGTAATGGCCTCAGACGATCTCGAAAAATGGAGACTGTACGATAGCACGGATACTGTTGTTATTGAGGTCATAAAGGGCGCGAGTCAGACGTGGACCGCCCAGGCTATGCGACAAGCAGCAGAGGAGGTAGAGAAAATGTCTATCGCAAAGTGGGAGGAAGTGAACTCCAGAGCTAAGTAAAGCCGAACATCTATCTTGAGCAGTTGCAACAGTTGCTATAAGAGGATTATTTGGAAGTAGGGTAGATAGACGCGGCATAGCCAGAGCGATCAATACGAGCAGTGAAACTACGGTTAGAAGAGGTGTGAGAAAGGGTAATTTCAGAGTGGTCGTCAAAGCGATTAGCCTCTTCGAGTTTGAGATCCTCAAATTCTAATTCGTAGGCACTAGAGATAGCAGACTTCGCGCTTCTAATCGAATAATCGAGGTCCGGCGGGGGTAGGGCTATCCGGGCGGGTGTTACCGGACTATCGGCATCCACGAGGGCGAATAATCATGCGGACCCACAACATCTAGTGATGACTACCATGCTCACGGTGTGGTGAGTAGCGTTCCCGGAAGCCTTCGAGCGTCGTTTTATACGGGATCGTGGATACGAGCTTCCGAGAATGACTATTATCGGACATCCACCACGGCGCATAAACGGCCCTCTACCCCGAGAGGATTACCCGCAACCACTCACGCTCTTGTTCTTCCACCATCTTGAAGCTACGCAGCCTGTGAGGATCCATGTGACTGTCAATGGCGGACCGGACAAGCTCGCGCAGTTCGTCGGGTGGGATAGCGTCGAGTTCCACGGAGTCGGTCCCGTGGATCCGCCGGAACGCGGCAGCCCGACTATCACTCGACTTTGTGGGCCGTGTTGGAAGGTCCCAGAGGTCTATCTGGCCTCGGTCTACCGCCAGGCGCTCGACGTGGATCTCGGAGTCTGGCGCGCGCCGCATGAGCTCACGCTCGACCGTCGCCGCTATCGAGATCCCCGAAGGATCAAAGTCAGTCAGCACGTAGATGTGGTGCGGGCGCCCGTCGGCCTCGATCTGTTCGGCGGCCTCCTGTAGATACGTGACCGAGGCGAACCCCCGAGTAACGTGCAGCCCGAGCCCGCACTCGTTGACCACCGTCGGAGTCAGCACGCCCTTCAGCGCATCCTTCTCTAGCCAGACCTCGACGTTGACCTCTGAGGCGGACCAGTAGTCTTTCCTGTAGAGCCCAGCCGCGAAGTCTGTAAACTCGCCAAGATCGTTGTATCGCCTGTAGCCGTGGACGTAGCGCGTACCGTCCACGATCCAACCGTAGGGTAGGGCTAAGGCCTCGCGCATAGCCAAGAGCCGGCGCTGTACCACGTTGTAGCCCTGGCCCTCATCCTTTGGCACGAGCCCGCGATTCACCGCCTGATAGAAGACCTGGCGAACCGTGGCCGGGCGCACCTCTTCGACTATCTCGAAGAGGGCGCCCTCGAGGGCGGCAATCTCCGCCTTAGTCCGCCGATACCGCTTTAGTGGTCTAGCCTTATAAACCATCTACTCCTCGCCGCAAAGGGCCGGGGCTTCACTGGCCTGCCCCTACCTGTACGCTCCTATGCCCTATCCGCGCAGCGCCGGCACGGGACCGCTTCCACGATCTCCACCTCTTCACCATCCTCTTCGACAAGATGGCCGATGAAGACGAGCCCGTCGTAGCAGCCGTGCGGCGTGTCGTCGTCGCGGGTGGGTGGGTGTACTCTGGTGGTGTCCACAGGTGCCTCCTGTTGGGCCGGAGCCCGGGAGCGCGGGAACGCTCGCCGGGCTCAATGTTTACGGACTAGAAGGGCAGGTCGTCGAACTCCTCTTCGCCCTCTTCGGCGGCCTTCTTCTCGGCCGCCGTTACCTCCGGCGGCAAGACGTTGACCACGCGGTTGCGATCGCGCTGCTCGTCCTCGTCGTAGTTCTTCTCAACGACGATCCGGCATGGCTTGCCCGCGAGGATCTCGGGGCCCCAATCGACGACCGGGCGCCTCTCCTTGAGGTCGTGGCCCCACCGCATATCGGTGGCCGTTGACTTGCCGAGGATGCGCCGCGCCCACTCCATGCCCTTGGCCTTGGGGCCAAAGGACAGAGACGTGCTACCGGCGGGCTGTGCATCCTCGGAGAAACCAGCGGGTTGGAAGATCCATTGGACATACTCGTCGCTGAAAGAGCTGGGCCGCTTCTTCATGGCGGCAATCGTGGCGGGGTAGGTACCGGCTTCGAGGATCTCGGGCTTGAACGCCGAGACGGTAAAGGTGTCTTCACTCATTCGCTTGTTCACTTCCCTTCGTGTCAATCGTGCGCTTTGTGCCTGTTGGCTAGGCCAGTCTGGCGGCTGCGCTCCTGACTCTACGCGTGCTACTCTTCGGCTATTCCTTTCGGCCTCCCTTCGAGGTCGCGCTCCCGGGATGCTTTGGTCGGCGCCGGGGGCTTTTCTACGCTACGTCCCCATTATCCACACTGTGCGTGTATTAGCAAGAGGGAAACAGCCTTTTTCTACGTTTTTTTTGCCTTTTGTCCTTGCAGCCTCGACGGCCCATCTATAAAATGGCTGCGATGAGGCCCACCGGCAACAGGAGGCGTATGGACAGGCTGGCAGAACTACGCGAGAGGCGCGCGCTCACGCTGCGGGAACTCTCAGAAATGAGCGGCGTGGCCGCCGACACCATCAATCAGATAGAGCTCGGCCACAGGAAAGCGCGGCCCTCGACGTTGAGGAAGCTAGCGAAGGCCCTCGACGTAGACGTTAGGGAACTCTTCGAGGAGCCGGCACTTTCGGGAAAAGTTGAAGCCCCGAGGGAGGCGGGGCCAGAAGACGGAGAAACACCTGTCCGCCTGAGCGATGCTGAAGTGCTTTCGACCGTAGCAGCGTTGTGGGAAGCTCAGCTATCACGCGGGCATTACGACGAAGCTACGCTCCGGAAGATGTACATAACGGCCGGAGTTCTGGTGATGAACCACGTATCGAACGTCGGGGAATCCCGGGGAAATCTTCGTCCAGATCTCCTAGCCCAACTCGAAGCAGCCGAGGAACGATTCGCGGCCGTAGACAACCAAGTCTTGGAGATCCTCGAAAAGATCCAGCGCGGACACGCTGCGCCGCAGGATGAGCTCGCCAAGAAGCGCGGGGAGCGCCTCCAGGAAATGAGAGGCGGCCCGCAAGCGAGCCATGCTTAAAGCCATAAACAAGCAGGCCGCTAGTGCAAGTAGCGGCGCGAGGCTGTCGCAGAAAGGAGTTAAATGACTGCGACGAACACATTGTACCAAGCCGAAGAACTTTGGCACCACATCTACGGGGATGAGCGCGGGATCCTGGCGATCTCATACATGAAACGGGGGAAGGAAGGATCCTTCCAAACCGAGTATTTCGAGTATCCCGGACGCGCTCAGGAGGCCGCCGAACGTGCGCACGAGCTCTCCGAGGCCGGCCACGACGTATGGCATTGTGCACACCTGTTAATGGACACGCGGCGCACCAAGAAGAACGCCGCGCCCATGCTGGCACTCTACGCCGACGGCGACGGGGCACAGGTGCCCGACGGGCTGCCGAACCCGTCCGCCGTGGTTAAATCATCAAACGGACGAGACCAGTTCTACTGGGCGTTATCAATGGCAGTACCACCGGAGATTGGGGAGAACCTCAACTGTCGTTTCGCCTACGCGATGGGCGCCGACAAAACGGGTTGGGACCTGACGCAGCTCCTCAGGCCGCCGGGCACGAAGAACTACAAGTACCCCGATGCCCCAACGGTCTTCCTCGAGGACCTTACCGGGATCGTCTACGACGCGGCCGAGCTGGACCGGATCCTACCGCCGCTACGCGCGTCAACTCGGAACGGCTACCGCACCGAAGAGGGCGTCGAAGATCCGCCCGTCGAGTTGGGCGCCGCGGCCCTGAAGGTGTGGCGCGGCGAGAAACCGAAGGCGAAGGATACCGGCGAGATAGACCGCTCGGCCTCCCTTATGAAGATCGGCCGCGTTCTCTACGATGCCGGAGCCTCCCGGGGCGTGGTGGCGATGGCCCTCAAGGAACGTGACCAAGCCCTCGGCTGGGAGTGCTACACGAACCGCCCTGACGCCGACAAACAGTACCAGGCCATCGTCAACGTCCTCGAGGGCGAAGGCCGCACCCAAAGCGTCCCTATCAACCTCAACGGCTCAAGCCCCAAAACCACCGGCAAGCAGTCCACGCCCACGCACGACGAACTCCGCGACCGCTGGATCGGTGCCAACCCGCACCATACCCACGGCCTCGGGGAGTGGCGCCGCTACGAAGGCGGTATCTGGCCCGCGGTCCCCGAAACCTCGGTCAAGGCTGATATCTCCAGCATCATCGAGGAGGCCAAGCCCGAAGGCATCAAGCCCACGGCGAGCATACTCTCGAGCGTAACCGAGCTCACCCGCATCAAAGTCTACGTCGCCGATGAGAGATGGGACGCGGACCCGGACACTCTCGTCTGTAAGAACGGTGCTCTTCGCATCTCGGCCGGCGAGCTCCTCGACCACCGGCCCGGCCACTACGCCACGAGCGCCGTGCCTTACGAATACGACCCGAACGCGGCACCCGCGATCTGGCGCTACTTCCTGGAGAACACAGTCCCTGCCGATGCCGCCTTCTTGCAGGAGTTCGCCGGCTACGCCCTCACCACCGAGATGGCCCACGAGCTCGCCATATGGCTGTTCGGTCCGCCAGGCAGCGGCAAGAGCACCTTTATCGCCGGGCTTGCAGCCATGCTCGGACACCGTGCCGGGATCCTCGGCCTGGCGGACCTCGAGCGCAGCCGGTTCACGCTTGCGGACTTACCCGGCAAGACGCTGGTCGTGGCGAGCGAGCAACCGTCCTCTTACCTCGCATCGACCAACACACTCAACGCCATCATCTCCGGCGAGCCGATCCAGGTCGAGCGAAAGTATCACGACCCGTTCACCGTGATACCGAAGGCAAAGGTATGCTGGGCCATGAACGAACTGCCGAGGGTGGCGGACGCCAACTCGGGACTCTTCCGGCGCGTCAAAGTCGTCACTTTCCCACAGCTATCGGAAAGCGCGCGCGACCCACAAATCAAGCGCTGTATCGAGCAGGAGGGCGCCGGGATACTCAACTGGGCCCTCCAGGGCTTGCGGCGCCTCAAAGAGCGTGGACACTTCGATGTTCCCGTCGGCGTCATCGACGCCACCAGGCAATTCCAGGAGCACAACGACGTGCCCGCCCTCTTCGTTGAGGACCGGTGCATCCGGGAAGCGGACCTCAAGGTCCAGGCCAGCCAACTCTATGACGAGTATAAGGATTGGTGCATCGATAACGGCCACCGCCCACAGTCCTCTACACGCGTGGCCGACGACTGGGCGCGGCTCGGTTTCGAGAAGACGACTTCCAACGGACGGCGCTTCTACCGAGGTGTCGGGTTACGTCTCGCAGGGGAGCGTTGATGGCCGTCAAGTGTCTACCTAAGTGTCTACCTACCGCACCGCAACCCTCTACACCCACGAGTAGAGGGTTGCGGCCTGTAAGTAGAGGGTTGGTAGATACTTGCGTAGAGGGTTGTATTTCGCTTATTCGCCTTATTCAAGCAGAAAAAACAGAGTTTTGTAGAGGGTGTAGATACTTCTTCTTAAACTGTTCCAAAGAGAGGGTAAAAAAAGAGGCAAAAAAGGTAAAAAAAGCGTATAGGGATAACAATAGGGACAAGTATCTACACCCTCTACATGCTGAACGCCTATTTAGAGGCACGATATGAGCCGCACACTCCGCTGCGCCGGCTGCGCCAGGCGCATCAGGCCGCACCATCCGCACATCGGCGTGGAGGACCTCGCTACAGGCGAAGAGTTCAGCTATCACGCCCGCTGCCAGGAGAGGGCCGCCGAAGAGACCGCCACGCGCCTGCAGCGCGGCAAGGTCTACGTCCTTCACCACTACCACAGCGCCCTGTGTCCCGACGAGGCCCCGGGCCCCGGATGCGCCGGCGGATGCTTCGATACCCCTAGCTTTAGAGCAGAGGTGGCGAACTGATGGCCGAGGCTATGCAACACGGCGCGGGCGTTACGGAAGCTGAAATTAGGGCCGGTGCGGTTTTCGGCATCCGTAACACGGCGGACGCCGCACAGGGCGTTACGGAAGTTACGGAAGCCGAGAGTGCGCGCGCTTCGCTAATCAGGAGCCGGAACGGGCACCGCATCAACTGGCGGTTGTTGGCGGCGGCCAGACAGGAAGCCGCCGGGCAGGTCAAGAAGGCGAAAGAGCGCGCCGGCAAGGGTGCGAACATCCTTGAGTTCCTGGACGCGCTGTTCGAGTACGACGTGCCGGAAGAGAAGGAGGCCCAGCGCCTTGCGGAGGAAGCGCGCCGCACCGCCGAACTGTGCGGCCAATGTGGACGGGCATTCGGCGAGGGCGCGGCGGTTTATTTCGCGCCGAAAGTTTATGTCGGCATGGCGACGCTGGTACGCGAACCGCGCTTCCAGTCTACGGCCGTGTGCGAAGGGTGCGCCCCAAAATACCTACTCGAGCGCGAGCATGACCGCACCGGCTGGCGCATGTTCATAAACGAGCCGTGCGACACATGCGGGCGCCAGGTGGTCTCCCGCACAACGCACGGAATGTGGCGCCTGAGGCGCCACGTCTTCTGCTGCGCGAGGTGCCAGTGGACCCACCACAACACGGCCAGGAACGAACGAGGCGTCCGCGCCCGCGAAAAAGTCTGCGAGGTGTGCGGCGAAGAGTTCACCGCCAAGAGAGTGGACGCCAAGACATGCTCGCCGGCGTGCAAACAGAAGGCTTACCGACGGCGGAGGGCCACGAACTAATGAGAGAAGGGAGCCTGGTGGACGTAGCACGAGCAGACACCGTGAACGCCGAGTTGGAAAGGCTGATAAGCCGAAGGGCGTCACAGGACAGGCCTGATCCGGACGAGCAAAGCGCGCTGTGGAAGGCGAGCGTGAGGGCCCACAACGCCCGTAGGCGGGAAGAGCTGAGGGCGGCATGGTGCGAGTACCACCAGCGCCAGGCCGAGCGCCACAGGGCCATTCTCGAGGCCCTGATAGCAGAGCACGAAGCCAAGGCAAGAAAACTACAGGAAGGAATGGTGTGATGGAACAGCAGCAAGCACAGCAGGAAGCCACGATCCCCCGCGTCGCTGAAGAGTCGGAGGAGTCCGCGCTACGGGAGGCGCGGCGCAGCGAAGTTACGCAACGCGAGGTAGCTTTCCCCGAGTTTGAGGCAATGAACCAGAAGCTACAGAAGGGCCTCGACCTTCGCGTTGAAGAGGTGCGCCAAGACCGCCGCTTGACGAGGCCGGAACAACGCGCGCAGATTACGGATCTGTGGAACCGCGTGTCCGAGTACCACGCCACGACGTTTAAGGCCCATGAGGAAATTCTTGAAGACCAGGCGGCCACGCAAGAGCAGGCTGTGTTCTACACTTTCCCGCCGCAGCGGGATTCCGTGCGTTCCGCATACAACGATCTCAACCGCCGCACCGAGGGCACCGGGGACGCGGACAGCCGGATCCACGCCCGCGAAGAGCTTGAGCGCCAGTGGGAGAGGGCCGTGCGCACGGGAGACACGGCCCTTCAGACTGCAGTCGGGCACATTGCAACGGAGCGCGGCATGGAAGGGCTGCGTGATGCATGGCTCGCGACTTCGGCGGAGAGGACGGAGGCGTGGGAGCGCTACGGCGAGGCTCGCACCAAACTCGCCAACTGGAAAGATCCACAAGCGCGCATGCTCGGCCGGCTGACGGGGCGGTGGTCCCTTCAAAAGCCACCAGAGGCGTAGAGCCCACCGTGCCTAGACGCTGCACGGTCTGCGCGCACCCGGAGCGGGAGGCCATCAACAAGGCCCTCGTTGCAGGCGAGCCGTACCGAAGCGTGGCGAATCGTTATGATTCGTTATCTCAGGCCGCCGTGCAGCGCCACGAAGTGAACCATATACCCGCCACACTAGCCAAGGCGAAGGAGGCCAAAGAGGTGGCGCACGCCGATAACCTACTCGGCCAGGTCCGCGCCCTGCAATCCAAGACTCTAAGCATCCTCCTACGTGCCGAAGGCGCCGGCGACCTGCGTACCGCGCTCTCAGCCGTCCGGGAGGCCAGGGGCAACGTCGAGTTACTGGCGAAGCTCTCCGGCGAGCTGGACGAGCGCCCCGTGGTGAACGTCCTCGTCTCTGCCGAATGGCTACAGCTGCGTACGACATTGGTAGCTGCCCTAGAGCCCTACCGTGATGCGCGTGAGAGCGTCCTGCGGGCCATAGGGGACGGCGGTAATGGTAGAGCTTAGGAATGACCTCCGGGACGATCTACAGGACGACCTCCGCCTTGCCCTGGACCGCGTGGCGTTTGCCGAACGGCTCGGCCTCGCCTGTGATTATTGGCAAGAGCACCTCCTACGATCCACGGCGGACCGGACCCTCCTCCTTTGCTGCCGGCAGTCGGGGAAGTCCACCATGGCCGCCGTGCTCGCCCTACACCGCGCGCTCTACCACCCGAACAGCCTGATACTCTGCCTCGCCCCGGCCCTACGCCAGTCACAGGAACTCTTCGCCAAGGTGGCGGGCTTCTATAGGGACCTCGGGCGGCCAGTCGCGCCGCAGGGTGAGCGCCGGCTTAGTCTAGAGCTCTCAAACGGCTCCCGCATCGTCACCTTGCCGGGCACAGAGCGCACCGTAAGGGGTTTCTCCGGCGTGGACCTACTCCTCCTGGACGAGGCCGCCCGCGTTGAGGATGGCTTGTTTTACGCGGTAAGGCCCATGCTCGCTGTCTCAGGCGGCGCCCTGATAATGCTCTCTACGCCCTACGGTAAGCGCGGCGTGTTCCACGAGGAGTGGACGAACGGCGAGGGATGGACGCGCTACGAAGTGCCGGCGGCACAGGTTCCGAGAATACCGGCATCCTTCCTTGAGGCCGAGCGGCGAAGCATGCCGGAGTGGTGGTTCGCGCAAGAATACGGCTGTGAATTCAGGGAAACCGAGGACCAGCTATTCACGCACGACATGATAGAGGGCGCCCGAGACGACGCCCTGGATGAGTACCGATTTGAAAGGGACGACGAACTATGGAACACCGCTTGAAGTACATGGTGAGTGCCGACTTCGGCCAAACCACAGACTACACAGCCGTTGCCGTCACACGCCGTCGTCTAGTGCCCGTGGGCAAGAAGTACAACGCCACGGGCTGGCGCATGGAGGGTGACCTATACAACCCACGCCGCATCGAGTACCAGGAAGCGCGCCAGGACGTAGAGCAGCACTATGACCTTATACGCTTGGACCGGGTGCAGCTCAGGACTTCTTACACACGGATAGCGAAGGGGATAGTGAGGCTCATCCGGGAGCTCAACCACCTGCACCGCAAAGAGGATAATCTGCGCCCGCGCCAGCCTGTAGACGTAGGGCTCGCCATAGACGAGGGCGGAGTGGGCAAGGCTGTAAAGGACATCCTCGTGGACGCCCTGGCGGACGGCATCAAGGACCAGGACGGCGAGCCCTACGTGATCTTTCTGCCCGTCACCGTCCACGGCGGCGCCAACACGACTAAGAGCGGCGGCTACTGGCATATCCCAAAGAGGGACCTCGTGCACGCCGGCATAGTCGCCTTCCAGAACCAGACGCTACACGTGGCCAGACTCCGACACCGTGGCGTGCTCGAAGAGGAGCTGAAGAACTACCGCCTGAAACAGAATCTCGCCACGGGGCACGCCGGCTTCGAGCCTTTGCGCGAGGGCCAGCACGACGACATGCTCTTCGCCACGTGCCTTGGGGTATGGGCGTGGGAGCGGGCTATCGAGAAGCAAGAGTACATCGCCTTCCCGGGCGAGTGGGCGGACGAGGGCGTGCCGGTGAACGTCGTGGGCCGGCGCCGCTCCGCCTGACGAGAGGTAGCTTGTAACGAGCTTGACGGCGCTTGGCGGCCCCGCGCAGGGCTTCGGCCCCGGTCCTAATGGTCTAATATCCCCCTCGTGGGAGAGGACCATATGGCGCCGGGCGTGTCGCGGTACACCGTGGCCGAGGCCGCCGACATGTTGGGCATCTCGACCGGGGCGGTCAGGAACCGTCTATCTCGCGGCAGCTTGCGGAGTGTTAAGGAAGAGGGGACCGTCTACGTCCTATTGCCCGCCGACATGTCGAGAGATACCGGGCGGGATACCCGCGACACGCCGCACGACATGCCGCCGTCTGATAGCGGCGCGCTCATATCCGCTAAGGATGAGACCATCTCCACCCTGCGCGACCAACTCGAAGCCGAGCGCCAGGCCCACGCCGAGGCGCGGCGCATCATCGCCGGCCTGGTAGAGAGGATTCCGCCCGCAATAGAGGCGCCACAGGAGCCTCCAGGAGCCGCCGAGACGGCCGAGGAGGAGGCGGAGAGGGCAGAGCCCCGCCCCGGTGCCCCAGGCGCTCAGGAAGGCGCACAGCGGCCTTGGTGGAGAAGGATGTTCGGCCGCGCTTGATACTTTGTCGCAACAGCGCTTGATGCACTCCCAGCGTAGCTAAGTGTAGGAGTTTGCAACTGCTTACACGTTGGTCCTGCAAAGGCGGGATTTCGTACTTCCGAGAATGCGCCCTCTCGGACACTTGGTTCTGCTTCTCTGACAACGTATGATGCTTTGAGGTTGTTATGTTGAGCAGCCTAAATCGCGTAAAGCTGGGTAATATTCTCCAAAGATAAAAAAGGAGGAAGAATGGGAGAAGAATTCAAGATCAGTTACAGGGTAATGGCCTCAGACGATCTCGAAAAATGGAGACTGTACGATAGCACGGATACTGTTGTTATTGAGGTCATAAAGGGCGCGAGTCAGACGTGGACCGCCCAGGCTATGCGACAAGCAGCAGAGGAGGTAGAGAAAATGTCTATCGCAAAGTGGGAGGAAGTGAACTCCAGAGCTAAGTAAAGCCGAACATCTATCTTGAGCAGTTGCAACAGTTGCTATAAGAGGATTATTTGGAAGTAGGGTAGATAGACGCGGCATAGCCAGAGCGATCAATACGAGCAGTGAAACTACGGTTAGAAGAGGTGTGAGAAAGGGTAATTTCAGAGTGGTCGTCAAAGCGATTAGCCTCTTCGAGTTTGAGATCCTCAAATTCTAATTCGTAGGCACTAGAGATAGCAGACTTCGCGCTTCTAATCGAATAATCGAGGTCCGGCGGGGGTAGGGCTATCCGGGCGGGTGTTACCGGACTATCGGCATCCACGAGGGCGAATAATCATGCGGACCCACAACATCTAGTGATGACTACCATGCTCACGGTGTGGTGAGTAGCGTTCCCGGAAGCCTTCGAGCGTCGTTTTATACGGGATCGTGGATACGAGCTTCCGAGAACCACCATTATCGGAAATGGGCCGTATCGGGACGGGGTATCGGGACGGGGCGAAGCCAAGAAACGTGCCCTGCAACTGGAGGTGTAGATCCTGGATCTACAGCCTCGATGTCCTCCACAACGTCGAGTTGCATCCCCCAACCCCGCGAATCGATCACTGCAACCGTTGCAGACTTATGTTGCATCCCCCAACCCTACGAAACTTGCCTTGCAACCGGCCACGCTGCGGAAGAAGCGCACACGCTCCTGTAGCACGATCAGCCGGTCCAACTGGCGGCCGTACTCCGCGTCTGTGATCTCCCCGGATGCGCGGCGGCGGGCCAGCCGCTCGAAGGCGTCCTCGCTCATCGGTTGCACCTGCGACATGGGACGGCCTCGATAACCTCGACCTCTTCACCGTCTTCTTCGACAAGATGTCCGATGTAGACGACGCCGCCGTAGCAGCCATGGGGGGCTTTCAGGCGCTCCAGGAGCTCCAGGCGCTCCAGGCACGAGAAGTGGGCGTCGAGAGCTTCGCTGTCGTCGTGGTGGTGGTGTACTCTGGTGGTGGCCATGAAGCGCTCCTTCGTGGTCCGGCCTCGGGGGTGTTTCCGCACCCGCCGGGGCGTTTCTATGTCTAGGCACACTCTAACCTATCTCTGCGTTGTAGTCAATACTTTTTTATGCTATTATGTCGGAAAGAATACCCGAGCCGGGAGGCGCGTTTGGAGAAGTTGCGGCAAATAAGAGAGCGGGCTGGATATAGCCAGCAGGAACTAGCCGATACAGCCGGCGTGAGTCAGCACACCATTAGCGAAATAGAACTCAGCCGGCGCAAGCCACAGGGGCGCACCCTCCGTAAACTCGCTGGCGTGTTGGGCGTCGAGGTGGCGGACTTCTTCCCAAAAGCTCCGGCGTCGCCGCCTGACTTCGAGGACGAGCGGCGCGTAGATGTCTATGGCATGGTGCTGGCCGCTGCTAGACGCCAGGCGAACCAGGACGAGCAGGCTGCCGCCCGGACGTGGGAGAGCGAGCGCCCGCAGACGTACTTCATGCGCCACGAGAACGAGGTTGTTGTCCGCCTGCTGGAACACTCCCCCGATGAGGTAGCGGGCACCCTTGTTGAAATGGCGCGCCACTGCGTGCAGCTAGAGAGCCGACTAAGTAAGGAAGCCACTTCGGCGGAGGCGGCACGGAGCGCCGCCACATGAGAGGCGAAGAAAAAGGGCCCGCCGACAGCGAGCCCCGGACCCAAGACCTTCCTTCCGAAAGGATGTAGCGTGATTATAAACCACGATGAACAAGAGCGCACCCCCGAAAATAGCCGTTTTGCCGAAGAGGCCGCCAAGTACCGCCGGCGGGGATGGGCGACCATACCGACCAAGCCGCGCTCGAAAGAGCCGAACCTCCGCGAGCTGCGGCCGTACCTCGCACGCAAGGCGACGCAGGAAGAGATCGGCGCTTGGTCCTGGCCCGGCGTTGGTATCGTTACCGGCCCGCTCTCAGGCGTCCTAGTACTGGACGCTGACGGCCCCGAGGGCGAGGCGGAGCTGAAGAAGCACGGCCACCCTGTTACCCCGATGGCCAGAACGCAGGACGGAGGCCTACACCTCTACTTCAAACATCCGGCCTACCATGTTGGAACCGGCATACGGGTAGCGCCCGGCCTCGACGTAAAAGCGGCCGGTGGGTACGTAGTAGCGCCGCCGTCCGTTGGGCCGTCCGGGCGTGCGTACGAGTGGATCGTCTCGCCAGACGTCGCGGACCTCGCGGAGCCGCCGGGGTGGCTTATGGGCCTCCTCGAAAGGGAACGGCCGAAAGGGCCAGCCGGGCCGGTAGGGGAGCGCATACCGCCAGGGGAGCGAAACAAGGGGCTCGCGAGCATAGCGGGAACCATGCGGCGCCGTGGTATGGGCGAGGCGGAGATCTTAGCCGCGCTGCATGTGACAAACGAGCAGCGCTGTCAGCCGCCGCTCGAGGCGGAGGAGGTAGCGAAGATCGCGGCGAGCGTGGCCCGCTACGCGCCGGCCGGGAATACCGCCCAGATCTCAGTGAATGGCCACGGGGGCGCTGCCCCTCCACGCGGGTACAACCTTACGGACCTCGGCAACGCCGAGCGGTTCATCGCGCAGCACGGCGAGGACGTGCGCTACTGTTTCCCGTGGGCAAAGTGGCTCGTTTGGACGGGGACCAGGTGGGGACGCGACGACGCCGGCAAAGTGCACAGGCTCGCCAAAGAGGCCGTACGCGGGATCTACCGGGAAGCGTCCGACGAAGCGGACGAAGAACGGCGCAAGGCCCTGGCAAAGCACGCCTCGCGGTCGGAGGGCGCGGACAAGATCAAGGCCATGCTCGAGCTTGCCAAGTCGGAGGTTCCCGTATCGCCGGACGAGCTTGACGCGGAGACTATGCTCCTGAACGTCCTCAACGGCACGCTGGACCTCCGGACCGGGGAGCTGCGGGACCACCGCCGCGACGACCTTATGACCAAACTCGCTCCGGCCGAGTACGATCCGGGCGCCGAGGCGCCAAGCTGGCAGGCGTTCCTGGAGCGGGTGCTGCCGGGTGAGGACCTCCGGGGCTTCGTACAGCGCGCCGCCGGCTACAGCGCCACCGGGGACACCTCCGAACAATGCATGTTCATCCACCACGGGCCCGGGGCAAACGGAAAGAGTACCTTCCAGGAGACGCTCGCCGCCGCGCTGGGCGACTACGCCATGAGGACCCCGACAGAGACGCTTCTGGTGAAACACTCCGGCGGCGTCCCTAACGACGTGGCGCGGCTCAAGGGCGCCAGGTTCGTGGCGGCTTCCGAGACGGAAGAGGGGCGGCGTTTGGCGGAGTCACTGATAAAGGATCTCACCGGCCAGGACACCATAAGCGCCCGGTTCATGCGGGCCGAGTGGTTCGACTTCAAGCCGACCCATGCGCTGCACCTGTCCACGAACCACAAGCCGGAGATCCGAGGGACGGACGCCGCGATCTGGCGCCGCATTCGGCTCGTGCCGTGGGCGGTGACGATCCCGCCGGCGGAGCAGGATAAGAAACTGCCGGAGAAGCTACGGGCAGAGCTTCCCGGCGTGCTGGCGTGGATCGTGCGCGGGTGCGTCGCGTGGCTGCGAGGGGGCCTCAAGGCGCCAGAGGAGGTGCGCCGGGCCACGAAGGCCTACCGGGCAGAGATGGACGTTCTCGCCGCCTTCCTTGCGGACTGCTGCGTACGCGGCGAGAACGAGGAGGAATTCGCCGGCGAATTGTGGGGAGCCTGGAAGCGTTGGAGCGAGGAAACCGGGGAGCAAACCGGCACGCAAAAACGGTTCGGCGGCCGGCTCGCGGAACGCGGATTCCTGAACCATCGGGATAGCAAAACGGGGCGGAAAGTGTGGGCCGGGGTGTCTTTGAGGCCGAACTGGGAGTCCAGGGCCGGGATTTCGCTGAACCATTCGAATGCGGGAATCGCGATAGGTAAAGGGAATCACAGATCGGCTGAACCATCCGAACCGAAAAACGACATAAGCAGCTTAGATTTTCTTCGTGAAGAGGTTATGTGTAAAAAAGGTTCGGATGGTTCAGAAGGTTCAGCCGCGCCGGTGCCGGACGAGTCGGCCACGGGCGAGCAGCTGCAGCGGATACGCAAGCTGGTCGCGGAGGGCATGAAGGAAGACTGGGCGCGCGATGCGGTCCTCGGCAAAGGACGGAGGAGGTAATGAGCGCCTGGCAGCTCCTCCCGGCCGTCCGCGAACTTTATAGTCGCCTCCCCGAGATGTACTACCGCCAGCCCTGGGAGCTGCAGCACGCCCTCTTTTCCCTCGGCTACACGGACGACCTGGCCGACGAGGCGGAGATCGCCGCGGCCGTCGAAGTGGCGCGCGCGGACTGGCCACAGCGGGAGGCAGCATGAGCCGCATACTCCGGTGCGCCGCTTGCGCCAAGCGCATAAGGCTGAAGAGTCTCGAAATTCTCGACCGGTCGAGAATTGTTTCCGCCATTCTGAGCGGTGGGTTGTTCTGGCCAAAGGCCGAAATAGCCGCAGGCGTCGAGGACGATACGAACAGACGGCGATGTAGAGCTCGTCGGTTGCAGTGGATTCACCACAAGGGAGGATGTGCTTCTGGCCACGACCTCACCAGCTGCAGACACCCAAGCGAAAGCGAAGCTGAAAGGAGCATGATTTGACCATCGAGATCCTAGAGGCGGCGATGACCCGCCCGGATGTGGGCGGCACGCCGGCCCTGCCTAAGCGCACCGGCCCTAAGGGGCTACTACCGGGCACGTGGGTCGAGAGGACCCTGAAGGTTGCCTACACGGACTGCCACGGCGCCGGCCGGGAGACGACCGGGACGCTCCTGGACGTGTATCCCTTCGGCCCTGTCCTGAACCTCTCCGGAGAGAAGACGGTCCTGTCGTGGGATTGCCTTCGCGCCGTGACCCTGATCAACGACTAGCGAAGAAAGGAACAGTGTAATGATGGAACAGCAAGAAGCCACGATCCCGCGTATAGCTGAGGAGTCCGAGGAGTCCGCGCTACGGGAGGCGCGGAGCGAAGCCCGCGAAGCTCGGCAAGAGCAGGTAGATTTTCCCGAGTTCGAGACAATGATCCAGCGGGTGCAGAAGGGCCTCGATTTGAGGGCGGAAGAAGTGCGCCAAGACCGCCGCCTGACCAAGGGCGAGCAGCGCGCGCAGATTACGGATCTCTGGAACCGTGTGTCGGATTATCATGAGAGAATGCTTAAGGCCCATGAGTCTGGCCTCGCCGACCGCGTGGGCGAGCAAGAGCGGGCTGTGTTCTACACTTTCCCGCCGCTCCGGGACAGCATCCGCGCGGCTTATAACGATCTCTCTACCCGCACCACCTCCTCCGGAGGCGCGGAGGGCGCGATCCACGCACGTGAGGAACTCCAGCGCCAATGGGAAAGAGCCGTCCGTACGGGAGACACCGCGCTTCAGACGGCAGTGGGGCACATTGCAACGGAGCGCGGCATGGAACCCCTACGCGATCAATGGCTCGCGACTTCGGCGGAGCGGACAGAGGCGTGGCAGCGCTACGGTGAGGCCCGTACCAAACTTGCCAGCTGGCGCGACCCGAAAGAGCGGATGATGGGCACCTTGACGGGCCGGTGGTCCTTGGCGAAGCCGCCAGAGGCCTGAGAGCCGAGCGAAGCTAGGAAGAAAAGGGGGCAGGACCGTTGACCGGCCAATGTAGCTCTATCAAGCCAAGCGGCGCGCGCTGCAGGGGGGCCGCTACGGGCCAGCACGGCCTCTGTTGGGCCCACGACCCGAAGAACGCCGCGAAACGCCGCCAGATGGCTTCCAAGGCCGGCCGGAGCAAGCCCAGCCGCGAGGTGGCCGGCCTCAAGGAAGAGATAAAGGCCGTGATAGCAGACGTGCGTGGCGGGGATCTTGGCCGCGCCGACGCCGCAGTGATGATCCAGGGCTACAGGGCGCTCAAAGACTTCATCGCCCTGGAGCGCCAGATCAGGGAGACCGAGAGCCTGGAGGCGCGCATCGAGGAGCTGGAGCGGGTCCAGGCGAACCGGGCGAAGCCAGCGGGCAGCGTATGGCAGCAATCGAAAGGAGGCTAGAGATGCTGACGACCATTGAGAGGCGAGTGCGGCAGCTGGAGGCAACGACCGGCGGCGGGGGCCATTGCCCGGTGTGTGGCGGCCCCGACGACCGCCCTCCTTCGATTAGGTTCGTGGACCCCGACAAGGCTCCGCCTGATGAGTGGTGCGGGACGTGCGGCCGCACGCTTGCCACCACCATTTTCCTGAATTGGGGAGACGCGCGGTAGCTTGTACCGAGCTTGACGGCGCTTGACGCCCCCGCGCAGGGCTTTCGGCCCCGGTCCTAATGGTCTAGCATGGGGCCGTGGACGAAGGGGATAGACGCGGGGTAGACCGTCTCACGATCCAAGAAGCGGCCCGCCGGCTCGGGGTTTCAGAGGGCGCCGTCCGCAAGCGGGTCACTCGCGACACCCTGCAGCACGAAAAGAAAGACGGGCGGGTGTACGTCTTCCTGGACGCAGGGGTAGACGATGTACAGGACGAAGGGGTAGACCCTAACAACGATGCACTCATATCCCAGCTCAGGGACGAGGTGGCCTATCTTCGAGACGAGAACCGACGCAAAGACGAGATAATCATGCAGCAGGCCATGACCATGCGGCAGCTCACCGCAGCACCGTCCCAGGAGCCTCCAGAAGCCACCGAGACGGCCGAGGAAGAGGCGGAGAGGGTACGGCCCCGGTCCGATGCCCCAGGCGCTCAGGAAGGCGCACGGCGGCCTTGGTGGCGAAGGATGTTCGGCCGCGCTTGATACTTTGTCGCAACAGCGCTTGATGCACTCCCAGCGTAGCTAAGTGTAGGAGTTCGCAACTGCTTACACGTTGGTCCTGCAAAGGCGGGATTTCGTACTTCCGAGAATGCGCCCTCTCGGACACTTGGTTCTGCTTCTCTGACAACGTATGATGCTTTGAGGTTGTTATGTTGAGCAGCCTAAATCGCGTAAAGCTGGGTAATATTCTCCAAAGATAAAAAAGGAGGAAGAATGGGAGAAGAATTCAAGATCAGTTACAGGGTAATGGCCTCAGACGATCTCGAAAAATGGAGACTGTACGATAGCACGGATACTGTTGTTATTGAGGTCATAAAGGGCGCGAGTCAGACGTGGACCGCCCAGGCTATGCGACAAGCAGCAGAGGAGGTAGAGAAAATGTCTATCGCAAAGTGGGAGGAAGTGAACTCCAGAGCTAAGTAAAGCCGAACATCTATCTTGAGCAGTTGCAACAGTTGCTATAAGAGGATTATTTGGAAGTAGGGTAGATAGACGCGGCATAGCCAGAGCGATCAATACGAGCAGTGAAACTACGGTTAGAAGAGGTGTGAGAAAGGGTAATTTCAGAGTGGTCGTCAAAGCGATTAGCCTCTTCGAGTTTGAGATCCTCAAATTCTAATTCGTAGGCACTAGAGATAGCAGACTTCGCGCTTCTAATCGAATAATCGAGGTCCGGCGGGGGTAGGGCTATCCGGGCGGGTGTTACCGGACTATCGGCATCCACGAGGGCGAATAATCATGCGGACCCACAACATCTAGTGATGACTACCATGCTCACGGTGTGGTGAGTAGCGTTCCCGGAAGCCTTCGAGCGTCGTTTTATACGGGATCGTGGATACGAGCTTCCGAGAATAACCGCTCTCGGAAGTTCGGTGGATAATAATCCGCCAAGTTCCGTATCTACGTGGGAGTTTGGTCTTTTCCGGCATAAACAAGCCGTCAGCGGGGCGCCGGCGGTCGGCGCGTGCTTGGGTCGGGACGTGCGTAAACTGCGCGGCATGAAGATCACCTTTTTGCCCCACGCCCTCGAACAGATGTCCAAGCGCGGGATCTCCGAAGACGAGGCTCGGGCGGCGCTCGAAGAAGCCGACGAGGAGGGCGCGGCCAACCTCGGTAGGCTCTACGTCCAGAAGCGGTTCGGGCGTCGGAGGATCAGGGTGATCTACAATCAAGGAGCGGACGAGGCCGTGGTGGTCTCGGTGATGCTCCGCAGAAGGGAAGGTGGCGCGTGAGAATCAGCCACGACAAGGAATCCGGCGCTCTGTACATCAAGATCCGGGATGGCGCGTACTCCCATACGGAGGACTTCTCCGAGGGTGCGGACGTGTACGTGGACGTTGACGCCGAGGGTAACGTGCTTGGCCTCGAAGCCCTCTCGTTCGAGGACCTGGCGCAAGCCGTGGAGGAGCGCGGCGGCAAGCTCGACGTGCCGGAGAAGATCGGCGCTCCCGTCCGCTGAGTCCTATTCACCCGCCTTCCGAGAGTGAGCCGGCCTGCTCTTCGGGGCCAAGGAACGCTACCGTTCGGCGCGCGCCACTCTCTTGCACACCGTCGACGGGGCGGTGGCCGAGGAGTCAAAGCGGCGCTTCGTGGACTGGCGCTTCAGTACGGAGGATGCACGCATCAAGCTCAAACGCCTATACCCTTCGCTTCAGGAGTAACAGGCTATTAGGCGTCTTCGTTCAAAGTGTGGGCTAAGTACCCTTCCATATTTGGCCCGGATGGGTTGGCCAGCACAGCCTCGACCCAAGCATCCCGCTCGAAGGAGAGCACGCGAAGGTCCCACGTACACGCTATCAATTCCGTGGACGTAACATCCTCCAACGAAGCTGGTTCAGCAGAAGGCGACACGTAAAGGTGGTGGTGCAGCTCGTCCTCGTCCGCCCAGTAATCTACGAACACGAAGTTGGCCCCTCGCCCGTCGTGTACCCCAAGGAAACCAACCCCGTAGTGGTTCTGCTCGCTCGTAGACCCGGTCAGTCGCTTCCGGGCGACAGCCTTGGCTGCTTCCACCAGTTCTTCCCGTGGGCGCTCTCTTCCGTAGGCGATGCCGTATACCTTCAGCGTCCACCCCGATTCACACCAGAGCTCTAGGAACCGTATCGGACGCACGTCGTAGGCTTCTTGCAAGTTGAGCTCCGTCATAGCTTACAAGATACTCGTTGTGCGCCTCGGGCGCATCTTGGGCCAACTCAGTCGAACTTCCGAGAGAAGGAGTTCCGGGAAGTTCGCTACCCGCTAGCTACTCCAAGCAACGCCAAAAATCACTCATTTGGAGGATACGCCTCCCCTGATAGGGGAGTACGCTACGTATGTCACTGATAAAGGGACGCTGTGAGTCCAGCTTTACTTCACTTCTCACCCCGCCCCCTTACCAAAGGAAGGCGGCTCTTCGTATGAGACGCACCATACTGCTACTGGCCACCATGGCCCTGACCCTGTTGGTGGCTAGCGGGGTGGC
>MWVW01000055.1_pt1 | contig 27424 bp, 27 predicted proteins | sample 1047191 | NCBI WGS metagenome assembly MWVW01 (sample SAMN06349985, study PRJNA376086) | soil metagenome | isolation source: MtG22-5 sample Antarctic (ecotone) | place: Antarctica
CAAAATGGTATAATGTAGGCGGGAAACCAGTCTTTATTTTAAAAGATATCAATTTAAATATTTCGGAAGGCGAATTTATCTCCATTATGGGGCCGTCGGGTTCTGGCAAGTCCACAATGCTGAATATTATAGGACTGCTGGACCAGCCTTCCGAAGGATCATACAGCTTTTTTGATCAGTCTGTCTATGACATGAAGGAAAAACACCGGAGTGAATTATATAAAAAATACATCGGTTTTGTTTTCCAGTCATACCATCTCATAGATGAACTGACAGTGTATGAAAATATTGAGACACCGCTGCTTTACCAGAATGTAAAAGGTTCTGAACGCAAAGCCATGGTAAGCGATATGCTGGATCGCTTTAATATAGTAGGAAAGAAAGACCTGTTTCCTACACAATTATCAGGCGGACAGCAACAATTGGTCGGAATAGTAAGGGCACTGATCGCCAAACCAAAGCTTATACTTGCTGACGAACCTACAGGTAATCTCAATTCTGCCCAGGGAGAAGAGATCATGCAGCTTTTTCAAAAATTAAATAAAGAAGATGGCGTTACTATCCTCCAGGTCACTCACTCCGAAAAGAACGCCGCATTTGGAAACAGAATCATTCACCTTTTAGATGGTCGGATAGACCACAATAAATAATTTATGAAACACTATTTTGTTACCGGTTTTCTTTTAATGTTTATTTGGTCTGCAGCACATACACAGGATACCGGAAGCTATCTGTCATTGCAGGAAAGTATCGAGACAGCTATAAACAACAGTATAGAAGTACAACAAAGAAGCCTGGTTCAGGAGTCTGCCCACATTACCTATAAGCAGGCAAAGTCAAACCTTCTTCCAACATTTAATGGCTATGTAAATCATGGTATAAACCAGGGACGAAGCATCGACCCGTTTACCAATAGTTATGCGAATCAAAATATCAATTATGCAACATATAGTATAGCAAGCGAGGTTACTTTATTTAACGGGCTAACATTTAAAAATGAAATTCGTCAAAATGCACTGATACACGAAGCCACAAAAATGGAACTGCAACAGGCAAAAGAAAATCTTACATTAAACGTGATCCTGGCATACCTGCAGGTGTTGAACAATGAAGAGCTGACCGAACTAGCAAAGAAACAAACTGAAGTAACACAAAAGCAGGTGGAGCGCTTAGAAATACTGAACAAGGAGGGAGCCATAGCACCCACGCAATTATATGACCTGAGAGCTTTATTAAAAGACGGCGAATTATCCGTTGTTACAGGCAAAAATGCAGTACTTACCTCTAAACTTTTATTGTCACAATTGATGAATATTCCATTTGATGAAAATTTGAAATTAGAAAAAATAGCACCGCAGGAATTGACACTTTTTGCCGTAAGCGTATCAGAAGTATACAACAAGGCCAGCGGGCAACTGGGTTTAATAAAAGCAGCAGAGCTACGAAAACAGAGTGCAGAAGCAGCGCTAAAAGTGGCTAAGGGTGGGCATTATCCAAGTTTGTTTTTAAGCAGTAATTACAACTCCAATTTCTCCAGTGCAGCAACACGTGATATTTTATCCAACGCTACAGAAACACCAACTTCGTTATATGTTATAGTAAATGGAAACCCTGTACCTGTTTTAACCAAGCAGTACGCTTCTGAAAAAATAAGTTATAACAACCAGTTGAAGAATAATGTATTTTCCACCGTCAACCTGGGATTACGTATTCCCATTTTTAATTCATTCCAAACACGCAACAGGGTCAACCTTGCCCGGATTGATATAAAAAATAATGAGCTGCTGACAGAAAATACCAGGCGTTTGCTGCGCCAGGAAGTGGAACAGGCTTATTTGAATATGACTAATTCATGGGAACGTAACCGCATATTACAACAGCAGGCAGAAGCTTATGCCGAATCTTTCAGGGCTGCTGAAGTGCGACTAAATGCAGGTGTAGGCAACACTGTAGATTACCTGCTTGCAAAAAGTAACCTGGACAGGGCCAGTACCAATCTGGTAATTTCAAAATATGACTACCTACTGAGAAAAAAAGTTATTGAATATTATTCTTTTAAAACATTCAATTAAACACATTACTACTTTACTTATTGTATTATTAAGTTTCTTTAAAAATTGCCTGGTTAATAGCCTTTATCAAAGGTTCAAAATGAATTAAAATGCATCAATTGATCGAATTCTATTTTTAAACACATATAATTTAAATCATGAGACTTTTATCAGGTTTCTTGGATTATAAAAAATCCCCTGCTTTACGGAGAGGATTTATAATTTTTAAATAATTGTAATTTATTTACCTGACTTTATTTTGACCTTTGTTTTTTTTGGTGTTGATGTAGAAGTAGTCTTAGTATTTGCCTGAACCTTTGCCTGCTCCACTTTCTTCATACCTTTTGCATATGCATCATAAGCAGCCACTTCCATAACGTCTCCGGTAATTTTTATCACCTTTGGCTGGGAAACACCCGCAATATAAATAGATACGTCTTTGTCAAAATGATTCAATGCCGCTGCATTGTAACCTACTTTAATTTTGGAAGTGCCACCCGCCGGTATTGGCTCTTTGCTCCATTCAGGTGTGGTACAACCACAGCTTGCAGATACATTGGTCAGAACCAGAGGCTGATTTGAAGTATTTTTAATTTCAAACTCGGTAGTTACAGGTACACCTTTTTTGATCTTACCGAAATCATATTTTTCGGTATTTACTTTTAATACATCATCAGCTTTTTTGTCCTGGGCCTGAACAGTAAGTGCACCGAATAAGGCAGCCATCAATAAGAATTTCTTCATGATTTTATTGTGTTTGTTGTTTTAAAAATTGAATGGAAGGATTGGCAGGAGCGGCTCCAACCGGAGCTTTCCATACAGTACCCTTTATCTTGACCTGTTTTGTGGCATTTCCGTTGTATTGGATGGTAATATATTTATCAAAAGCACCTTCGGTGGCTGCATTATATCCAACTTTTACCATGCTCGTTCCGCCCGGAGCGATGGGTTCTTTGCTCCATTCAGGGGTAGTACAGCCGCAGCTTGTTTGTACATTATCGAGTTTTAAGGGCTGCGAACCTTTATTGATTACTTCAAAAAAATGATAAACAGACTTTCCCTGTGGTATTTTCCCAAAATCATATTCCGTTTCTTTTAGTTCCAGGCTGGCATCTGTATGCTTCTGAGTAGTATCGGCGTGATCATGGTTATGGTTATCCTGGGCTTTTAAAGCCAAGAGACTCATAAGGCAAAAAGCGAAAAGAATTAATTTTTTCATATTCTTGTTTGGCGATTCCAAAAATACATTAATCCCTGTGGAATCCATAGTCATTACGACATTTTGCCTTTTTTTAACGGTGAAACCTTTCACACTATTTTTGCTTCATGGAAAATTCTGTTGAAACTCCTCAACCGGCTTTTGAAAGATTATCTTTTCATAAATTCAGGGAGGAAGTGCTTGAAGATTACCGCTGGGTTTGCATAAGCAGGGAGGCCAGTTTGATTGGTCGTAAAGAAGTACTGACCGGCAAAGCTAAATTTGGCATTTTTGGCGATGGCAAAGAAGTAGCCCAGGTAGCGATGGCTAAATTTTTCCAACCAGGCGATTTCCGTTCAGGATACTATCGTGATCAAACTTTTATGTTCGCCAGTGGATTGGCCACCGTAGAACAGTTCTTCGCTCAATTATATGCTGACCCCTCCCTGGAAAGAGAGCCTTTCAGCGGAGGCCGACAGATGAATTCCCATTTTGCCACCCAATTGGTTTCTCAGGAAGGTGAATGGCTGGATCTGGTCAATAAAAAAAATGTTTCTGCTGACATTGCCCCCACAGCCGGGCAAATGCCCCGGGCACTTGGTCTTGCCTTTGCTTCCAAATGCTTTAGAAATACCAGGTCACTGGATCAGTATTCTAATTTATCACAAGGTGGCAACGAGGTCTGTTTTTGTACTATTGGCGATGCTTCCACTTCGGAAGGTCATTTTTGGGAAACTATAAATGCAGCGGGTGTATTACAAGTGCCTTTGGTTGTTTTTGTCTGGGATGATGGTTATGGTATTTCAGTTCCTAAAAAATTCCAGACTACCAAAGGTTCTATCTCAGAGGTGCTCAAAGGATTCGAAAAAGAAATTGGTACAAATGGCTTTAATATATATAAGGTAAAAGGATGGGACTATGCCAGCCTGTGCGAAAGTTTTGAAGAGGGCATCCGATTGGCACGGGAAACGCATACACCTGCGCTTTTTCATGTAGAGGAGATAACACAACCCCAGGGCCACTCCACTTCCGGCAGCCATGAACGGTATAAAGATGGCGAACGTTTGCAATGGGAACGGCAATGGGATGGGATGGTAAAAATGAGGGAATGGATAATTGCCAATGCACTTGCTGATGAAGAAGAACTTGCCACAATTGAAACAAAAGTTAAAGAACAGGTGCGCCAAAGTAAGACTTCGGCCTGGGAAAATTATTTGTTGCCAATAAAAGAATTATTACAAAAGGCTGCTGATCTCATCCAAAATATATCCATAAAAGAGAATGAAGATGAAAAAGTGCTGTCTGCTTTAAAAGGAGAGCTTGCTGTATTACGTGAGCCATTGCGCAAAGATGTATTGCGTATTTTACACGATGCCTTAACTATTACCGGAGATAAAGATGAAGTGAAAGAACTTAAGGAATTTTATATCGATCTGAAAAAAGAAGGTGCAGCATTATATAATTCTTATTTATACAATGAAGGTGCCAAAAGTACCTTGAATGTAGCTGAAATAAAGGCTACGTATGCTCCTGATGCAGTAAGTATCAATGGCTTTGAAATCTTAAACAAGTATTTTGATTCACTTTTTGCTTCCAATCCAAAGGTCATAGCTTTTGGCGAGGACCTTGGGTTTATAGGTGATGTAAACCAGGGTTTTTCAGGCTTGCAGGCCAAGTATGGGATGGAACGCATTTTTGATACAGGTATACGGGAACTTACCATCATGGGACAAGGTATAGGATTGGCTATGAGGGGCTTGCGTCCTATAGCAGAGATCCAATACCTTGATTATTTGCTTTATGGATTACAGCCTCTTAGTGATGATGTGGCTACTCTTCACTACCGCACAAAAGGACAGCAAAGCTGCCCTCTGATAGTGCGTACACGAGGTCACAGGCTCGAAGGGATCTGGCATAGCGGCTCTCCTTTAGGTATGATCATAAATGCTTTGAGAGGGATGTATGTATGTGTGCCCCGTAATATGGTACAGGCAGCAGGCATTTACAATACTTTATTACAGGGCAACGATCCTGCTATAGTAATTGAATGCCTGAATGGATATCGATTGAAAGAAAAGCTGCCGGATAATATTCTGGATTTTACAGTACCGCTCGGCGTTCCGGAAATTATCAAAGAAGGACAAGATGTAACCATTGTGAGCTATGGTTCTACGCTCCGGATTATTTTGGATGCAGTAAAGATTTTGGCAAAGCAAAACATTAGTTGTGAAGTGGTGGACGTACAGACTTTATTGCCATTTGATATTCATCAAAAAATTTCGGCCTCATTAAAAAAGACAAACCGTATTGTATTTATTGATGAAGATGTGCCGGGGGGTGCAGCAGCCTATATGTATAACCAGGTAATGGAAGAGCAGGGTGGTTATCGCTGGCTGGATGTAGCGCCGAGAACCATCACAGCCAAAGCACATCGCACCGCTTATGGAAGTGACGGAGATTATTTCAGTAAGCCAAATGCAGAAGAAATTCAGGATGTGATCAGAGAGATGATGAGAGAATAATAATCTGCAATAGATAATTAGTATTGGGAACAATTAAATTTTATGAATATTTACCAGGTAGATGCATTTACAAAAGATGTGTTCGGTGGAAATCCTGCTGCAGTCATTCCGTTGGAACATTGGCTGGATGAAGAGTTGATGCAGAAGATCGCCATGGAAAATAATCTGAGCGAAACCGTTTTTTTTGTCAGGAACGATTCGTCTTTATCGACAAGTGAATCAGGAGATGGAGCTTATCACATCCGTTGGTTTACCCCTGAGTTTGAAATGGACCTTTGTGGACATGCTACACTGGCTTCTGCCTATATCATAAAAAATTTTCTCGAGCCTCATATTCAGACGATTCATTTTACTACCGAGAAAGCAGGTCCGCTTCGTGCGCTTGCAAAAGAGGGCGTTTATACACTCGACTTTCCATCACGTATGCCGGTGGCTTGTGAAGCGCCGGATGCATTATTGAAAAGTTTAGGTAGCAGCAATGCTGTAGAAGTTTTAAAATCAAGAGATTATTTTGTTGTATTGCCGAACGAAGAAGCAGTCAGAAATATAGAACCGGATTACACCTTAATGAAGAACCTGGATGCCATTGGTGTGATTGTGACTGCTAAAGGACATTCATCTGATGTAGTGTCACGTTGTTTTTACCCCGGCGCCGGCAAAATGGAAGATCCCGTTACCGGATCGGCGCATTGTAATATTGTTCCTTACTGGAGTGGAAGGTTGGGTAAGACAAAATTATTTTGTAAACAATTATCACCCCGTGGCGGTGATCTGGATTGTGAGTTAAAAGGCGACAGGGTTATGTTGTCGGGTAAATGTGTTTTATTTTTAGAAGGGAGAATTTATTTATGAGTACACCTTTTGTACGTGAACTTAGGGTGAGGCGTTTAAAAGATGATATTGAGCGCTTTGAAATGCTGACGAAAACCCAGGGTTTATTTTATGCCTTAAAATTGAGCTGGATAACTACAATGATCATTTACTTAACCAGCTATTTTTTTGATTTTTTATTTGACCGCACCGATTTACCCGTTTTTGTAGCAGAATATGGTTTTATAAAAATTATCATCACCTGGGTTTTCTGGTTTATAATAGATTATTTCTGGTTAGTCAGGAATAACCATCTTGAATTGAAAAAAAGCAAAATTGAACTTGAAAAATACTTAAAGAAATATCCGGAATTAGAGAAATCGATCCCGTAAATCAGGAGTTGGCACCATACAATTTTCTTTTTTCCCAAACCATTTGTATCGGTATTTAGCAATAAAATTGTAAACACCATCACGCAAAAAACGGGGTATGATCCAAAAGATCTGCGTCCACTTCCAATACCATGGAAGTTTCTTATATAGTTTTAATCCAGCTGTGGAGCTCTTGTACGCTTTGCCGTTATCTATGAGTATGAAAGAATCCAAGTTTGCTTTTGGCAAATCGTATTTTTTCAAAAGTCGTTGAGCTACCTCAGATTGTAATGGAGCGAAACGGAAGACCTTATTCTTATCCTGGCCGATTATGAAATTAATTGTTCTGTTGCAAAAATTACAAAAGCCATCAAAGAGTATAACCGGATGCTCTGGCATAACAGAGCAAAGTTAGCTGCTTGCGAAAGCCCAAAACTATTCTGTAATTTTAAGCATGGACCGCACCTCCATACCGGCAGATTGGTTGCCTCATTATACCTATAAAGATTATGAGCAATGGAAGGGTGATTGGGAGCTGATCCGCGGTTTTCCCTATGCCATGAGCCCAGCAGCCAACCGCAGGCATCAATATGTAGGGGGTCAGTTTGTTTTTACAGTTATTGAACAGTTGAAAAAAAATACTTCCAACTGCCCTTGTGAAGTTTTGTATGAGTCTGACTGGATCATAGATGATCAAACTGTGGTTCGCCCTGATGTAATGATTATTTGCAACACACCACCATCCGATTTTGTACGTACACCGCCTGTATTGGTATTGGAGATTTTTTCAGCAGGCACAAGGATGAAAGACCGGAATGTGAAATTCAACTTATACCAATCAAACGGAGTGAAATATTATTTGATGGCTGACCCAGAAAAAAACAGCATTGAAATATTTAAGCTAAAAGATAACCGTTTTCAGGAGCACCAAAAATCTTCTTTTGAGCTTACTGATTCCTGCATTATCGATCTTAATCTGCAATTAATTTGGTGATACAAAAGTGGATATTAAGCCAGGTTATGAAACACCTTCAACACATCTTCGTCCTGCTCCAGTTTATCTACCAGTTTTAATACATCCTGGGCTTGCTCATCGTCTAGGGAAATAGTAGTCGTAGGTATCCATTCAAGTTCCGCACTGATAGGCAGTATGCCTTTGTCTTCCAGCGCTTTTTGCATGTTACCAAAATCAGGGAATGCACAGCGCAGAATCATCACTTCTTCACCATTTTCCCCGCTGCCTTCACCAAGTTCTTCCAAGCCAAAATCAATCAATTCAAATTCAAGTTCCTCTACATTCAATCCGTCTGGTTTCAATTTAAAAGTACCCATTTTTTTGAACTGAAAACTTACGCTGCCACTGTTGCCCAGTGCACCATCTCCTTTATTAAAAATAGATTTTACATTGGCCACTGTACGTATATGGTTATCTGTAGCGGTTTCTACCAGTACTGCCACGCCATAAGGCGCATACCCTTCATACAATATCTCATCATAGTTTACCAATTCTTTACCCTGAGCTCTTTTGATGGCTGCTTCCACACGGTCTTTGGGCATACCTACACTACGGGCATTTTGGAAACAGCGGCGCAATGCAGCATTGGCGCTTGGGTCGGCGCCACCGGCTTTTACAGCAATGATTATTTCTTTACCGATACGGGTAAAATTTTTGGCCATTTTATCCCATCTGGCAAACATGGTGGATTTTCTTACTTCAAATATGCGACCCATAGAAATTCAAGATTCAAAAAAATAAATTTAAAAGGATTAAATTAAAATCGGCGTGCAAAAATACTGATTCAGCAAAGAAAAAAGCCGCAGTTCAGGCGGCTTTGGATTTAAAAAATTTATCGTGTCTCCATTGGATTTTTGGGTTCACCATCATCAAGTGGTTCAGGTCTTCCCAGGCTTTTCGCAAAAACAATGATATGAACAATGGCGAATAAAATAGAAATATAAAATAATGTTCTGTCTGTATCAAAACCAACTACATATTGATGTAATAATCCGGCAACAAGCAATAAAATTGCCAAAGCAATTCCCGTGTACCGGGCAATTTTCATTCCCCTTCTGCTGGTAGTGCCATTACCCAGATGGCTATGTTTGGCTCCATAAACCAGATAAATATCCATCCCTATAAGCATCCACACCAATAAACGTATCCATGTATCCATTGGCAAAAACACCATCATGAACAAACAGGTGATAATTCCTAATATTGGCACCAATGGTACAAGTGGGGTTTTAAAAGATCTTTTTAATTCAGGCATCTTTCTACGCATTACCCAAACACCTATACATACAAGAATAAAAGCAAATAAAGTTCCGATAGAGGTCATTTCACCCACAACCCGTGCTGGTACAAACGCAGCAAACAAGCTTACAAACAGCATGAACAATAAATTGTTTTTCGCCGGTGTTTGAGTTTTTGGATTGACGGCAGAGAAGACTTTGGGTATCAATCCATCCTTGCTCATGCTAAAGAAAACACGGCTCTGGCCCATCAGCATCACCAATATCACCGATGCATATCCGGCAAGAATAGCTACGATGATAGCACGGTTCAGCCATGGATAGTCAGGTTGAATAACACCTGAAGCATCGGCCGTACCCATGTGGTCAATTGCCACTGCTACAGGCGCTATGCCATCTTTTCCTGCAAATGATGTATAACTCGTAACCCCTGTCATTACATGTGCAAACAAAATATATAATATAGTACAAATAGCCAGCGATCCTAAAATTCCCCAGGGCATATCCCTTTTGGGATTTTTAGCTTCCTGCGCCGCTGTACTCACTGCATCAAAACCTATATAAGCAAAAAACACAATGGCTGCAGCACGGATGATTCCGCTAAAACCAAACTCTCCAAATGTGCCTGTATTATCAGGTATATAAGGTGTATAGTTATCGTTGTTTATATATTTCCATCCAAGAAAAATAAATACCAGCACCACAGCCAGTTTTAATGCGACAATAAACCCGTTGACCACTGCGCTTTCCCTAGTACCCTTTATTAATAATGAACTCATTAGTACAATGATAAAAACAGCAGGAAGATTGATGACGCCTCCGTCCCATGGTCCCAATGTTAAATATGTAGGCAGGTATACATCTAAACCTTCTAAGAACCTTACCAGGTAGCGGCTCCAGCTAATGCCAACGGTAGCGGCACCTACAGCATATTCCAATACAAGATCCCAACCAATGATCCAGGCAATAAATTCACCCATCGTTGCATAGCTATAAGTATAAGCACTGCCGGCTACCGGGATCATTGATGCAAATTCAGCATAACACAATCCTGCAAAGAGACATCCTAATGCTGCTACTATAAATGAAATGGTAATGGCTGGGCCGGCATGATTAGCTGCCGCCATACCTGTGATAGAAAATAAACCTGCTCCTATAATGGCGCCAATTCCCAGGGCTATCAACCCACCTGTGCCCAGAGTTCTTTTTAAAGTATGGGTGCCTGTTTCCTCTGCTTCGTTCATCAAAGCTGCCATTGGTTTTCTAACGAATAAGCTCATAACAGTGGATTGTGTTTAAGTTCGTAAAGTAATAATAATTTAATAAACGTTTTTTTTCTTTTGTAATCGTGGAAAGCAATAACGTGAAATGTTTTGTTTAGAAGATGAATGATTAAACTATCAAATTAAATATTTTAATTGACTCTGTTATTTTTTTGCCTCCATACAGCCAGGTAATATATAGGTATGCCTAATAAAACAATAATTAAACCTGGCCAGGTATACTGTGGTTTATACATGATTAACAATAAACAAAAACTAATTCCCATTAAAATATAAAGTGCTGGCAATACAGGATAGCCAAAAGCTTTGTACGGCCTTTCGGCATCGGGACTTTTTTTACGAAGTATGAAAATGCCGGCAATAGTAAATACATAAAATAAAACTACCACAAAAGAGACCATATCCAGCAGATCGCCATATTTACCACTAAGGCAAAGAATGCAAGCCACCAAACACTGAATCCATAAAGCATATTCCGGAACGGCATTTTTATTCAAAGTACCCGTTTGTTTAAAAAACAAACCATCTTTTGCCATGGTGTAGTAGACTCTTGCTCCAGCTAGTATCAATCCATTATTGCACCCAAAAGTTGAAACCATTATTAACAAAGCCAATATTGTGGTACCAAAAGCTCCAAAAATCTCATTAGATACTGAAAGGGCGATGCGATTATCTGTTGCAAAAGCTAATTCATTAACAGGTAAAACAGCAAGATACATGAGGTTCACCGTTACATATATGATTGTTACAATGAGGGTACCCAGAAATAAGCTTAAGCCAATATTTCTCTTAGGGTTTTTTACTTCACCTGCAATAAATGTTACGTTATTCCATGCATCTGAACTAAAGATGCTGCCTACCATGGCAGAAGCAATAACACCCAAAGCAGCTACACCCATCACAGGCATCCAATCGGCACCTACACCTGCACTTATCCGGCTTGCATGTTGCTTGATAACCCATGCGTCTTGCCAGTTTTGATCCCAAATAGCTGATTTAGCTGCAAGCAATCCGAATAGGATCAAACCAAAAAGTGCTAAAAGTTTTGCAGAGGTAAAAGTGGTTTGAATCAGCTTGCCGCTTTTTATTCCTTGTGTATTGATGGCTGTAAGCAGAACAATTAAAACAATTCCTACTAATTGTGCAGCAGTTATTTTAAATCCTTCTCCCAGTGTCATCAATACATTTCCATCACCAAAGGAAGGAACTATGTATCCTAAAAATTTTCCGAAAGCCACGGCGACAGCGGCTATAGTTCCTGTTTGTATTACAGCAAAAAAACTCCATCCATACAAAAACCCGATAAATGGATTATACGCTTCTCTTAAATAAACATACTGCCCACCAGCTTTGGGAAACATAGCACTCAACTCTCCATAGCTTAATGCAGCGGTCAACGTCATAAAGCCTGTTATAAGCCATGCAGCGATCAGCCAGCCTGCAGATCCGAGATCTTTCAACATATCGGCACTAACAATAAAGATTCCCGAACCAATCATGGAGCCTGCCACTATCATGGTAGCGTCTAAAAGGCCGAGTGATTGTTTGAATGAAATTTGTTCTTCTCTCATAAAAGGTGCATAGAATTTGAATGTGTAATTTATGTTTTTGTTCGGGTGCTTTTCACAGCAGCCAGGTATTTATTCAATTCTTCTTTCACTTTTGGAAACAGGAAGAATAAACCAACCATGTTTGGAAATACCATAGCCAATATCATGGCATCTGAAAACTGTATGACTGCACCTAGGGTTGCAGAAGCTCCGATTACAACAAATGCAAGGAATAACAATTTAAAACTCAAATCAGAAGGCTTGCTCCTTCCAAATAAATATTTCCATGCCTGCAGACCGTAGTAGGCCCACGATATCATGGTAGCAAATGCAAATAACACAATAGCAACCGTTAGTACATAAGAGAAATGTGGAATGACGTCATTATAAGCAGCCGTGGTAAGTTCTACGCCATTCAATGATCCAGGGTTCCCATATGTAAATACTCCTTGTGTATTGTATATTACAATAACCAGGGCTGTCATTGTGCAGATAACGACTGTGTCAATAAAAGGCTCCAATAAAGAAACAATGCCTTCAGAGGCAGGATATTTTGTACGGACAGCTGAGTGGGCGATCGCAGCTGATCCTGCACCAGCTTCATTAGAGAATGCCGCTCTCCTGAAGCCGTGGATCATTACTCCTGCCATACCTCCTAAACCTGCAGCAGGTGAAAATGCCTGGTTAAATATCTGTTGAAAAGCATCATCTATCAATGAAAAATGCCCGAATAAAATAATCAATGAAGCGGCTACATACAAAATGGTCATAAAAGGAACGATCTTTTCAGTAACTGTTGCGATGCGTTTGATCCCTCCTATAATTACTAATCCTGTGAGAATTGCAAAAATGACACCGACTACAAAACCCGATGAACCACCTGTAAGCCCAAAGGTATTTATAATTTGTGCGGTTGCCTGGTTTGATTGAAAGGCATTGCCACCACCCAATGAACCACCTACACAAAGTATAGCAAAGAGCACCGCCAGCACTTTTCCAAGACCCTTCATTTTCATTTCTGCCAGGCCTTTCTGTAAATAGTACATAGGTCCTCCGTAAACTACACCATTTGCATCCAGGTCTCTGTATTTCACACCTAAAGTGCATTCTACAAATTTTGCAGACATTCCTAATAAGCCACAAACGATCATCCAGAATGTAGCACCAGGCCCACCCAATGCAATGGCTACGGCTACACCTGAAATATTTCCTAAACCAATGGTGCCGGATAATGCCGTTGCTAATGCCTGAAAATGACTTACCTCACCTTGATGATTTTCTTTTTTGATTGTATCAGCAATATCGCCTTCTACTACATGTAAATCAACTGGCTTCACCTCTTCAGCATTAGCATTCAGGTAGTCATACTTACCTCTTGTTACTTTTATTGCCAGACCGAATTTAGTAATGTTTATAAATGAAAAATATACTGTGAAGAATATTGCCCCCACTGTTAAGAGAATAAGTACAAACGGAATACTGAGTGTATCTGAAAAATGAATTGGGAAAAATACTACTGTTTCCCACCAATTAGCAATGGGGGCAAACCATTCATTAATCCTTTCATCCAGCCCCTTTGCACTATTATTTTCTATTTTATCCTGTGCAGCAACAACAAGGGAAAGAGTAGATGCAACCACAATAAAACTAACTCTATAAAATATTCCTGTCATTGATTATGCAATTTTTATCTGCTATAATATTTAAACCCGGATTAGAAATAATAAGACGAAAAATAAAACAATAATCAATCAGCTTGTTTATTTTTTTAAACATCGGAAAAGTAAATATGTATGAAACTTCCAATTGATGATAATTTTTTCCGATTTTCGGCAATCTGTTCATAAAACTTGATTATGAAAAAAGGTAGCCGGCTCACACTTTACATTATCATATCAATGATCTTGGGGATCATAGTGGGGTATTTCGTTCATATCAATTCATCACCTGAATTCAATGCCAGCTTTTCCAAAAATATCAAGCTCCTTAGCAATATATTTATTCGGCTGGTGCAAATGATCATAGCACCGCTTGTATTTACTACGCTGGTTGTGGGCATAGCCAAACTCGGCAATTTGAAAACGGTAGGAAGGGTAGGTGGAAAAGCAATTTTATGGTTTATATCAGCTTCCCTGGTGTCTTTATTACTCGGTATGTTACTTGTCAACATTTTTGAACCCGGTAAAACCATTGACCTGTCATTAAGCGATACAGCCGGATTAAAAGATATAATGGGGAAAACAGAAGGCTTTTCCATTGAAAACTTTGTAACACACATAATTCCCAAGAGTGCAATTGAGGCAATGGCTACCAACGAAATATTACAGATAGTGGTGTTCTCCATCTTTTTTGGGGTGGCTGCTTCTGCTATCGGCGACTATGCCAAACCTGTTATTCATGCACTGGAAGTAACATCACACATCATATTGAAAATGGTGAATTATGTCATGAATTTTGCTCCTTTTGGTGTTTTTGGTGCTATAGCTGCCGTGGTTGCGGCAAAAGGACTGGGGATTTTCCAATTTTATCTTACTTATTTTGCTTACTTCTTAATGGGAATTGCCATACTCTGGATCATTCTTTTGAGCGTTGGTTTTCTTATACTCAAAGGACGTATGAAAGAATTAATGCGCCGTATAAGCAATCCATTATTGATCGCATTCAGCACCACCAGTAGTGAGGCGGTTTTTCCAAAACTGACAGAAGAACTGGAGCGCTTTGGTTGTAGGGATAAAATCGTGGCTTTTGTGTTGCCGCTTGGTTATTCATTCAACCTTGATGGGAGTATGATGTATATGACCTTTGCCTCGCTGGCTATAGCACAAGCGTATGGTATTGATCTTCCACTGGCTACACAACTTACTATGCTATTGGTACTAATGCTTACCAGCAAAGGAATAGCCGGGGTACCAAGGGCATCGCTTGTAGTGGTATTAGCTACCTGTGCAATGTTTAATATTCCACCCGAAGGTGTTGCTTTAATATTACCGATTGATCACTTCTGCGATATGTTTCGCACCGCCACCAATGTGGTAGGAAACGGATTGGCAACAAGTGTAGTAAGTAAATGGGAAGGTGAATTAGATAATGGTTAAAGTAAGAAAATGAATTTATTAGGTATTATTTTTCTGGAAGGTGGGTTTATTCACCAGTTCATTGAGTGGATCATCAATAATGGCGGATTGTATTTTTTACTGTTTGTTGTATTTGCCGAAACCGGTTTGTTTGTAGGTTTCTTCCTGCCCGGCGATTCACTTCTGTTTGCAGCCGGAATATACCTGGATAGCCTGGCTGAAGAGTTTTTTGATTTGCATTATCTTTTTGTAATTGTGCTGGTAATTATAGCATCCGTACTCGGTAATCTTGTAGGCTATTGGTTTGGAAGAAAAACCGGGCCTCTTTTATATGAGCGAAAAGAAACCTGGCTATTCCGGAAAAAACACCTGGTGAGGGCGACTGATTTTTATCATCAGTATGGCAAGGCTACTATTTTTTTGGCAAAATTTCTTCCTATCATCCGCACATTTGCACCAATTGTTGCCGGCATAGTAAAAATGGATCGCAAGGTTTTTGTTTTTTATAATATCATAGGAAGCATAGCATGGGTTGTCAGTATGATGCTAGGCGGATATTTCCTGCAGACCTGGGTGGAAAAACAATTTGATTTCAGCCTGAAGGATCACATTGAAGCCATAACGATCGTGATCATCGTTATTACTACAATGCCTGTGCTTTATAAATTATTTTTTGCTAAAAAAGCTATTGTGCCCACTGATACCACTACCAATCCATAGTCACTATGCAAAAAAGTACTACTTCAATTTTCAGCCTGGCTGTCATTGTAGCGGCACTTGGCTATTTTGTGGATATTTACGACCTGTTGTTGTTCACCATTGTTCGTGAGCCCAGCCTTGCAGGTATCGGGGTAAATATTGCAGATACCAAGGCTACCATTGCTGCCAGCACCAGCATTATTAACTGGCAGATGGTTGGGTTATTGATAGGTGGCATCATCTGGGGCATCATTGGTGACAAAAAGGGCAGGTTGAGTGTGCTCTTCGGATCAATATTATTATACTCAGTTGCCAATTTCATAACCGCTTATGTGCAGACTGTTGAACAATATGCCTATGCCCGGTTTTTTGCAGGAATCGGTTTGGCAGGTGAGTTGGGTGCAGGCATTACTCTTGTCAGTGAATTATTGCCAAAAAATAAACGGGGCATTGGTACATCATTGGTAGCAGGTATCGGATTGTTTGGGGCTGTTGCTGCTTACTTTACTTTTAAGTTTACTGACGACTGGCGTTTATGTTATAAGATAGGTGGTGTGCTGGGTATATTTTTATTGCTGTTACGGATAGGTGTAGCTGAGAGTGGAATGTTTCACGAGGTAAAAAAACAAGGTGTTTCGCGGGGTAACTTTTTTATGTTTTTTACTAAAGCTTCCCGCTTTAAAAAATATATTTTAGCCATATTAATAGGGCTGCCCACCTGGTATGTGATCGGGATCCTTGTGAATCTGAGCAATCGTTTTGCAAAAGAATTTTATGGCAATACTGCTCTCGAAAGTGGCCGTGCAATTATGTTTGCCTACGTGGGCATTGCAATTGGAGATATACTTATAGGTTTTGTAAGCCAGTATTTTAAAAGCCGTAAAAAAGCATTATTTCTTTTTTATACGCTGACCATTATTTCAGGTATTTTATTCTTCAGTGCTTTTAACAGCAATGATGCGCGGATGTATGCCATCTGTGCTGCACTTGGATTCAGCACCGGTTTCTGGGCCATCTTTGTTACCATGGGTGCCGAACAGTTTGGCACTAATTTAAGGGCAACAGCAGCCACTACCATTCCAAATCTTGTGCGTGGAGCTTTGCCTTTGCTCAATCTTTTGTTTGTAGGTTTATTTCAAAACAGCTGGGGCTGGAGTATGGTAAGGAGCGGAATTACGTTAGGTATCATTGTAATGTCCATCACATTAATCGCTGCTTATTTTACAGAGGAGACCTTTAGTAAGGATTTGAATTATGTGGAGGAGTAGAGTGTTGAGGGTTTAGATGGTTTAAGGTTTAAGGGTTAGGGTTTATGGTTTAGAGATGAGGATTGAGGTTTGAGAAGCACAATGGACGATGAGTTTTAGCTATTCTAATAGTCTACTTTTGCTGCATTCGTTCAAACAGAATTCATGACTTCTGATCAATTCATCAAAATTTTTCAGCAAAGTATCCGGGATTATCATTTATATGATGATATTGATAAGTCTATTAAAAATCCCTTCAAAGAGCATACACTCGAGCACTTGCTGTATTTAAAGAACTGGATTGATACAGTGCAGTGGCACCTGGAAGACATCATCCGTGACCCGCAAATAAATGAAGCCGAAGCTTTGAAAATCAAAAGAAGTATAGATAGCTCAAACCAGCACCGCACCGATATTGTAGAATATATCGATAGCTGGTTCCTTGAAAAATTTAAACATGTAACGCCCTTGCCTCGTGCAAGGATCAATACGGAGAGCCCGGCCTGGGCAATTGATCGCCTGTCTATTCTTGAATTGAAAATTTTTCATATGCAGATGGAGATCAACAGGCAAAATGCTTCTGAAGAACATAAGACTTCGTGTAATACAAAATTGGAGATCCTTCTTTCCCAGCGGCTAGACCTTTTGCTTGCTATTGACCAGTTGCTGCAGGACATAGAAAAGGGCGATAAATACATGAAGGTTTATAAGCAGATGAAAATGTATAATGATGAAAGCCTCAACCCGGTATTGTATCAGCAAAAAGACAATGAGAGTTGACAAAGCCGCGGCATATTTTGGTTTTTCGTTTTTCAGCACTGGGCGATGTAGCCATGACCGTTCCTGTTATTAAACTAATTCTCCAACAACACCCTGAACTTCAAATAACATTTGTTTCTACTCTTTTTGTACGGCCTCTTTTCGAAAACATAGAACGTCTCCATTTTTTTGCTGCCGATCTGAAAGGCAAACATAAAGGTGTGGCGGGACTGTACCGGTTGTACAGAGAAATAAAAAGACAAGTTTCCTTTGATGCAGTTGCAGACCTGCACAATGTATTGCGGACAAAAATGCTGCGGTTTTATTTTGCTTTTTCAGGACCGGTTGCCTTCATTATTAAAGGACGGGATGAAAAGAAAAAGCTGACAAGGAAAAAGTATAAAATTTTAAAACCATTGACTTCCACTTTCCAACGCTATGCTGATGTGTTTAAAAAATTAGGAGTGGAAATTTCATTGAGCAAGCAGGAAACTAAAATGCAAACAAGAACAGGATCTAATCTAATTGGCCTGGCTCCTTTCGCAAAGCATGCAGAAAAAATGTACCCGCTTGAAAGCATGAAAGATGTTATACGGCTACTTACAGGTGATGCAGAAAACAGCATCCTGCTTTTTGGGAGCAAAGCAGAAGCAGAAATATTAAAACAATGGGAGCAGGAATTTCCCAATACTCAATGTTTTGCAGGAACAATGAGTTTACAGGAAGAGCTGGTACAAATAAGCAAGCTCGATGTTATGGTCAGCATGGACTCGGCTAATATGCACCTGGCTTCTCTTTTTGATGTGCCTGTAGTTTCTATCTGGGGTGCCACACATCCTTTTGCAGGTTTTTATGGCTGGCAACAACCTGAAGGAAATGCAGTGCAGGTCGATCTTTATTGCCGCCCCTGCTCTGTATTTGGTGATAAGAAATGTTATCGCGGCGACCATGCCTGTATGCATTCTATTGCGCCGGAAACAATTTATAAAAAGATCTTGGAAGTGTTAAATAACCAGATATAATATTAATTTCTTTCGTACTGACTTTATCTTCTGCATACTAATTATCCAGGTTTGAACACTGTTGTAAAACAAAAAGGCTGCCCGATTGTGACAGCCTTAAGAAATAATACTGAAAGCAACTGTTACTGCTTATAAAACGAAGTACTTGCCCACCTGGTACCATCAAATGCCTGAAGGCGATACAGGCCTGGCCGCAAACCAGCAACATCCAAACTAACTCTCTTTGTTGATGATGAATAACTGAACTGCTTTTTCACATTACCCATATTATCAAATATCCTGATTTGTGTGAAGGTTGTATTGTTGGTTGTTTCTACATTTAAAGTGCTTTGTACAGGATTAGGTGAAACAATAAGCATCATCATTTGCCCGTCGCCGCAGTTCTGTGTAGTAAAAATTCTTGAAGTACTATAATCAGAAATTCCACAGGCATTTTCCACTTGCAGTCGTAAAAAATGCTGACCCGCATTTAATTGGAAATTCGGATACGGATCTACACCTTGCTCAAGATAAAGACCAGGACCAGAGGTTTCATAATTTACATAATCAAGATTCCAGATGTAGCGGGTAGCGCCAGGCACAGCATCCGTGCCGGCACCTACATAAGTGCCGCAGGGGTCGTATTCGAAGGTGGAGATTGTTGGGGGTGATGGCACACCTACTAAGACTTGTTTGGTTATGGGTGTAGCGCATCCTGTAATTGTGGCTGTTAGGGTTACCGGGCCATTACCTGTTCTTGTAGCTGTTGTTTGTATGCCAGATGTTGGGCTAAAAGAAACAATTTGAGGTGAAGCAGACCAAATCACATTTGTACCAGGCAGAAGGTTAACAGAAAACACAGCTTCATTACAAAATGTCGAAGGTCCCGAAATAACAGTACAGCTTGTATTACATGGGAAGACGCCTCTTGCTTCATTTTCAAACCATACAGAACCTTCTGGTGTAACACTTACATGTTCCTGATTATAGGTTGGTGCATAGATATGATTAAATGGGGTAGGCGGGCATTGGTCAATTCGTTGATATAAATTTTTGTTGGGATAACGTATATCCGCCGCACTATAGCTTGGCATCATTGTAAAGTTGTTGATGTTGATATTAAACGTCGGCTTATCACCAGTTAGCAGATAAATCAACTCTTTTGCTAAGAAAGTACCATGTGTTTCCATATCATCCGAAAAACGATTACCAATTAAACCACCAGGTGCATTATCCTGTGAACTATTGCCCCATGCTGCGTCTGCATAATAATTTTTCTTTCCCAACGGTACCCAAAACAAAACATTATATAATGGGCTGGCGGTCCACATTTCTGCAGCTTTATTTGTTCCATTGTTCGTGGCCGTCCGTCCTATCCATTTTATTTTCTTGCAGATGTTTTCTTCACATAACCCCCAAATGCTTTTCCAGCCTTTTCGTTTGATTTCAATATCCAACAGCTCAGTATTGGTTCCGTGATGGGGATTGAGCGTACCATTACCTGCACCATTTATTAAAGCCACTTTTCTACTTTGTTGCGGATACTCACCCACTGTTGCTAAATTTTGCAAAAATTGATTTCGTAAAGCATCCGGTGTCGGGAATTGAGAATTAGCCGTGTGATGATGCGCTAACATTTGTTTGGCGGCTAAACCATTATATAAACCTTCTCGTATTGATTTTACTCCTTTTAAAATTCCACGCTTGGTAATATATTCAATGTAGTTCTGCAATCCTATGGGTACATTGGCACCCTGATGACAACCGTCAAAAGAAATATATGTTCTTACCCGGTGTGAAATGTTATTATGCTCCATATAAGCCAAAGCATATTGGGCAATTAATGAACCCATGCTGGGGCCAATCAATGTAATTTCCTGCAAATAATTTGAGCCATAAGTTTGATTGAGCCGTTCAATTAAAGCAACAAGCGCCATGGCATTTCTTTCCAATAAATCATTGCCATGCTTAAAATCCAGTATGATAAAATCTAAATCGTCATTGGGGTCTGCATTCCCGTTATCCAGCATGTAGTCACCAAAAAATACCGTTTGATTATTTCTTTCTACTGGTTTATTAATAAAATCTTTATAAATGTCACCTACTTTGCGATCGTTGGTTGGGTCAAAGCCATCAATAAATATCACTGGTCTTCGCACAACCCTATTTGCACAATTGTTTCCATCATCCTTAAAGAAAAAGTAAGCAGTGTCTTTTACCGGCACTACTATAAAATCAAACAAACTGGGTCCTGTTCTTACAATCTGATTATGAACAGCAGGCGGATTACCGTATTGTGCATTGATAGGGGCCAACTTCGCCGGGTCGGGCTCTATCACCCATTTTACTCCTCCGCCTTTACCGCCTTTACAAGGTGTCAAGGGATATTCATCTTTTTTCTTCTTAGCCAATATTTTAAAAGGATTGCCATAGCGTATCCAGTGTCCCGCCAGGTCTATGCCAATAACTACAATTCTTCCGATTAGGGTTCTGCCAATCGTCTTCGTTATAGAACTGAAAATAGAAGTTGTTCTTTGCATGTTTCCTCCACTAAAAGGATTATCTACCACCCACTCACCCTGCCCATCTCCAAAATCAATTCTTATTTGTTTAATGTCAATGTAATCGTTGTATAAAAAATATTGCGGGTCAAGGTAAAAAGTATATTCCTGGTCTTCTATAAATACCGCATCATCGGAAATAATAGGAGAAGCTATAAAAGTGCTGTAATTGAAATAAGGACTTCGTGGTCTGCCCGCTACATCCACAAACTGCCCGTTAGCCAACGTATCCACCAAATTATCTACATAGGCGTTTGTGTCCATTACATTATACTTGTAATTCAGCACTCCAATGGGTATGGCATTCACATAGGCATTGTTATTCAGGTTTGCTTCCAGGGCATCGGGTGATGGCCAATTTGTATTATTGTAAGCGGCATTATAAATTTCATAATATGCCTGCATCCAGTGCCTTGTCCCTGTAGTGTCCGTAAACTGGTCTTGTTGTTTGAAACGTTCAATATCTGCAATGGGAAATACACGGTCGTACAAAATGCCGGAAGTGATAATGGTTTTATCAAGGTTTTGGAGTTTGTAGTCTGCATAAGTTTTATAAAGAAGAGTGTCCCAGATTGCCTGACTATTTGCTGAAAATGTAATGATTGACAAAAAGCCTATTGCAAATAAATACTTGTGTAAAATTTTTCGTTTCATATTAAATTGGTTTTAGGTATTAAGAATTAGTAGATTTTGTATTGTAGGCGGAATTTGCCTTCGGAAATGTTTACGGTTTTATTTTGTACTGCATTGAAAGCCTCAAAGAAAAAGGTGCCGGCAATGATTTTATTTGTTTTATCGATAGTTGTAATGTTGAATTGACCTGTTCTTATACTGTCAGTTTTGAATTGATCTATTGTTGAAGTTGTATTTTTATATATTGCTCCGCCACCCTTATTTTGCAAATTCAAATGATTAAGTAAAAACACTTTTACTGAAATCCCGTTTAAATCCTTTACACCAATAGCTATGGCTTCAATTCCCTTATTTCCTCCAAATATAAAAGTTGTATCACCGATGAGGTCTGCTGTTGTGCAATTAGCACAATTATCAGGCATATACTCTTGTCCATTTACTTTGCATTTAAAGTAGTATTCTGGTAGATGTTCTTTGTTGCAGGATGCTGCTAAGCAGAATACGCAGGCAAAAAGAATGATTAAATATTTCATAGTTTTTTGTTTTAGATTAAATTAAGTGGTTCTATATTGAAGGCGGAATTTGCCTTCGGAAATGTTTACGGTTTTATTTTGAACAGTGTTATATGCTTCAAAATAAAATGTTCCTGCAATTATCTTGTTTGTTTTGTCCAGTGTAGTGATGGTTATGTTTCCATTGTCGGTAACTTCTAATGTAGTTTGGCTAAAAGAGGAAAGAATAGTAAATATTGCAGCCGCAAATAATAAAATTTTTCTCATGGCTTTTAGTTATTGGTTAATGTATTAGTTACTGCATTTACATGCATTGAATTTAAAATCGAATCTGCCATCTTTAAGGACAATAGTTTTTCCACTTCCGTTCTGTTCTATAAGTGTAAGTTCAAATTCTCCAGATATGATTTGATCTTGAAAATCAATTTTAGTTATCATGAATTTGCTGCCCAAAAGAGGTCCGGCAAAAATACCTGAGCCGCCATTCCAATTTTCACTTTGAAAATCTACTCCTATAGAATCAGTTTTATCCCCTTGTGTTGATACCGTTCCTATAAGAGCAGAAGAAATAGTCAAAGTGGATGATTTGTTACCAGTTACTCTTGTAAATTGAAAATCTATTCCTTTAGGAGCAGCGCCACCTAATGCTCCATATCTGGCTGAAATTTCTCTGCAAGGATCCTGTCCAAAGCCGCACTTAGCATACGGCACCCAAACCTCACCATTAATGGTAAAGCCTACTGTATTTTTACCTTCCTGTGTAGCAGGCGGGAGTGTTTGATTGGAAACTGGCTCTTTATTGCATTTGGCACCTAAAAGGAAAATAAGCGCTAATAGAAATAAAAATTTTCTCATGGCATTTATTTATTGCTTAATGTATTAGTTACTGCATTTACATGCATTGAATTTAAAATCGAATCTGCCGTTATTAAGTGTTATGGTGTTACCGCTTCCATTTTGCTCTAAAAGAATAAATTCAAATTCACCCGAAATAATTTGATTTTGATGGTCAATTTTAGTGATGATAAATTTGCTCCCAGATAGCGGACCTCTAAAATACCCGTTATTTCCATTAAGAGACTCTGATAAAAAAGTTACACCAATAGAATCTACTTTTTCCCCAGGTGAAGTTATGGTTGCAAAGGGAGAAGAAATTATCAGGCTTGATTCTCTATCATTTTTTATTCTAAAAAAACTAAAAGCTATTCCATTAGGAGATGCACCTCCTGCTGCACCATATCTTACAGAAATTTCTCTGCAAGGATTAGTAAAAGCGGCACACTTAGCATATGGCACCCACACTTCACCATTAATGGTAAAACCAACTGTATTTTTACCTTCCTGTGTTGCGGGAGGTAGTGTGGGATTAGAAACTGACTCTTTATTGCATTTGGCTGCAATAACAACAATTGCAAGTGCTAAGGGTATAATTTTCTTCATAACTAATTTTGACAATTAATTTTTTAATACTCGTATTGAATACTCCAGCAAAAAAGCTGTAGGCATCTGGTTTTGTCCATCCGCAGTACACTATCCCGCCACCGCTCCCTTGTAATGTTGCCTGTGTCAATTACTTCCAAAGTGTTTTGGGCAAAAGAAAAATATGCCACAAATATTGCGACAATGGTTGAAAAGGTTTTTCTCATGAGCTGGTTAATTTATACATTAAGAATATTAAGAATTTATTAATTGCTGCATTTACATGCATTGAATTTAAAATTCAAACTCCTTAACGGCTTCATCGTGAAGAATTTGCCTAATAAATTTATTGTGATTTTTTTCTGTGCCATGTACTGTCCAATGTCCTGTTGTAAACTCTCCGGATTTTGTTTGTTTTATTCTTTTATACCAGGTTCGATTCTTTAAAAAGAGTTTCATACTTACTCAGCAAATCTTCATGGTAAGCACTTTGAATTTTGTATAACCGGCTTTGATTAATACTATCAATTAATGCCTCCAATTTTGTAAGCAGCAGTAATGAAATCATAATAATGCCTGTTGCTATCAACACCAATGCATAAGCACCATCTGCTATTCCCATTCCTAAAGCTGCAACTGCCCATATAGCTGCTGCAGTAGTAAGACCATTGATGCGATTGTTACTTTGAAAAATCACGCCGGCTCCAAGGAAGCCGATGCCGGTTACAATGTTTGAAGCAATTCTATCTGTCTCACCACCACTGATGTGAATAGAAAAAGTTGTAAATAAAAAAGATCCAAGACATATTAAAATCATGGTACGAAACCCGGCAAATTTGCTTCTGTATTCTCTTTCGGCTCCAATAGCTCCACCACTATCAATACAAGGACTAATCTTAATAGTAAAACATCTAATTCAGGCATTTTCCGTTTTTTATTTATTTACAAATTATTTCTCCCACTCATAAGCCTTTAGACTTTAAAATGATCCCAACTGTTCATTTAGCTCCAACCAACGGAACTCTTTTTCATCTACAGTATTGTTGATTTCTTCTAAGCGCCTTGTCCATTGCTGAATTAGTTCGAAAGGCTGGATCCCGTTATCCAGTTGCTCCAATAAATGTTTCCGTTCTTTTTCTAAATCATCCAATTCTTTTTCCAGCAACTGGTATTCTCTTTGCTCTTTAAATGAAAGTTTTTTCTTTGATTGGGGTGGTTGTGAAAATTGAACTTTAATTTTTAATTCTGGTTCACCTGCATTTTCCGGTTTTTGCTCTGCACGGAATTGCGAATAATTGCCCGGGAAATCCTGAATAATTCCATCTCCCTCAAAAACAAAAAGATGATCCACCAGCCGGTCCATAAAGTACCGGTCGTGGCTTATGATGAGCAGACAGCCCCCAAAATCAAGCAGGAAGTTTTCCAACACGGAAAGCGTTGGGAGGTCGAGGTCATTGGTGGGCTCATCAAGGATTAAAAAATTTGGATTACAAAAAAGGATGGATAATAAATGCAGCCTTCTTTTTTCTCCGCCACTCAACTTGCTGATATATGTGTATTGCTGATCAGGTGGAAAAAGAAAAAGGTTAAGAAATTGGGCAGCGCTCAGGCTCCCCCCATTGGCTAAAGGAAAATGCTCAGCAATATTTTTTACAAACTCAATTACCCGCATATCTTCTTTGACCACTAAACCCTGCTGCGAATAATTGCCAAAGACTACTGTATCACCGATATTTACTTTCCCGCTGTCAGCATTTTCTATTCCCTGCAGCACATTGATAAAAGAAGTTTTTCCTGCACCGTTTTTTCCTATAATCCCTATGCGATCACCTTTTTTGAAAGTATAATCAAAGCCTTTAAGAATTACTTTATCGCCATATGATTTATAAACCTTTTTTAATTCTGCGATTTTTCCACCCAGCCGGCTCATTTTTGCCTGCAGTTCCAGTTGCTGATCTTGTAGCTGTTGTTTTGCCTTTTGCTCAACATCATAAAATGCATCTATACGGCTTTTGCTTTTTGTAGTTCTTGCTTTTGGTTGTTTGCGCATCCATTCCAGCTCTTTGCGGTAAATGTTCCGGGCTTTATCAATACTGGCAGCTTCACTTTCTTCACGATTGGTTTTTTTCTCCAGGAAATTGGCATAATCACCTTTATGAACATATAAAACGCTGTTTTCCAGTTCCCATATTTCCTCGCAAACGGCATCTAAAAAATGTCGGTCGTGTGTTACCATCAGCAATGAAGTATTTTGTTTATTCAGGTAATGTTCCAGCCATTCCACCATTTCAATATCAAGGTGGTTGGTGGGCTCATCCATGATCAGTAATACGTGTTTATGTTCGAAACCGATATCGATTAGGGTTCTTGCTAAAGCCACACGTTTTTTTTGCCCTCCACTCAGTGTATTCACTATTTGCTGAAGGTGATGGATATTTAGTTTTCCGAGTATCTGCTTTACTTTAGATTCAAAATCCCATGCACCTGCATCGTCCATCTGACCCAGGTATCGGCCAATAATTCCCTCTTCACCGGTTTCCACAGCAGCTTCATACTGTTTGATAATATTAATGACGGGATGGTTGTGGTGAAAAATATTATCAAGGATGGATTTATCCTCAATCAAACGGGGATCCTGTTCAAAAAAAGCCACATCTACTTCTTTATTTACCCAGATAGTGCCTTCGTCAGGGAATTCAAGACTGGCTATAATTTTTAGAAGTGTGGATTTTCCTGCACCGTTGCGGGCAATAAGGGCAATTTTATCGCCTTCTGATATATGAAATGAAAGTTTTTGAAAAAGTGGTTTTATTCCATAAGATTTAGTAAGCTCCGTGGCTGAAACATAATGCATGATGTAAAGATAACAGCCCTTATTCTTGTGCTTATTTTAGAGTGACGCAATGCAGTATTTAAGAAAAAACCCTCCTGAAGAAAGAGGGTTTTTGATATTTAAGTTCTGTCCTTATCGAGACCTTTCAACCAGTCTATTACGTCTTCACGTGTTTTGCCCAACTTGGTTTGAAGCCGGCCATATAATTCATCTTCCTTTCCATCTTCATATCTCAGGTCATCGTCGGTCAGATCGCCGTGAGCTTGTTTGGCCTTTCCTTTCAGCTCGTTCCAGCGACCCTTTAATTCAAGTCTGTCCATAATATTAAATTTGAATAATCTACTGAAAATTTTATGCCATCTCTACCTTTTGTTCATGTGTCGGTACCATCATTTTTAAGGCATTAGGAACAATTTCTGCTTTCAGGTTGGTAATTTTACCCCTGTATTCCCCATCTACCTGGAAATAGGTTTTTTTGAGTGTTGTTATTTCTGCCCTGGTAGTGTGAAAAACTTCAATCCGGTTTGGATGAAAAGAATTGTCGGTGAATAAAGCTTTTGCAATCTCAAATAAGTGGATCTTTCGCAATACAACTACTTCAAACAGCCCGTCTGAAAGATCGCCATCAGGGTTGATATTGCCACCCGT
>MWVW01000056.1_pt1 | contig 27132 bp, 25 predicted proteins | sample 1047191 | NCBI WGS metagenome assembly MWVW01 (sample SAMN06349985, study PRJNA376086) | soil metagenome | isolation source: MtG22-5 sample Antarctic (ecotone) | place: Antarctica
TACTATTCACTGATGATAAAAAATCAGGCAGGTCTACAAAAAAAGTTCCTCCGCTTTCTGCATCATTAAATGGAACACCGTTCAGCGTTACATTAACACGGCTGGCATCCGATCCCCTGATACGTATGCCGGTATACCCAATACCATTGCCTGCATCGGAACTGATGACTACTGAAGGAGTTTGATTCAACAAAAAGGGGAGGTCCTGCCCGAGGTTTTGGTTTTGAATTGCAGTTTTACCAATGTTGGTTTTGGCAAAAGGTGCTGTGGCATTAGCTCTTAAAGCCCTTACCTCTACGGGGAATAATTCAATTGTGTCTTTTGATGTTTCCTGTGCTACCACAATGCAATAACAGAAAAGTAAACTGCTAAAAAGAAAATTCCTTTTCATTTCATTTGTTTTAATGAAAAGGGAAATGCAGCAATAGAGAAGGGAAAATAACTTTACAGCCTTCCCTGCGCAGGCATTACCCTGATCAGGTTCTACGGGTTTGATCTCAGCCCCTGCATTATACAGGATAGCACCCCGGGAGCAGCTAACAGGTTTGGTCAACTGCAAATCAAAATTATAAAGAAATTATTTTAAATAGTTGTAACATTTTGTGCAATAATTCGTCTTAGTAAAAATCTATTTATGAAAAAGTCTTTTTTGACAGTTTTCACCAGCCTGCTGGTGTTTTTTTCTATTGCCCAGGAAAAAATATTTAACGACGTAAATGCTGAAGCCAGAAGAATCGGAAGCTTTCATGCTATTAAAGTTTCACACGGTATTGAATTAATTATTAAGCAAGGAGCCTCAGAAGGTGTTGCCATTAGTGCTTCTGAAAAAGAATACCGTGACCGCATCAAAACAGAAGTTGTAAACGGGGTGCTTAAAATTTATTATGATAATGATAAATGGTGGAAGAACAACAATAGCAATAAAAAACTGAAAGCCTATGTTTCCTTCCTGACTATTGATAAAATTGAAGGCAACTCAGGCTCCATGACTAAAGTTGAGGGAAGTCTAACTGCTGCTAATTTCACCCTTGATCTTGCCTCTGGTGCTGAATTTAAAGGCCGTGTAAAGGTCAACCGAATGATTGTGGAGCAAAACAGCGGATCTATAAGCAAGGTAAGCGGGCAGGTGGAATCTTTAATCATTGAAACAAGCAGTGGTGCTGTTTTTTCGGGCTACGACCTGGCAACTGATAGATGTGATGCTGATGCTTCAAGCGGCGGAAGTATTCAAATAACTGTAAATAAAGAATTAACGGCGGAAGCCAGTACGGGTGCTGGTATAAGGTATAAAGGCAGCGGGGTAATTACCAAAATTTCTACAAGTACAGGTGGACTAATCAGGAAAAACAGTTAATCTACAGGTTCATACAGTTTAAAAAATATCAGGTATGAAAAAATATATTTTAATCGGTTTCCTTTCATTGTTATGTGCCTTTGCCGGGGCTCAAAAGAAAATATATGATCCGAATGCAGAAGTTCGTTCTGTTAAAGGATTTCATGCTATCAAAGTTTCGGGGGGAATTGATCTTTACCTGAGCCAAGGGGACGAAGCTCTGGCAGTAAGTGCCAAAGACGTTGAAATACGTAGTTATATAAAAACAGAAATTGAAAATGGAGTGTTGAAAATCTGGTATGAGTGGAAAAAAGGTAAATCAGTTATTTTAAGTAATAATAAACAATTACGGGCTTATGTATCTTTCCAAACACTGGATGCATTGTTAGCTTCCGGTGGATGCGATGTAATGGTGGAAGGAAACATAACAGCTAAGAAACTGTTTCTTACTATTTCAGGCGGATCAGATTTTAAAGGAAACATTTCCGTGCAGGAATTAACTGTTGATGTCAGTGGCGGATCAGATATCGACATTGCAGGTAAAGCAAACAAATTGACTGCTGAAGTTAGTGGTGGCAGTGATCTTAAAGGGTATGACCTCATTACTGAGTCTGCCCACATCGAAGCCAGCGGGGGCAGTGATGTACAACTTACTGTAAATAAAGAATTAAATGCCAGGGCCAGTGGTGGCAGTGATATTTATTACAAGGGAAATGCAGCGGTAACCAAATCCGACTCTTCTGTTTCAAGCAATGTAAAAAAAACCGGTAAATAAAAACAGGCAAAACGAAATGTAAAAGCAATCTGAGGATGGCTTTTTTGTTTTGGTAGTATACCTAATTCCTCTACATTTGCACCGCGAAGTAGAGCAGCGGTAGCTCGTCGGGCTCATAACCCGAAGGTCCTAGGTTCGATCCCTAGCTTCGCAACAAAACAACGAGCCTCGCAAGAGGCTTGCTTAGTTTAAAATGCTTTTGGATTACCCAATAAATAATGTTGCATCCATTCAACGTTAGTTTGCGCCACCTTTAAAGACATTTTTGGCTCAGTAGGACCGTGCGGTTGCCTGGGGAGTACTAAAAAACGCACCGGTACTTCTCTTCTTTTTAGCGCATTATAAAACATCACAGACTGACTGAAAGGTACACGAATATCAGATTCACCATGCTGTAGTAGTACAGGTGTGGTTACATTTTGTACATAGCGCAATGGTGAATGCTTGTTGTACACATCCCAGTCTTCCCAGGGTTGTTTTTTCATGTAGGAAGGAAGAAAACCACCGATATCATCTGTCATATTTTGAGAAACAAGGTCAACCACGGGCGCCCCAATGCTGGCAGCTTTGAACCTGTTGGTATGTCCCACTATCCAGCTGCTCATGAAGCCGCCATAACTCCATCCCATTACGCCCATTTTTGAAGAATCCACAAAACCTTTGGCAATTACATAGTCCACTCCAGTCATCAGATCTTTATAGTCTGCACCTCCCCAGTCACGTTGGTTTGCCAACCTGAATTCTACGCCATAGCCTGTGGAACCCCTTGGGTTAGGGCGAAGAACGAAAATGCCTTTTTCTGCAAATGCTGCAATGGGATAAGAGCCACTGTTGCCTGCAATGAAAGTTTCAGAAAATACGCCGGCCGGACCACCGTGAACGTTGAGGATAAGCGGGTATTTTTTTCCGGACTCATAATTCAAAGGATATGTAAGCAGCCCCTCAATTTCCTTTCCATCAAAACTTTTCCATTTTATCACTTCAGTTTTGGGCACTGGATATTTTGCTATTTCAGGATTTTACATTACTTAATTTAACAGGCGCAAACGAGGCAGTGGTACTTATATAAGCATCACCCGGCCTGGTGGTATTTTGCATGACCAAGCCAAAATGGGTAGCATTTTCATTAAGATCAATAGAAGTGATCATGTCCTTATTGCCAGTATTCCATTCAGTAATGTTTTTTCCATCGGTGCTCAGTCGAAAAACTTTGGCAGTTGTATGGTATGCTTCAGTGGAGAACACCGACTTACCGTCATTGCTCCAGCCCAGTAATGAGCCTGGCTCATTGGGTGTATTGGCTAAAGGAATGGCTTTGCCTCCGTTGACCGGCACTACTTTTATATAGCTTTTGCCACTCCATATTCCTTCTTCATTTGTAGCCAGGTAAGCAATGTACTTTCCATCGGGACTAAAATGAGGCTGCCTTTCACCGGCGGCCGTATTGGCTATTTGCTTTACTTCCCCGGTAGATATATTCACCATAGCAATATCACTGTATGCATTATCATTCACGCCAGGTGAAAGCGCATGGGTATAAGCGATCCATTTTCCATCAGGACTCCAATTAATAGTACTGATATTACGGTTTTCTTTAGTAACTTTTAAAACCTTTTGTTTACCGGTAGTATCCTTTTCATTGATCCATAACACATAAAGACGGCCTTGCTTGTATTCTTCACCCATAAAATACCAGTCATTCTTTGCTTTTTTTATTTTCTCCTCTGCATCGGAAACAGCATCGGTCATGGTATAGGCAATGGCTTTACTGTCTGGGCTCCATTCAAAGTCAGCTACTCCGGTTTTTACATCTGTAAGCCGCTCTGATTCGCCACCTGCTACCGGCAATATGTACAAATTATTCTTGTTATCCCTGTTACTGGTGAATGCAATCCATTTACCATCGGGACTCCAACGCGGGTTACTGTTATTTTTATCACCTTTGGTGAGCTGGATAAGCTGACTTCCTTTTGAATCCGTTAAAAACAATTGGTTCACATACTCACTACGATCATCAGTCATAATGGCTTCCCTTACCGCATATACCACTTTCCCACCATCGGGCGACACCCGCACAGCCGTGATATTTTTCATTTTTAAAGTTTGTTCAGGGGACCAATATGAATTCTTTTGTGCAGCAACTAAATATGACCCTGAAAAGAGGAAGAATAGTAAACAAACATTTTTCATAAATATGAATTAAAATTAAAACTGTAAAATTCTAAGTTAAGTAATAATTGGTTTAGCCCGGACTTCAAATTGGTTCAAGTATTTACCTATCATTATATACCTTGTTACATTTGTCAGGATGAAAGCAGGTTTTGTCAATATTTTCGGTAAACCCAATGCAGGGAAAAGCACATTACTGAATGCATTAATAGGAGAGAAACTGGCTATTGTTTCTTCAAAAGTGCAGACAACGAGACACCGGATAAAAGGATTCTTAACGACACCTGATTACCAGATAATTTTCTCAGATACACCTGGTATTATTGAACCCAGGTACAGGCTCCATGAAAAAATGATGCATGCGGTAAGATCTTCTCTTGAAGATGCAGATGTAGCCCTACTATTAGTGGATATAAATGAAAACTGGCAGGAATGTGATGCTATATTTTCAGCTCTCCGGTTAAATGTTCCGTGTTTATTGCTTATTAATAAAATTGACAAAAGCAATGAGGCAAAAATAAAAGAGGCAAGCAACTTTTTTGAAAATAAAGATTATTGCAAAGCTGTGATAGCCGTATCTGCTCTCGCTAAAACCAATCTGAAAAAACTTTTAAAAACCATTGTTGCACTGCTACCGGGCGGAGAACCTTTTTATGCCGATGATGAAATGACAGACCTTTCCGAACGCTTTTTTGTAGGTGAAATGATCCGTGAAAAGATATTCGATTTTTTTAAAGATGAAATACCTTATCATACCACTGTGCTTGTCCATGAATTCATCCAAAAGCAAGGATTGATAAAAATAGGCGCCAACATCATTGTACAAAGAGATACTCAGAAATCAATCATTATAGGCGAGGGTGGCAAAATGATCAAAAAAATAGGCACAGAGGCACGTAAGGACATTGAAAAGTTTCTCTCGCAAAAAATATTTTTAGAATTATTTGTCAAGGTGCGCCCCAAATGGCGGGAGAATGATTTGTATTTGAAAGAGTATGGATATTAAAGGCAAGATTGTGATTTTATATTGTCGTATATTAGGATAAACTAAACTTCATGGGCTTTTTAAAAAAAGTTTTATGTCTGCTTATATATAATTCCTCTTTTCCAGCCGTAGCGCAGGTTGATAAACAGGTCAATAGTATTGGTGAGATTACGAACCTGGACCAGGCCAAGTATTCAAAAGTGATGGATAAAGTTAATTTTGATGATGTAGAAAACAACCAGCGTATCAACTATGGCAGGATCAATGGAAGTCCTTTTTGGAAAGATGACTGGAAATCAGCTTATTTGGTACTGTCCAAAGATCAGGTCTTTAAAGCTGATGTGCGCCTCAATTTAGTAACCAGGGAAATACATTTTTTAATGAATGATGAAGAGCTGGTAGCTGATAACTTAAATTTTACAAAGGTTATTGTATATGACAATAATGATACTGTTACATTCATCAGAGATATTCCTGATCTTTTTTTAAACAGAAAAAAACTGGATGCATATCTTCAGGTGCTTAACACCGGCGCTTACCAGCTTCTGAAATATACAAACAGAAGGGTCTCGTCTGCTGACTCTTTATTTGGTACTCAGAAAAAATATTTTTTTTCTGACAATATTTATTATTTTTTAAATTTTAAGGATAGAACAGAAAGAATAAAAAAACTGAATAGAGAAAATATATTATCATTCCTGCCTTCAGCATCAAAATTTGCAGGTTGGGCATCAGACAATAAAATTGATTTTAATAAAGAAACTGATGTCATTCGCTTTCTGAACTATTACAACAGATTAACACCTGCCAACTAGTTCCATCAAACCACTTTGATAAGGTTATTTTTGCCCATTATTCAAAAACGATAATGCAATTTGCATGGGATTTACTGTAGCGATAGTAGGAAGACCTAATGTGGGCAAAAGCACTTTTTTTAACCGCCTGCTGGAGCAACGAAAGGCAATAGTGGACGACACAAGCGGCGTGACCCGGGACAGGCAATATGGAATAGCAGAATGGAATGGAAAATCCTTTAATGTTATTGATACCGGTGGATTCGTGCCGGAAAGCCAGGATGTATATGAAAAAGAAATTAAGAAACAGGTGCTCATTGCAGTGGAAGAAGCAAGTGCAATCTTTTTTATTGTAGATGCAGCTACCGGCATAACCGATCTTGATAATGAAATGGCAAAAGTGCTGCGGCGTTCGGTAAAGCCCGTTTTTCTGGTTGTGAATAAGGTAGATAATAATGACCGGTTGCTTGAAGCTTCTGAATTTTATGGCCTCGGGTTTGAAAGAATATTTTTTTTGGCAGCCATAAGTGGCAGCGGTACCGGTGACCTGCTGGATGCAGTTACGGATCTCATTGAGGAAAAGGACAGTGAAGAATTATTAGAAGAAAATTCACTACCCAAATTTGCCATTATAGGCCAACCCAATGTTGGTAAATCTTCATTGCTCAATGCACTTACTGGCCAACAACGCACCATCGTGAGTGATATTGCCGGCACTACCAGAGATACCATTCATACCCGGTATAATTTATTCAACAAAGATTTTATATTAATAGATACGGCAGGTATCAGGCGCAAGGCAAAAGTGCATGAAGACCTTGAATTTTATTCTGTAATAAGAGCTGTGAAAGCCCTTGATGAAGCAGATGTTTGCCTGCTTTTATTAGATGCTGAAAAAGGAATAGCTGCACAGGATCTCAATATATTTAGCCTTGCTGCAAAAAAAGGTAAAGGCGTGGTGGTACTGGTGCCGGAAAGCCAGGATGTATATGAAAAAGAAATTAAGAAACAGGTGCTCATTGCAGTGGAAGAAGCAAGTGCAATCTTTTTTATTGTAGATGCAGCTACCGGCATAACCGATCTTGATAATGAAATGGCAAAAGTGCTGCGGCGTTCGGTAAAGCCCGTTTTTCTGGTTGTGAATAAGGTAGATAATAATGACCGGTTGCTTGAAGCTTCTGAATTTTATGGCCTCGGGTTTGAAAGAATATTTTTTTTGGCAGCCATAAGTGGCAGCGGTACCGGTGACCTGCTGGATGCAGTTACGGATCTCATTGAGGAAAAGGACAGTGAAGAATTATTAGAAGAAAATTCACTACCCAAATTTGCCATTATAGGCCAACCCAATGTTGGTAAATCTTCATTGCTCAATGCACTTACTGGCCAACAACGCACCATCGTGAGTGATATTGCCGGCACTACCAGAGATACCATTCATACCCGGTATAATTTATTCAACAAAGATTTTATATTAATAGATACGGCAGGTATCAGGCGCAAGGCAAAAGTGCATGAAGACCTTGAATTTTATTCTGTAATAAGAGCTGTGAAAGCCCTTGATGAAGCAGATGTTTGCCTGCTTTTATTAGATGCTGAAAAAGGAATAGCTGCACAGGATCTCAATATATTTAGCCTTGCTGCAAAAAAAGGTAAAGGCGTGGTGGTACTGGTGAATAAGTGGGACCTGATGACAAAAGAAACCAATACTGCCCGCGATTATGAAACAGCCTTAAAAAAAAGGCTTGCACCGTTTTCCGATGTGCCCATACTCTTCATTTCTGCTTTAGAAAAAACAAGAATTCACAAAGCCATCGAAACAGCCGTGGATGTATATCAAAACCGTCAGCGAAAAATACCAACACGCAAGCTCAATGATATAATGCTAAAAGCTGTAGAAGCTTGCCATGCTCCTGTGGTACGCGGGCATCCTGTGCGGATAAAATACATTACACAATTGCCCACTGTAGTTCCTTCTTTTGCATTCTTTTGTAACTACCCGGAAGATGTGAAACAGCCCTATAAAAATTATCTCGAAAACCAGTTGCGCCAGCATTTTGATTTTACAGGGGTGCCTGTGCGTATTTTCTTGCGTAAGAAATAATATGTAAACTATGAATGTTTATAAGAGATCTCTAAGCCAAATGTGCGTTTGATAGCAGAAAAACTTTCTTTTTGCTGTTGAAATTCTTTTCTTTGTTGTTCAATGAAAACATTATCATCAAGTTTACCCATCACATTTTCCATTTCTGACTCACTATCATATACCATTTTGCGAAAATCATTTTGATAATCTTTTGCTCTGGTCTGATAAATATGCTCAACCATCCATTTCTTAGTCCGCAGGGTCTGATCCAAAAGTTCATTAAATAATTCAATGTCAAATTTTCCTGGTGTTATTTTTAATAATTCCAATAAAGACGCATATGCATGATGCAGCTTTTGTTCCATATATTTTTCCCCATTATGATGATAAAATTGGTGTACATCTTCCCAGCTATTCAATCTTTCATTTTTTATATCAGCAAGGGCGGATTGTAAAACATCCTTTTGCAAAAGTTGACCACCAATGTTGAGCCACTCCTTACGTTCAGGCTTGCCGGGTAGTTGCTCTATCAGTTCCGAAAAAGATAATATGGAATACTCATTAGCATACCGCACCATATTGGTGATGCCATAATAAACAATAAGTTCTTTATATATTTTAAAACTTTCTTTAACTTTTATCAATTCTACAGCACGGTTGCTGTTTTCAAAGCCATCAGCAAGTATTGTTAATTCCTGAATATCTACACCTGGCTCATCGAGAAATAAATCCATCTCTGCTGCGTTAACGCCTGCCTTTTGAGCTGCCCGGAATGTAAACTTTTGGAGCAAATAAATTGCGGTAAAAACTTCATTTATACTGTCAGGTGCCAGGTAATCATATTCTATATGCTGTACTTTATTGGTTCGTTTATCGCGGTCTACATACTTGGAAGCATTGCGGGCTAATGCATACATGTTGTATAAAAACCAATAAGCAGGCATGATGACCAGGCGGTCATTAGCAACGTCATTGTTGATAAGGCTAAAAGGCAATGGAATGTTCAGCTCCGAAGGATAATCACCTTTAGCAATCAACGAGAAAGTGGCAAATTTTGAATTATGTTTCAGGCTGACACATAAGCCCGGCCAAAAACCTCTGCCGGCCACAATTTCCCCATCTGAGGCACGGCTGTTATGATTTGATCCTATTGTAGCGCCTGCAGCTATATTGCTTTGTCCCATAACAGTGGATGCACATAAAAACGAATTATTATGATGCTGTTCATGGGCCGGGAAAATCATGGAATTTAAAACCTCGCAGCACGATATAGTGGAATTGTTGCCGAGGTAAGAATTGATCAGCCTGGCGCCATATTTTAATTGTGAGTAAGATGCCATGATAAACCGCACCGCCTTTACACCATAAAATGCCCGGCAGCCATATCCGATGATGCCATTCACCAGCTCACAGCCTTCACCGATCTGGGAATGAGCTTCAGGAGAAGAGTTGACTGTAAGATTCTTTAATTTATTGGCACCTTTAATATAGGCATCACTGCCAATCCATACATCTTTGATGATACTGGTATTTTTAATGATTGAACGATCACCGATTTTACCATAATAGCCTCTTTGCTTATCAAATTTATTTTCAGTTAATTCACGAAATCGTTGCATGAGCATATCATCATCCCGGTATTTTGACCACAGGTAAGCATCACCTGCCAGCATGCCATTAAAAGGTAAAATCCTGCGGCCCGCATTCTCATTACATACTTCTAGCCACACCCTCACATTTTCATCTTCCCCCTCCTTGATAATTCCATTACCAAACTTTGCGTGATCTGTAACATGCAGCTCATGGATATTAGCGAGCATCACTTCGTTGCCAACAATATAATGCGACATGTAATTAACATTGCTTACCACTACATTATCACCGAAGTCGCAACTGATAATGGTGCTGTTGTAAAGACCTACCGGCAGGCATACATTGTGGTAGGTAAGTGACAGGGCTTCGAGTTTTCCGATCCGTATGAGGCCATAAAACTTACAGTTTTTAACCAGTTCCGGGTTAAAAGCATCCGAGACGTGTATTTTGTTCCAGTCATCTGAACTATTATTATTGCGTACAAGTACAACTATTTCGTAGGCACTCAGCATGCGGTAATGAATACCATTCCTGTTTTGCAGGTTACGCAAATAATATTCATCTTTCCCGGCGGGTATATATTTGCTGTCTACAAATTCATAACCAATAGTATGAACAGGCTTCTTTGTGATTTTGTTCATCTAATCATTTTCTTGAAGTTATAAGATTACTCTACAGTTACTGATTTTGCAAGGTTGCGCGGCTTGTCCACATCAAGTCCTTTGGATATGCCTATGTAGTAGGCTAAAAGTTGTAATGGGATCGTGCTCAGCATAGGCGCCATTATTTCATCGGCTTCAGGCACGGGTATCACATCGTCTGCCAGTTTTGTGCTTTGCTCGTCTCCTTCATTGATCACGGCAATTACCTGTCCTTTTCTTGCTTTGATTTCCTGCATATTCGACATTATCTTTTCATGGTAGGAATCTTTCGTGGCTATAAAAACCACAGGCAAAGTATCATCCACTAAAGCTATTGGCCCATGCTTCATTTCAGCAGCGGGATATCCTTCGGCATGTATATACGATATCTCCTTTAGTTTAAGAGCACCTTCAAGAGCTACAGGAAAATTATACCCTCTTCCGAGATATAGAAAGTCGCGGGCATCTTTATATTTTTCTGCAAGCTCTTTCAAATAATCTGATTGCTGCAGCAAATCAGCTACTTTATCAGGAATGGCATCTAACTCTCTTAACAAATGCAAATAACGTTCCTTCCCTAATGTTCCTTTTTCATAGCCAATTTTAAGTGCGATCATAGTAAGAACCGCCAATTGTGCCGTAAATGCTTTGGTAGATGCAACGCCAATTTCGGGACCTGCATGTGTATATGCCCCTGCATCAGAAATGCGGGCTATAGATGAGCCTACCACGTTTACTACACCCAATATAATGGCGCCTTGCGCTTTTGCATTTTCTATGGCAACCAGGGTGTCTGCTGTTTCGCCGCTTTGTGATATGGCAATGATCACATCACCCTTATTGATCACAGGATTGCGGTAGCGGAATTCTGAAGCATACTCAACTTCAACATTTATCCTGCATAGCTCTTCAAATATGTATTCAGCCGCCAGCCCTGCATGCCAGCTCGTGCCACACGCTATCATCACAATCCGCTTGGCGTTAATTATTTGTTCTGCATATTTTTGAATGCCGCTCATGGTAATGGTTCCTGTTTCCACGTCCAGTCGGCCACGCAAACAATCCCTGATGGTGGTGGGTTGTTCAAATATTTCTTTAAGCATGAAATGTTCATAGCCACCCTTTTCTATTGCAGCTAATTCCATATCAAGTTTAGTAATAAAAGGCGTTTGTCTTTCATTGCCCAGGTTTTTCAGTATGAGTTCATCAGCTTTAATGATAGCTACTTCATAGTCATTTACATAAACTACTTCTTTGGTATATTCAATTATCGGGGAAGCATCTGATGCTAAAAAATGTTCGTTTTTACCTATTCCTATAACGAGGGGACTTCCCTTGCGGGCTGCTATCAATGTATCCGGGTTATCCTGGTCTATAACAACAATCACATAAGCACCTACAATTCTTTTTAAAGCAATGCGTATGGCTTCTTCCAAAGGGCAATTATTATTATTGCGGATTTCTTCTATGAAGTTGAGTAGCACCTCGGTATCAGTATCACTTTTGAATGAATACCCCTTGTTGAGAAGTTCTTTTTTTAATTGTGTATAATTTTCAATAATACCATTGTGTATGACGGCAAGCTTGCCACTGGCTGAAATGTGAGGATGAGCATTACGATCATTTGGCTCACCATGCGTAGCCCAACGCGTATGTCCAATGCCAATATGGGCATGTATATCTTTACCGGCAACTTCTTCTTCCAGTTCCGATACTTTACCTTTCTTTTTATATACTTTAAGCCCGCTGTTGAGTAGAGCAACTCCGGCACTGTCATAGCCCCGGTATTCAAGACGTTTTAGACCTTTTAAAATTACAGGATAAGCTTCACGGGGTCCGATATAGGCAACAATTCCACACATAAGTAGCAGGGGTGATTAACTTTCTACAATCTGCGAAAATCAGTAAAATACGGCAGATGAGCAAAAAGTGCAGTCCGAACTAAGTATTTACCCATGGAAGTTTATCGGAGAATTGAAGTAAGCTATAGATAGAGAAAATAAATATGGGAATATACCAGAAAATAAGAAGGTATTACATTATGGAGTTAGATGTGTATTAACTTAAATGAAATGATCAACAACTATGTGTTAAATAAAAAAATTCTATAACAATTTTCCACTTAAAATTGAAAGTGCAACAGAAAAATATATGATGAGGCCTGTCACGTCAACCAGGGTGGCTACGAAAGGTGTTGAAGATGCGGCAGGATCTGCACCTAATTTTTTTAATATCAAAGGTAGCATGGAACCTACCAGTGTGCCCCACAACACTACTCCAATCAGGGATATTCCAATTGTAACTGCTATGCTTAAATAGTATAGTCCGAAAATATCTGAAAAAAAATGCCATATAAAAATCACTGACACGCCTAAAATACAAAGAGTAGCTCCCAGCAGTAGCCCTGAAAAAATTTCACGCCGCATGATACGCCACCAGTCTGTAATACTTATCTCACGCAAAGCCATGGCCTGTATAATTAGTGTAGCTGCCTGCGAACCGCTGTTGCCCCCACTGGAAATAATCAGGGGAATAAATGTGGCCAGGATGACAACTTTTGCAATTTCATCCAGGAATTGTTGCATTGCAGATATGGTAATGAGCTCACCGATAAATAATATAATCAGCCATACCACCCTTTTTTTAAAGAGTTTCAAAATGTTCATTTCCAGGTAGGGTTGTTCCAACGCTTCTGTGCCCCCAATCTTTTGAATGTCCTCGCTAAATTCTTCATTGGCTACCCACAACACATCATCTATGGTTACAATCCCTAATAGTTTTTTGCTGTCATTGACTACAGGCAGTGCTACCCGGTTATTCATTTTAAATGCTTCGTTGGCAACTTCCTGGTCTTCAAAAGCATTCAAAGCGATCACTCTTTCGTCCATCAATTCACTCACTTTTGTTGATGGGCCGGCAAGGATAAACTCACGGATACGAATATCATCCAGCAATTCTCCTTTTTCATTGATCACATATATCACATCTATTGTTTCCGTATTCTTTCCTATTTTCCTGATGATGTCCAACACTTCGGCGGCTGTGTTGTTTTCATATACATAGATATAATCCGGCGTCATCAGCCGACCTACGCTGTTTTCGGGATAACCCAATAAGGATAATGTAACTTTTCGCTCTTCTGGATCAAGCAGTTTGATGAGCTCTCTCACAGCACTGCCCGGCAACTCTTCAAGAAAAGAAGTGCGGTCATCAGCGGGCAATTCATTTAATAATTCAGCAGTTTTAGCAGGAGGTAATGTTTGAATTATTCGTTTTTGAGTAGGGAATTCAAGAATTTTAAATACACCGGCAGCACGGTGAACAGCCATTCCGGCTATGATCTTACTCTCATGTTCCTCATATTCATATACCAGTTCTGCTATATCACTTATGTTTTGATCATCCAGAAACTGTCGAATGGAAATGGGATCACCGGTTTGTAAGATTTGTTCAAATTCCTGCGTCAGTTGCTCAAAGGGCATGCTTTAATATTAAGTAGATGGGTTTTGATCTGTTTGCAAATAAGAAAAGATAAATTTTAATATTTGCATCGTGAAACAAATAAATTTTTTACATCCTTCTGTTTTTATAGCTGAAACCAATAATAAAGGTAGAGGAGTATTTACAAAGCAAGCTTTGGGAAAAAAAATTCTTCTTGAAACAGCACCTGTTGTAATAATGAGCAGTCGGGAAAGAAGTCTGCTTGATCAAACGTTATTACACGACTATATATTTGAATGGGGCGAAAGCAAGGATCAGTGCTGCATGGCATTGGGTTATATACCTTTGTACAATCATGCCTTTGAGGCTAATTGTGACTATGAAATGGATTTTAAAAAAAATATAATAACCATAAAAACACTGAAAACTATATCAGCAAATGCAGAATTATTTATTAATTATTTAGGAGATGACCATACCCGGAAAAGTTTATGGTTTAAAGCTAAATAAAGCAGAATAAAAAAGAAAAGCACTTAGTGCAGCAGCTGTTTTATTTCATTCAATTTTATCAGTGCTTCCACAGGAGTGAGGCGGTTGATATCGATGGAACTTAATATATTTCTTATTTCTTTGAATGTTTCAGTATGTGTATCAAATATGCTTAACTGAACTTTAGGGGCTGTTACCTGTTTTAAATTCTCCAGGATAGTTTCGGCTACCTGTTTGCTCTCAAGACTTTTCAGCACTTCTTTTGCTCTTGATAAAAGGTCAGGTGGCATACCTGCCATTCGGGCTACATGTATACCAAAGCTATGCTTGCTTCCACCGGGTGCGAGTTTTCGCAAAAAAATAATCTTGTTTCCAATTTCTTTATTGGTTACATGATAATTTTTAACCCTTGGTAATTTATTTTCCAGTTCATTAAGCTCATGATAATGTGTGGCAAAAAAGGTCTTTGGCTGGTATGCTGACTGGTGAAGGAATTCTGCTATGCTCCATGCTATGGAAATGCCGTCATAGGTGGAGGTGCCCCTGCCGATTTCATCAAGTAATATTAAAGATCGCTCACTCAGATTATTCAAAATGGAAGCTGTTTCATTCATTTCTACCATGAATGTGCTTTCGCCGGCACTAATATTGTCTGATGCACCTACACGGGTAAAAATTTTATCAGTGACCGGAATGAAAGCTTCACTGGCCGGAACAAAGCTTCCCATATGAGAAAGCAGGGTGATCAATGCTGTCTGACGTAACAATGCTGATTTACCACTCATGTTGGGCCCGGTAAGAATGATGATCTGCTGTTCTTTTTTATCCAGTAAAATGTCGTTATTGATATATGCATTACCAGCCGGCAGATGTCGTTCAATTACAGGATGTCTTCCTTCCCTGATTACCAGATCGTGCCCTTCATGTAGCCGGGGTTTTTTATAATTATATTGTAACGCATTATTTGCAAAACAGCTAAGACAGTCTAATGCAGCAATAATTTGTGCATTGGTCTGTATGCTGGAAATAAAATCATTCAATTCATTTACCAGTTCTTCAAATAACTGCAATTCAATAATCAGCATGCTTTCTTCTGCACCAGTTATTTTTTCTTCGTAATCCTTTAATTCCGGAGTAATATAGCGTTCGCAATTCGCCAGTGTTTGCTTGCGCATCCATTGCGACGGTACCTTGTTTTTATGTACGTTGGTCACTTCGAGGTAGTAGCCAAACACATTGTTGAAACCGATCTTCAAAGAGGATATACCGGTTTGCCCGCTTTCCCTTTGTTGCAGCTGCAACAGGTAATCCTTGCCATTATGTGCAATGCTTCGAAAAGTATCAAGTTCGCCGTTTACATTTTTATTTATAAATCCGCCCTTCACAGCCAGTGCAGGTGGATTGTCAATGATTACCTGAAAAATTTTATCTGCTATGTATTGACACGGATTGAGTGTATCAGCCATGCGTTTCAGATAAGCATTTTCACTGCTTTTGCAGAAGTTTTGTATATGTCCTACCTGTCGTAATGCACGGGCCAATTGCAACAGTTCCCTTGGATTGATCTTTCGAAAAGGAATTTTAGAAACCAATCGTTCCAGGTCACCGCACTGACGCATAGCCTGTACCAGCTGGTTGCGCAGGTCAGTTTGAAGAATAAAATATTCAACTATATTAAGTCTTTCATTTATTTTGGAAATATCTTTTAACGGGAATACGATCCATCTTTTTAACAGACGGGCCCCCATCGGTGTGCAGGTATTGTCCAATGTATTTAGTAAACTGGCTCCGTGTCCTGAGGCACCCAACAGCAATTCAAGATTACGAATGGTAAACCTGTCCATCCATAAATAGTCCGATTGCTCAATGCGCTGAATGGAACTGATATGCTGCAGGTTTGGATGCTCGGTGTCTTTCAAATAATGTAAAATGGCCCCGGCAGCTATTAACCCGGAAGAAAAGTTTTCAAAGCCAAATCCCTTTAATGAATGGGTGTCAAACTGATTTAATAATAATTCTTGTGCATAGGTTTCATTAAATATCCACTCATCAAGGGTGTATGTGTAAAAGTCAGGACCGAATTCCTCCTTGAATTTTCTTTGATGATGCCTTTGAAATATGACTTCTGCCGGTTTGAACCCTGATAATAATTTATCAGCATGATCTTTATTACCTTCTGCTGTAAAAAATTCACCCGTGGAAATATCTAAAAATGCCAGTCCGTATTGTTCGTTGACAAAATGAACGGCAGCAAGGAAATTATTTGAGCCCAGGTCCAGTAATTTATCATTGGTAGCAGTACCCGGTGTTACCATTTCAGTAACACCCCGCTTTACTATTCCCTTCGCAGTTTTTGGATCTTCCAGTTGATCACAAATAGCAACCCTGTATCCGGCTTTTACCAACTTGTGTAAATAAGTGTCCAGGGCATGATATGGGAAACCTGCTAATTCATTTTCAGCCGAAGAGCCATTGTTTCGTTTGGTGAGTGTAATGCCCAACACCTGAGACGTAATCACTGCATCCTGCCCGAAAGTTTCATAAAAATCACCTACACGAAACAAAAGAATGGCATCGGGATACTTGGCCTTGATAGCCTTGTGCTGTAGCATCAAAGGGGTTTCTTCAACTTTTATTTTGCTCATAACCACTAGGGCAAAAATAGCGTAACCATACAAACCTGTATTGATAAGCCAGGTTTTTTATCCACTATTTACTGCCCCTTACTTTTGCACAGTGAATAAAGTAGATAAAAGCTTACGAAAACGATCCATGGAAGAATTGAACCGGATGTCGGCAGAAGAATTTAAGCATGCTGATAAGACCCCCATCATCGTAGTACTCGAAAATATAAGAAGTGCATATAATGTGGGTTCGGTATTCAGAACTGCTGATGCTTTTTTACTGGAAGCTATTTGTATCTGTGGATATACAGCTTTTCCACCTCATAAAGAGATAAAAAAGACTGCTCTGGGTGCAGACGAAACAGTATACTGGAAGCAATGCAAAGTGCCGGCAGAAGCAATTTCAGAACTCAGATTGGCAGGTTATGAAATCTATGCAGTTGAACAGGCCGCCAATAGTATCTTATTAAAGGAATTCAAATGGAGCGGGAAAAAATTAGCCCTCATCTTTGGGAATGAGGTTTCCGGTGTGGAGCAGTCAACAATAGAGTTATGTGATGGATGTATTGAAATCCCTCAACTGGGAATGAAACATTCCCTCAATGTATCCGTGGCGGCCGGGGTGGTGTTGTGGGAGCTTGTGCGTACAACATTGTAATTTCCATTTCAATGGTCCATCAGATTAAGTTGGTATTTGAAGCGCATTTAGTTTCTTTGCTCCCTTTACGTGATAATGAAAAATGTAAAAAATTATTTAAGTCTGATCAAATTTTCACACACTATTTTTGCATTACCATTTGCATTGATTGGTTTTTTTTTAGGGGTATTCTATTTTCCATTTTCAATGAACCCGGGATGGCATACCAGGGTTTATCCTTCCAGAATGCCCTTGCTTGAACTTACAAAACTATTTTTCCTGATTCTTCTCTGTATGATTTTTGCCAGAAGTGCTGCTATGGCATTTAACCGGTACCTGGACAGGCGGTTTGATGCCCTTAATCCCAGAACCTCAATTAGAGAAATTCCAAAAGGAATTATCACACCAAAAAATGCTTTGGCTTTCACAATAGTAAATGCAGTGTTGTTCATTGTTTGTGCTTATTTTATCAATCCACTCTGTTTTACACTTTCACCCATCGCTTTAACTATTGTATTGGGGTATAGTTATACAAAAAGATTTACAGCGATGTGTCATTTGATTTTAGGTTTAGGACTATCGCTTGCTCCAATTGGTGCTTACCTGGCAGTAACGGGTCAGTTTCACTGGCTGCCTGTTTTATTTTCACTGGCTGTACTTTTCTGGGTCAGCGGCTTCGATATTATTTATGCTTTGCAGGATGAAGAATTTGATAAAGAAAATCAATTATATTCAATACCTGCCATGTTTGGCAAGGCAAGAGCATTACGTATTTCTGAGCTGCTTCATTTGTTAAGCGCAGTTTGCATTATTGTTGCAGGTATTATTGGTGCTTTTGGTTTTTTATATTGGTTGGGGGTATTGGTGTTTACAATTATGCTTGTATACCAGCACACCATCGTAAAACCAGACGACCTGCGCCGTGTAAACATGGCTTTTATGACAGCAAATGGCATTGCTTCTGTTGTATTTTCTTTTTTTGTGATTTGGGATATGTTTATCCATTAATTTTTTTCTTCAATTTGCAGCTTAACACATGTCAAGAATACTGGCAATAGATTATGGCGCTAAACGGACAGGCATAGCTGTAACCGATCCTTTAAAGATCATTGCAACAGGATTATGCGCTGTAGATACACACAGTCTGATGCCATTCCTTACAGATTATTTTACAAAGGAAGGTGTGGAGCTGGTGATCATAGGCATGCCGGCCAACTGGGATGAGTCGGACACGCATGCTACACCATTGGTCAGGGGTTTTATTGCTAATTTTAAAAAAAATTTTCCGGACATGCCTGTAAAAGAGGTTGACGAACGTTACACTTCAAAACTTGCATCCCAGGCAATGCTACAAATGGGATTGAAAAAAAAAGATCGCAGGAACAAGAAACTTGTAGATGAAATAGCAGCCACCATTATATTACAGGAACATTTACAGAATACTAATATTTAGTTTTAAATACCAATATTTGACAATATTGAGTAGGGTTTCCCTGTATTTTCGCTGTTAAAACATACAGCTCACATAATTTTCCAACAAATATGGTTTTACCAATAGTGGCTTACGGGCACCCGGTATTGCGCAAAATAGCAGAAGATATTTCAAGAGACTACCCGCAGTTGGACAAGCTTATTGAAGACATGTGGGAAACAATGTATGCTTCTAATGGGGTAGGGCTGGCAGCACCGCAGATCAATAAAAGCATCCGGCTGTTCGTAATGGATAGTGCACAAATATTTACCAATATGGATGAAGAGCATCGCAAAGAAGATGATTATCCCGATGATCCGGGAACGAAGCAGGTATTCATCAATGCGCATATAATAGAAGAAAATGGCGACGATTGGCCATATAATGAAGGTTGTTTGAGTATTCCTAAAATAAGAGAAGACGTTTACCGTGCTGAGGAAGTAACCCTCAGTTTCAGGGACGAAAATTTTGAACTACAAACAAAAACATACAACGGAATCTCGGGTCGCATCATCTTGCATGAGTACGATCATATAAACGGAAAATTATTTATAGACCATCTTTCACTGCTAAAACGTAAACTATTGAGGCGAAAACTCGATGAGATTTCAAAAGGAGCAATTAAAGTGGACTATAAAATGTCCTTTCCCAAAAAATGAAAACAGTATTTCTTTGTTTAATCTTATTATTTTCTATCTCTTCACTTTCACAGGACAGCAGTGATGTGGAGGCGGTACGCCGAACTGTTCAATTGAGTGAAGTGATCATCCGCAGCGACCTGAATGTGCCACGATTCTTACAACGGATAAAGAACGATACGAGTTACCATAAAGCCTTCAAAAATCTTCATATACTTGGGTTTAGCGCATTGAATTATATACAGATGTCGGATAAGCGGGGTAAAGTGAAGGCTTCACTCCAAAGCAGAACAGAACAAATACGCAGCAATGGCTGCAGGACAATGGATGTATTGGAAGAAAAAGTCACAGGAGACTTTTATGATGACAATAAGAATTTTAATTATTATACTGCTGAGTTATATGCGGCATTCTTTTTTACCAGGGGAAAAGTTTGTGGCGAAAATAATATTGTAAAAGGCAGCGAACTGCATGTACAGGGCAAAAAAGGTTTGGCAAAAAATAAAGAACAACTCAAAATGTTGTTTTTTAATCCCGGGAAAAAAATTCCGGGCATACCTTTTATTGGTGATAAGCTGGATGTGTTTGATGAAAAGGTTGCCGGAAAATATAATTTTTTCATAGACACTTCCGATCTTAATGGTCAGCCCTGTTATATTTTTAAGATAGAAAGAAAAGAAGGATTGAGAGGTTCAGAGAAAAATGATATAGTATTTGATAACATTACGACCTGGTTTAACCAGAAAACTATGGAGATTGTAGGCCGCAATTATGACCTGAGTTATGATGCGGGAGTATACGATTTTGATGTGCACATGGAAGTGCAGATGCAAAAAGTTGGCGATTATTTAGTGCCCCAGGTATTACGTTATCGCGGCAATTGGTATTTATTTACCAAAAAACGCGAAAGAGGCTTATTTACGGCCACCCTATTCAATTTCAAATTATAATCAGTCTGCCTTTTCCGGGCTTACATAATTCCGCCATTTATCAATCACTCTCTGCATATCCCCGGGCAGTTCTGAATCAAACGACGTTTTTTCTCCTGAAGCAGGATGAATAAATCCAAGTGTTTTTGCATGTAATGCCTGCCGGGAACAAATGGCAAAACAATTTTCCACAAACTGTTTATACCTGGTATAAATTGTTCCTTTTACAATGCGGTCTCCTCCATAATAATCATCATTAAATACCGGGTGACCGATATGTTTCATATGCACCCGTATCTGGTGTGTACGACCTGTTTCCAGTACACATTGCACAAGCGTTACATAATTAAAGCGCTCCAATACTTTATAATGTGTAATTGCTTCTTTGCCATGATCACCTTCAGGATAAGCTTCGAATAATTTACGGAATCGTTGATTACGTCCTATATGTGCATTAATGGTTCCTTCGTTATCATTCACATTTCCCCATACCAGTGCAGTGTATTGGCGTGAAACCGTATGATCGAAAAATTGTTTGGCAAGCAAGCGCATGGCCTTTTCATTTTTAGCCAGCACCAGTAATCCACTTGTGTTTTTATCTATCCTGTGTACCAAACCAAAACGAGGCAACACTTCTTCTGACAGTTCGGGAATTTTTTGCTGCAGGTAATAAGCTACCCCATTGAGTAAAGTGCCGTTATAATTACCGCTTCCGGGATGCACTACCATACCTGCCTGTTTATTTATAATCATTATGTGCTCATCTTCATAAACAATATGGAATTCAAGTTTTTCAGGAATTACTTCAGTGTTTTGGGGTGATAGATCTGAGTAAACAATAATGACATCAAGTGGTCTGATCTTATAGTTTTGTTTTACCTCATTACCATTGACCAATACCATTTTGTTATTGATTGCCTGCTGAAGTTTGTTTCGGGTAGCACCTTCCAGCTTGCTCATTAGAAATTTATCAATCCGTATGGTTTCCTGTCCTTTGTCTACTATAAACTGAAAGCGTTCGTAAAGTTCATCGTTACCTTCTGTCGGCTCTGTTTCATTATATTGAGCCTCTTCATTTTTCATTGCTGCAAAAATAACGAGAGCAAACACTGTAATTTTGTTTTCTTATATGGGCAGGCAAACAATTTATTTTGAGGATCTTGGATTGATGGATTATAAACAAGCATGGGATTACCAGGAAAAACTATTACAGCAAAACATAGATGTCAAAAAGAAGCATACAGGTGTTGATGAAATTATGCCAAAGCGATCATCAACAGATAATTACTTATTGTTTGTAGAACATCCGGCAGTGTATACATTAGGTAAAAGCGGTAAAATCGGTCATGTTTTATTGGATGAACGACAGCGTGCTGAAAAAGGCATCCAGTTTTTTCACACCAACAGGGGAGGAGATATCACTTTTCATGGTCCCGGACAAATAGTAGGTTACCCCATTTTTGATCTTGAAAATTTCTATACTGATATTGGCAGGTATCTACGCGACCTGGAAGAAGTGATCATCATTGTTTTATCTCAGTATGGCATAGCTGCCGGAAGATCTGCAGGAGAGACAGGGGTATGGATTGACGCTTCGCTGAAAGGCGCTGCACGTAAAATTTGTGCGATGGGTGTACGATGCAGCCGTTGGATAACCATGCATGGTTTTGCTTTGAATGTAAATACAAACCTAGATTATTATAATGGCATCATACCCTGCGGCATACAAAATAAAAAAGTGACTTCTATCAGGGAAGAATTGGGAATGGAAGTGCCTTTAAAAGAAGTAATGGAAAAGTTGAAAAAGGCTTTTGAAAAAGTATTCGATGCCAGCATCGTTGATGATCAGAAATCTTTAGAAAGATAAAATTTATGCCGCTCAACTAATTTTTCATCATTCAATAGTTCAAACTTATACCAGCCTGCCTTATAGAAATTTGCTTTATCAAGCGTCAGCGCTCTTTCTTTGATAGGTTTTATTTCAAACAAAAAACTATCATCTTCTTCATAAAACTTTACATGGTATTTCTTTTTATCATAATCGGGCAGGTTAATAAATACATATCCCTGGTTATTGGTATATACGTAAAAAGAAGGTACAAAACCATCTAACCGTCTAGGTACATCCCGTTTGGGTTCTATGAATACCTGTGCATTACTTGAATCATAAACAGGCCGTTTGGCTGCTGTGAAAAAAAACGAACCTCCTTCCATGGCATAAAAAAGCCTGTAATACATGTGATCGTTTGGCGCTTTGGAATCAGCAAAACCATTTTGCACAGCTTTTGGGTCTGCTACACTTAAAATCGTTTTATAATTCTTTAAACTATCATGTGAACGCTGGATGCTGATCTGCCTTATGTTAGGAAAATCATTAATCCAGCCTAAAATAATACGATTATTACCCACATTCCGAACTGAGAATTTTGGAAGTGTGTCCTGTGCATTGATTGTAAAAGAAAGAAAAAGAAAACACAGTATAAGAAAAATTCTAGTCAGGTAATTCATAAACACAGGATTGCCAATAATTGATCGGAATGTTGCAAATATAGTGGCAGTATTAAAAATGACTAGAAAATTAACGTTCCCTTGGGCAGTGATAAATTGCCTTGTAAGCCTCCGCTATGAATGCATAGCAACCTGCTACTTTTCGGGAAATAATTCATTTTAATCAGGTCGTCAACCGCATAAAAAAGTTTTGCTGTATATACAAAATCTGTTGGAATACCTGTTTTCAAAAACCATTGATTCATAAATCCTATAAGCTGTGAATTGTATTTTGCATATCCGCCCCAATGATAGTTATCCAGGATTATAAATCTGTTTTGTAATTGTTCAGGCATAAGAGCATTTATATCTTTTGCCAATCCAAAATGATTTTTTAATGTTGAAATGCCTATTATTTTTTGGGTGGATGCTGCTGTTGCAATCCCTGCCAGTGTAGTGCCGGTGCCAGCAGAAAGTAAAATATGTGAATAATCTTTGGCAGTCCCGGACAAAATATCCATTGCACCTTGCTTCCCGGGAAGCCCATAGCCGCCTTCATTTATAATAAAGGTTTCCTCTTTTTTAAAAGTCTCCCATATTATTGGCGGAATATATTTATTTCTGTAATCTGTTTTGTTGATAAAATATAATTTCATTTTCATCAATTCTGCTAATTGCAGGGTGCAGGATAATACTTTGGCTCTTTCACCACGAATAATCCCGATTGCGTTGAAGCCTTCTTGTGTACAAATGGCAGCAGTTGCCGCAATATGATTGGACCAGGCCCCTCCGAATGTTAGTATATTCTTTTTATTTTCTGCTTTTGCCAGGCGCAGGTATTCTTTTAATTTAAACCATTTATTACCCGAAATAACCGGGTGAATCAGGTCAAGTCTCAATACGTCGAATGTGATATCGTGTAGCTGGTATAAATTTTTTAGATGATCAACTCGGATATTTATTCTATCAGGCAAATGATTGTCTTTAACTAGGTGTGAATTTATTTAATTTCGCCTCCTTTCCGTAGTAAAGAATCTTTAAACACTATTCAAATTAAAAATAAGATGAAACCTACATTAGTGATTATGGCAGCAGGCATGGCATCAAGGTATGGCAGCATGAAACAAATTCAGCAATTCGGACCCGGAGGTGAAACCATCATGGATTATTCTATTTATGATGCAGTAAAGGCAGGGTTCGAAAAAGTGGTCTTCATCATTCGTGAAGACTTTGCCGATGATTTTAAAAAAATATTCGAAACCAAATTAGAGGGGAAGATCAAAACAGAATATGTATTTCAGGAAATGAAGGCTTATTTAGGTGAATATAATTTACCTGCAGAAAGAAAGAAGCCATGGGGTACATCGCACGCTATTCTATGCGCACAGGCGGTGGTAGATGAGCCTTTTGCAGTAATTAATGCTGATGATTTTTACAGCAGTGATGCATTTAAACAAGCTTTTGATTTTTTGACGACAACCTGTAATGCGACTACCTATGCACTTGTAGGTTATGAACTTGCCAATACCTTATCTGAAAACGGATCTGTCAGCCGTGGTGTATGCGAAGTGGACGCAGATAATAACCTCATTGCCATCAATGAACGCATCACGCTATACAGGGAAAATGGCCGGATCATATATGAAGATAGCGAAGGCAGAAAGCATGAAGTGCCTGAAGATGCAAAAGCATCAATGAATTTCTGGTGTTTTCATCCTTCTTTATTTCCTTATTTAGAGGAAGAGTTTAAAAAATTTCTGAACCAGAATATTAATGATCCTAAAGCGGAGTTTTTAATACCATTCACCGCAGACCAATATATTCGAAGTAAGAGGGGCGTTATCAAAGTGCTGCCTACAAATGCACAGTGGTTTGGCGTCACTTATAAAGAAGATGCTCCTGTAGTAACCAGGAGCATCAACAAATTAGTTGACGAGGGAACGTATCCAAAAAAATTATGGCCTGAGAGTTAACTTACCTTGACCATATATATAAACTCTGATATTTTCTTTACCTGCTGCATTCTGTCTACTCCTTTCAATGCCGAAGTAACAGGTATTTTCAATTTTTGATAAGAAGTATCTTTCTGAAGTTGGTTTATAGCCTGGTAAATATATTTTGACTGGGTGGCAAAAACCACACCTTCTGCGCTGGTCTGTTTGGCGCTCAAAACTCCCACTACCTCGCCGTTACGGTTTAGAATGGGCCCACCACTATTACCCGGATTGGCAGCAATAGCTATCTGGCAGGTGAGGGTATCGCCATTAAAACCCGTATTGGCAGCAAGGTAGCCTTCCCCATATACTATATCATTTCTTGGAAAGCCTAAAGTATAAATGGGTTCGGCAATTTCTGCTGTTGTTTTTTTAATGCTGTATGGAATAGAGGAGGGTGCTTTGAAAGCGGTATCCGTAATTTTTAAAATTGCAATATCTCTATCAAGGTCAATAAAAACCACGTTCACAGAAAAATCTTTTCCATTGCTATTTTGCACAGCTATATTGCTGGCATTTTGAATTACATGTGCGTTAGTTACAATCAATCCTTTTGTGGTTATAAGAAAACCTGTACCACCTGTTTTATAAGTAATTGCAGGTGGGGCACCGATGGCTTGTTTTACCTTGTTGATCTCTTTATTTTGTTGTTGATTCTGGCTTTTAAGCACACTGATCTCCCTGCTTAGCTTATTGATTTCAGCATTTGGTTTTTCAGGAGAAAATGACCAGACCATAGCACTGATGGCCAAGGCTGTAATACCAGCAATGGATGCAGCAATAGAAGCAGTACGTTTATAACGGTGGAACAGGTATACCACTTTAGCCTTTCCCTGGAGCTTTGGAGATTTTATAAGTCTTTTTTCAGCCAGGTCTATGTGAGCATTGTTTAACAATGATTTCAAATAACGTGTTTGCTCATACCGGTTCATCTGCTGAAGAAAAAAAGTATGCTCTACTACAAGCTGATCTATCTCTGGGTTTGATTTGCGTAAGCCTTCAAAATACACTCTTTCATCAGGTGTCATCCGCCCGCTGATGTATTGTTCAACTGCTTCTAAAATTTTAATATCATCCATTACGGTTGTTCGGTTTTATATTGCGAAAAGAAAAGTTTTTTTAAACGCATCAGGCATTTATATTTTTGGTTCTTTGCATTGTCAGTATTGGTATATCCAAAGTGGGCAGCTATCTCATGCATATTCTTTTTTTGCAGGTAAAAAGCTTCTAACAAACTTTTACAAGGCTCACCCAAACCACTCATCGCCCTTTCCATCATACCAAATTCCTGTTCTCTTTTTTCAAAGTCATCAACTTCATTTTCAACAGCTACTATTTCTTCATGTCCATCACCCAGGGTGAACTTATTTTGATGCATTAATCTTTTTAACCAAAGCCGGCGGCTTACAGAATATATATAAGTTTTTATCTGGCAGTTGAGTTCAAATGTCCCGCTTTTAACCTTCTGGTACAAAACGATCATTGCCTCCTGAAAAATGTCTTTGGCGTCGTCCGCTGAACCGTTATTATTTAAAATTAAAGCCTGAACTATGTTATAATTGTCTTTATAAAGAGATTCAATTGACTTTTTGTCCTCCCTCGCCAGACCCCTGAGCAAAGCTTTTTCGTTATTTTCTGACTTCAATCTACCCTTTTTTAATACCGGGAGCTAAAAATAGTAACCCACGCCCGGTGTTAAAAAATTATTTTAAAAAGGTGGGTTACCTTCTTTCCTTTTGAGTATTAAACACTTGATAAATAAAGAATTTATGAAAAAATGGTTATTTCTGGTTGGTACCGTAGTTATTCTTTTCGCATGCAACAGTGAGGGAAGCTCTGGCACAGATGTGAAAGATTCAGTGCTGGAGAAAATAGATTCTACAGGCGAAGCCAGGGTGGATTCTGTGCAGGAAGCTACGGACAGCCTGCAAAATAAGGTGGAGGCTACATTTGAAAAAACGGATTCAGCCAATAAAGCTTTGGGAGATTCTTCTAAAAAGAATAATTAATCTACTATAACAGTTTTTTGAAGGTAGGATGATAGTGAGA
>MWVW01000057.1_pt1 | contig 26778 bp, 24 predicted proteins | sample 1047191 | NCBI WGS metagenome assembly MWVW01 (sample SAMN06349985, study PRJNA376086) | soil metagenome | isolation source: MtG22-5 sample Antarctic (ecotone) | place: Antarctica
TGGCGGTTATTGCAGTAGCAAATAAGCTTTTAAAGCAAGTTTTTGGAGTCGTAAAAAATGAATGTTTATTTGACAGGAATTATTATGGAAAAATAGCATGAAAAGTTTGGTTTTCTGCACAGTTCGTGTTAGCTGGTGGCTTTTATTTCTTAATTCTTTGAAGATCTAATTCTGAGAAATCAAAATTAATGTTTGGCGAAATGCCTTTCAATTTTATGCTTTGCGCTTTCCCTTCCTCATCTAAACTAAAAATAGCAAAAGCATCAGCATTCATATCCTGATAATCCCATTTGATAGCAAAAGTATTTGCCTTATAAAATTGCATTGCCCCATTTAATTTGGGTGAACGGAGTGATTTAAACCATAACTGACTGCCTTTTAAAAATATTTCAACTTTCCCAAACCATTTGTCTTCATAAATTCCTATGAAATCTTCATTCTTTACGGGTATGATTTTAGCGGCGGCAACAGTTTCCCAAACTTTTGTTATTACTGAATCACCATTGTTTTGTCGAGATTTAAAATCTTTGGAATACTTTTCTATCCAGTCAAAATTACTTAATCCCAAATAGCTGTCAATAATAGTTTCACTTGCGGCACGGAAAACTCCGGTACCACCATTGTGTGTATTGGTTAAAATTACAATGCCTAGTTTTAAATCAGGAATCATTGTGACGATTGAGAGCATTCCGGGTAATCCGCCGGAATGTGAAACACTTAAATTTCCTTTAATATCACTTAATCTCCAGCCCAACCCATAGCCGTTAAAATGTTGATTGTATCGTGGGTCGGGATTTGATTCTCTGACTGTATGAATTTTCCACATTCCCCGCTGGCTTTCCTCCGTAAATAGTTGTTTGTCCAGGTTTTGTCCATATTTACCTTTATTCAAATGAACAAGCATCCATTTCGACATATCATCAATATTAGAAAAGATACCACCAGCAGCACCGTTAATTTGATCTGGGTACCGGATAGTTGTTCTAATCTTCCCTGTTTCCGTTGAATGCTGTGTTGCTACATTACTTCTGTCTTTTATCGAAGCAAATGATGTAAAAGAATTATCCATTTGTAACGGTTCCATAATTCTTGTTTGAACAAATTTTTCCCAGCTCATTCCGCTTACTCTGGCGGTCACTTCACCGGCAACAATATAGAGTTCATTGTTATATTTAAATTGAGTTCGGAAAGCTGAAACAGGTTTAAAATACTGAAAACTGGTTACTACATCTTTGATGGTAAAGTCTGCTCCGTCAGGAAAACTCATCAAATCACCAACGCCTAAACCAAGTCCGCTGCGGTGAGTTAGTAAATCTTCAATCAAAAAATTTTCCGTGACATATTCGTTATACATTTTAAATTCAGGAATGTATGTTTTGACTTTATCTTTCCAGGAGAGCTTTCCTTCTTCAACCAAAATTGCTAAAGCCGCAGCGGTAAATGCCTTGCTGTTAGAAGCAATTTGAAAATTGGTGTGTTCGTTGACCGGCTGTTTTGAATCTATTGACCTTACTCCATATCCTTTTTTGTGAATTATTTTGCCGTCTTTGACAACGGCAACAGCAACTCCGGCGACATTGAATTCCTTCACCGCTTTTTCAACGAGTGCGTCTATCTCTGTGGTTGATATTTGTGCATAAACGACATTGTTCACCATTAAGATGAAAAGCGTTAAAAATATTAAGATTGATTTTGTTTTTTTCATACTTTATTTATTTAATCCAATTTGTAAGTCGTGGTAAGCCTGCAGCTAACTCATAAATATAAGACGTATTTAAAAATATATCAATTTGCTATAGTATTTAATTCATGCACTTAGTGGGGATTGAGGACGTGATCCGGACAAAAACAGGCGGCTCCTTTTTCTCCTGTAAAATTTAACTTAGCCAAGGGTATATGCACATTTTGTAATTTAAGTTTGCTCACTTGTGTGTAGCGGAACTTATATTTTTATGCAATGCAAAATCTATCCTCCATCCCATTTTTTAAAAACTAAAACGGCATTTAATCCGCCAAATGCAAATGAGTTACTCATTGCATAATTCATTTTACCTTGCCGGGATTTATTAGGCACTACATCAAGATCACATTCAGGATCAGGTACTGTATAATTTGCAGTAGGCGGGTATACCTGGTACTTTAATGCGGAAGCAGTTATCACCGCTTCAATTGCGCTGGTACCTCCTAACACATGCCCATGCAACGATTTGGTAGAGCTTACAGCAAGTTTTTTTGAATGGTCGCCAAAAACAGCTTTGATGGCTGCGGTCTCCAGCGAATCATTGGCTAATGTTCCCGTGCCATGAGCATTGATGTAATCAATTTTATCAGAAGATAAGGATGCATCATTCAAGGCCATTCGCATTGCTTTTTCAGGGCCTTTTTGATCTGGTTTTGTAATATGCGTTGCATCTGATGACATTCCAAAACCAACTATTTCGGCATGAATTTCTGCACCTCTTTGTAATGCAGCCTCTAAGGTTTCCAGTATTAAAACTGCACCACCTTCGCCTAATACCATTCCCTGCCTGTCTTTCGAAAATGGACGACAGGTTTCGGGATCAACAACCCTCAATGCTTCCCATGCTTTTAAAAACCCGAAATTGAGAGGGGTCTCACTTCCGCCGGTAACCGCCATATCACACATACCACTTCTTACCATCCAGAATGCATTACCGATAGCGTGATTAGAAGAAGCACATGCTGTAGATATTGTATAGGCAAAACCTGTTATTCCAAATTGCATTGTTATATGGCTGGCGGCTGCATTGGGCATTATCCGCGGAATGGTAAACAGATTTACCCTGTTTTTGTTTTCCTTAAAAAGAGAATAAAAAGAGGCTTCAGTTGTTTCCTGTCCGCCAATACTGGTACCCATAATTACACATGTACTGTCCTTTAATTTATCAGTCCATTCTATACCACAATCCTGTACAGCTTCCCTGGCGGCTATTACACCAAATTGAGCAAACCTGTCGATCAGATCGGTTTCTTTTTCAGTAAAATAATTAAGCGGATCGTACTCCTTTACCTGCGCACCTTTTTTAAAACGAATATTGCTCATGTCAGTCATAGTTATTGGAGCAATACCACTGTTGCAATCAACTACATTTTGCCATGTTTCCCCAACAGTTTTACCCAGCGCAGATATGCTACCTATGCCGGTTACAACCACTCTCCTGTTTTCCATCGATTATTGTTGGGTAATAATTTTATTAAGACTATTCACAGCCTGGCGCACAGTTTTTATTTTAACAGCTTCTTCATTAGGTAAGGTAATATTATATTCATTTTCAAGATCATTTATAAGCGTTAAGCCATCAAGAGAATCCATAGCAAGATCTTCAAACGAAGAATCGATAGTTATCGTTTCAGGTGATATATGATTATTGGCTGCAATTAAAGCAACTACTTTATTATAAATCTCTTCTTCCATTATGCCATATTTTTAAAATGCAAATTTACATAAACACCGATGCAATTTATAATTAAGAAAATAATAAAAAGTAAATCTTTTTATACCGGTAGTTAAGCAGGAGCTGCGCTGAGTTTGTAATCTCTCATATCAATCATTTCTTTACAAAAATCATATTCCTGCAAATCGTTGCTGCTAACTAATAAGAGCCTGTTACTGCAATATTCATCTACCAGTTTTTTATATAAATTAATTCCTTCTTTATCTAAATTAGTGCAGGGCTCATCTAATAAAATAACCGGCACATCACTGAAAATTGCCTGGGCTAACTTTACTCTTTGCTTCATACCACTGCTATAGTATCGTATTTGTTTATTTGCTGCCTGATCTAAATTAATTATTGAAATTATTTTTGTGGAATTTACAGATGGAAGCCAGCTTTTCAGGTTGGAATGAAATTGAAAGAACTCACTCAAGGTCATCTCCTCAACCAATTCCAGGTATGGCGCTGCAATTGAAATTTTTGCATAAACATTTTCTTCATTTATTTGTTTGTGCTGTAAATAATAGTCAATAGCTCCTTCATTAAAGGTAGTGGCGCCCGCTATGATCTGTAAAAGAGTAGATTTACCCGAACCATTCGGGCCAGTAACAGCATATGAAGTTTCAGGATGAAGTTCAAAATTAAGATTGCGGAAAATCCATTCCCTGTTAAAACGCTTACCAACATTTGTAAGCCTAATCTTCATCAGTGGTTCCTTTAGCAGAAGCTTTTATAATGCCTCGTTTGCTGCTCCTTATAAAATTTACAATTTCATTTCTTTCATTACCCTCAGATAATTCTGCTTCTATACTTTCTAACGCCTGCGTTATATTTAGTCCTTTTAAATAAACGTAGCGATAGATATCATGTATCCCATTTATTTTATCCATTGTAAATCCTCTTCTTTGTAAGCCTACTGTATTTAAGCCAACATAACATAATGGAGAACGGCCGGCCTTAATAAAGGGCGGAACATCTTTTCTTATTTCAGTATGCCCTGCAATATAAGTATGGGCGCCAATTCTGGCAAACTGAATGGCTGCAGCAACACCGCCTAAAATAGCATAATCCCCAATTTGCACATGGCCTGCCAACTGAACTGAGTTAGCAAGAATAACATGGTCGCCTATTATACAATCATGAGCTACATGTGAGTATGCCATCAGCAGGCAATGATCACCAATAACAGTTTGCAATTGATCTTTCGTACCTCTGTTTATGGTTACAAATTCTCTTATGGTGGTATGATCGCCAATTTCAACAGTAGTTTCTTCACCAATAAATTTCAGGTCCTGAGGGATAGCGCCTATAACTGCCCCCGGGAATATATTGCATGATTTACCAATGGAAACACCCTTAAGAACAATTGCATGAGACATTATGTGGGTATCATCGCCAATAGTAACACCTGCCTCAATAACTGCAAACGGATCAACCGTTACATTTTTTCCTATGTTAGCAGCAGGATTAATATGAGCAAGTGTACTTATCATATTCTTTCTTTAGGCCTTTTTACTATTTGAGCCACCAGCACTGCTTCCGTTACGAGCCTGTCTCCTATAAAAATTGTTCCTTTCATTTCACAAATACCTCTTCGGATGGGATGAAGCAATTCCATTTTTAATATTAAGGTGTCTCCCGGTACTACCTTTTGTTTGAATTTGCAATTTTCGATCTTAAGAAAGTAAGTATCGTATTTATCTTCTGAATTGAGTGGTATGGCAATAAAGCCGCCTGCCTGCGCCAATGCTTCTGCCAGTAAAACCCCGGGCATTACATAATTACCGGGAAAATGTCCCTGGAAAAAGGGTTCATTATAGGTAACATTTTTTATTGCAATAACATGTGTTTTTGATAACTCTATTATTTTATCTATCAACAAAAAAGGATACCTGTGCGGCAATATTTTTTCTATTTCACTTATATCATACAAAGCAGGTTTATTGGGATCATATTTAGGAATATCCTGCCTGAATTTATTTTTTTTAATGTGCTCCTTTATTTTTTTTGCAAACATAATATTTGATGAATGCCCCGGACGATTTGCTATTATGTGAGCATTAAAAGGAAATCCAACCAACGCCAGATCGCCTACCATATCAAGCAATTTATGCCTGGCAGGTTCATTTGGAAAACGTAATTGCAGGTTATTTAAAATCCCTTCTTCATTTATCTGCACATCCTTTTTATTGAAAACTTTTGAGATACGCATAACCTGGTCTTCTGTAACAGGTTTATCTACTACAACTATAGCATTGTTTATATCGCCGCCTTTTATAAGATTATTTTCCAGTAACAATTCCAGCTCGTGAAAAAAACAAAAGGTACGGCTGGGAGCAATTTCTTTATTGAACTCAGTAATATTTGTAATGGTGGCATGCTGTGTACCTAAAACCGGGGAATTAAAATCGATGAGTGTATTAATGCGATAGTTTTTATATGGCAGCGCTACCATTTCCACCTTTTTGTCTTCATCCGTAAATGTAATATTATGATCAATTGAATAGAATACCTTTTCTGCATTTTGTTTTTTTGTACCTGTTTTTTCCAACGCTTCCACAAATGGCTGCGCACTTCCATCAAGTATAGGTACTTCTTCATCATCAATTTCAATCAAAACATTATCTATCTGCATACCCATAAGAGCGGCCATAAGATGTTCAATTGTGCTTATTCTGGCTCCATTTAATTCAATGGTAGTACTCCGGTTTGTTTCAATAACATTGTCAACATCCGCTTTTACCACTGGTTTCCCGGGCAGATCAATTCTTTTAAAAACTATTCCTGTATTTGGCTCTGAAGGTTTTAGCCTCATTGTTACAGCCTGGCCAGAGTGTATGCCAGCGCCTGATATAATTACTTCTTCCTGTATTGTATGCTGAAAATACTTAGGCTGAGAGTTAAGATGCTCCATATGCACGAAAGTATGAAAAGTATCGGATTTTGATTCCGTGCTGCAGAGTAGGATAATTAATCCAGATTAGGAAAGATATTAATCCGGAATTTTTTCGGTGAGTAATTGTTGTACAAGCTGTTCAAGCTCCATTATTCTTTTCTTTAGATCAGGAAGATTTGGAATTATTGCAAGCCCCCGCAAAGCGCTGATGTATTCATATGCAGGCGAACCAACTACCATACTGTCGGCTACTTTTATAGATTTTGAAACCCCGCTTTGTGCACCTATTTTAACGCCATCCGCTATTTGAATATGGCCAACAATACCTGCCTGACCGCCTATCATAACATTACTGCCTATTTTTGTACTTCCGCTTATGCCGGCCTGTGCTGCAATTACCGTATTATTTCCCACTTCCACATTATGCGCAATTTGTATAAGATTATCCAGTTTTGCCCCTGATTTAATTAAGGTAGAGCCAAGCGTAGCTCTGTCTATAGTAGCATTTGCTCCTACCTCAACATCATCTTCAATAATTACATTACCTATTTGAGGGACTTTTTTAAAAGTACCATCCTTTTGAGGTGCAAATCCAAAACCATCACTTCCTATTATGGTATTGGCATGCACAGTAACACGTTTACCAATGATGCATTCGTGATAAATTTTTACACCCGGGTAAAGTATGGTACCCTCATCAATTATCGAATTATCGCCTAAAAAAACCTGTGGAAAAATCTTTGCATTATTACCAATAATAACATTATCGCCTACATAACTAAATGCGCCAATAAATACATTCTCACCAATTTTTGCAGTTGCAGAAATATATACGGGCTGTTGTATTCCAATCAATTGTTCTGTTATAATCTTTTTATAACCGGCCAAAATTGTTGCAAATGCGGAGTATGCATCCGGCACCCGGATTAATGTGGCTGCAGGCTTTTGTTTAAGCTCCTGTGAATCATTTATAATAATAATTGAGGCCTTGGTTGTATAAAGATATTCTTCGTATTTAGGATTTGCTAAAAATGCCAGCTGTTCTTTAGTTGCGGTTTCAATTTTAGCAAATGAAGAAACAAAGGCCTTAGTATCCCCTTCAATTTTTCCATTGATCAACGATGCTATTTGTGATGCGGTGAACTGCATAGTAAAGTACTAAGGGTGCAAACTACAAGCTTAAGGCAACAAGTTTTAAGGATTGTATTTTTTGCTTAAAGCTTACGGTTATTTTATGTAGCAAAAGTAAAATTTTTTTACCGTGCCAAATAAAGATTGATTAATTAATGCATTATCTACTTTAGATATATCCTTTACACTGCCGTCCTTAAATAAAATATGAATGTGCTCATCCAAAGTATTGTATGTCTTATTTTCTGTTTCTCCTGTAAATGTAAGGTAAGATGCTTCTTCTTGTGTAATGTTTAACTTTTTGCAGACCTCTTCTTTTTTCCTGTTTAACAATTCATCAGGAATGGGGCGTGAAAAATATTTTACTTTTAAAAGATCCCGATTTATAATCCCTCTGCATAAAAATGAGAGTATTCTATCCGGAGAATTTATCCAGTATTTTATAGCGGTTAAAAGATCATAATCATCAAGATCGCAAAACTCAGTTAAAAACTTTTCTATCCCATGGTGTTTATAATCATCGCTGAGAAAAATATTTAAAGTTGCGGAAGGAGATTCAGCTTTTATTTCTTTAGCCCGTTTTATAATATTCACCAACATTTTTTCCGCACTTAAAACGGTTTTATGCAGGTACACCTGCCAATACATCAGCCTCCTGCTCACTAAAAATTTTTCAATAGAATAAATACCCTTTTCTTCTATCATTAATTCCCCGTTATGTACGGTAAGCATTTTCAAAATGCGGTCATATCCAATCACCCCTTCATTTACACCTGTAAAAAAACTATCACGCATTAAATAATCCATACGATCAACATCAAGTTGCCCGCTTACTAACTGATGCAAAAACTTTTTAGGGTGTTTATCTGTGAAAATATCAATTGCTACCTGTAACTGACCTTTCATCTGGTCATTAATATTTTTCATTAACAGCAACGAAATTTCTTCATGTGTCACACTTTCAATAAGCGTATCCTCCAAAGCATGCGAATAAGGCCCGTGACCTATATCATGCAATAGTATTGCCCCTTTTGCACCCTGTTCTTCTTCTTTAGTAATAGTAAATCCCTTATTCTTTAATTCACTAATTGCATTGCACATTAAATGATATGCCCCTAATGAATGATGCAGCCTGGTATGCACAGCCCCGGGGTATACCAGCGCCGCCATTGCCATCTGGTGAATGCGCCTCAATCGCTGATAGTACGGATGAGAAATAATTGTAAGGATGAGTTCATCATCTATTGTGATAAAACCATAAACAGGATCATTAATTATTTTTCGGTACGACATCTGTAAATGTTAAAATATATAAGCAAGATTGCAAAGGTAATTTTTGGAATGGGAATAAAATTACATTTGTAAGCTTGCCGCAAAGAGGTAGTTAAAACCTGTTATGGAAATCAGATAAACAATTGCAGTATGAGTTTAGCAAAAATTTTATGGGTTGATGATGAAATGGAGAGTCTTAAATCCCAGATCATGTTTTTGGGAAATAAGGGATATGAAGTAAATTCCTTAAGTAATGGTTTTGATGCAATTGATTTTATCAAAGATAATGAAGTGGATGTTGTATTACTGGATGAAAGTATGCCCGGCATTTCAGGATTAGAAACTCTTCAGAAAATAAAAGAAGTAAAGCCCCAGATTCCTATTGTATTGATTACTAAAAATGAGACTGAAAATTTAATGGATGAAGCTATTGGATCACAGATAACCGATTATTTAATTAAACCGGTTAATCCAAACCAGGTATGGCTTTCGTTAAAAAAAATAATTGATAACAGGAGGCTTGTTGCTGAAAAAACAACTTCTTCGTACCAGCAGCAATTCAGGGAGTTATTTATGGCATTAAGTAATAACCCTGATTATAATGAATGGATGGAAATCTATAAAAAGCTTGTTTACTGGGAACTTGAAATGAAGAAAAGCGACAGCCCCGAAATGCTGGAAATCTTTCAATCACAAAAACAGGAGGCCAATACAGAATTCTTTAAATTCATTTCAAAAAATTATTCTGCATGGGTTACCAATGCTGCGGCAGATGCACCTGTTATGAGTAATACATTGATGAAGTACAAAGTTTTTCCTCATATAGAAAAAGGGACGCCAACTTTTTTTGTTTTGATTGATAATCTAAGGCTGGACCAATGGAAAACAATTCAACCAATTTTTGCAGAGAGCTTTAGAATTCAGGAAGAAGAAACATTTTATTCTATTTTACCAACTGCTACACAATATAGCCGTAATGCGATCTTTGCAGGATTGCTGCCTGTTGATATTGAAAAACAGTTTCCTGTAGAGTGGAAAAACGATGATGAAGAAGGGGGTAAAAATATGTTTGAAGAAGGTTTTTTTAAAGCGCAGTTACAGCGGTTAAGAAAAACGGATATTAGATATTCATACATTAAAATTACCAATCATCATGATGGGGAAAAACTCGTTGATAATATGCATAACCTTATGCAGAATGATTTGAATATTATTGTTTACAATTTTGTTGACATGCTCAGCCATGCAAGAACAGAAATGGAAGTACTAAAAGAGCTTGCTGCAGATGAAGTAAGCTATCGAAGCATAACCGCTTCATGGTTTGAACATTCACCATTACACCAGGCATTAAAAAAGATCGCAGATAAAAAAATTAATTTAATTGTAGCAACAGATCATGGCAGTGTTAGGGTAAATACGCCAAATAAAGTAGTAGGTGACAAACAAACGACCGCTAATCTGCGTTATAAGCATGGCCGAAATTTAAATTATGAAGCTAAAGAAGTCTTAGCTTTTCGGGATCCAAGGCAGGCAGGCTTACCTGTTCCGAATGTAAATTCTTCTTTTATTTTTGCAAAGCAGGATGGATATTTATGTTATCCCAATAATTATAATCACTTTGTAAATTATTACCGCAATACCTTTCAGCATGGCGGTGTAAGCCTGGAAGAAATGATTATACCTGTAATTCGAATGACAGGAAAAGGATAAACCAGGATTTATAGGATAAAAGATATAAGATTAAATGAAATATAATCAACCCGTATTAAATAAGCTTGAAAAAATTTTAGAAGAAGCAGGATATGTGGTCCGGTATGAAAGGGGCTCATTCCAGAGTGGTTATTGCATTTTAGAAGAAAAGAAAGTAGTGGTGCTGAATAGGTTTTTAAACATTGAAGGAAGAATAAATACGCTTATTGACCTGATACCATCCTTAAAGGTTACCTATGAAATGTTAACCGTAGATTCTCAAAAAATGTATGATGAGGTAATGGTGAAACAGACATAGTAGTCATTGAGTCATTAATTTTTTTATTGCTATAGACTATTGCCTATTGACAAATTGACAATTGACTTAATGACTATCTTTGATTCGTGAGTTATCCTGATTTACAGATCACCTTTCTTGGCACCGGCACCAGCAGCGGAGTGCCGATGATAGGCTGCAGTTGTGATGTTTGCAGTTCTCCTGATAAAAAAGATAAACGTTTACGCAGCAGTATTTTAGTGCAAAGCAAAACCACTACCCTGGTGGTAGATACTACACCTGATTTTCGTTATCAAATGTTGCGTGCCGGTGTAAAGCATTTAGATGCTGTGGTTTTTACTCATCCCCATAAAGATCATATTGCAGGGCTTGACGATATAAGGGCTTACAATTTTTTTTCAAGCAACCCTATGGAAATTTTCGCTAATGCCTTAACCGAAGAAGCTTTAAAAAGGGAATTTATTTATGCCTTTGCCGAAAATAAATATCCCGGCATTCCTGAATTAAAAATGAACACCATTACTACAGAACCTTTTAAAGTAGGTGATATACCCATAGTTCCGATTGTTGTGTATCATTTAAAAATGCCTGTACTTGGTTTTAGATTTGGAAAATTTACTTATATCACAGATGCCAACCGCATAGATAAGAATGAATTGGAGAAAATTACAGGCAGTGAAGTAATTGTATTAAATGCTTTAAGAAAAAAACACCACATCTCTCACTTTTCATTAGATGAAGCTGTGACCTTGGTTCATCAATTAAATATCTCAAAAGCTTATTTTACTCATATCAGTCACCAGCTTGGCAGGCATGCAGATATAAATAACGAATTGCCGGAAGGTATTGAATTAGCCTGGGATGGATTAACCTTACAATTCCCGAATAATATCTCTTAATTAAGATGTATATTTCTAAAAAAATTTATGTGGAAATACTTTTTGAAAGAGTATTTAAGCTATACTAAAAAAGACAGGTCCGGGATCTTTATACTTCTTGCAATAATTTTGATTTGTATCTGCCTGCCATTTTTATTCCCTTATTTTATTCACCGGGAAAACTATGATCATTCGAAATTTGAGAAAGAAATTTCCGGATTAAAAATTCAAAAAGTTGATAGCATAGAAAGATATAATAATAAATTTGATGAAAATAATTATGCTAATTATTATGAGCCATCTGAAAAAAATTATAATCCAAAATCAAAGGGAGAGGTTTTTTATTTTGATCCAAATACTGCATCTATAAGTGATTGGAAGCGCCTGGGGATACGGCAGAAAACAGCTGAAACAATTCAAAAATATTTATCAAAAGGAGGTCATTTTTATAAACCGGCAGATATTAGTAAAATTTGGGGATTGCATAAACAAGACGTGGATCGCTTACTTCCTTACATAAGAATTGCGAATATTAAGAAAGAATATGCTAATAATAAACCTGATTATATTGCTAATAATTACAGTTATAAAAAGCCAGCACCTCTTTTAATAGATATTAATACGTCTGATACAACTGCATTTATTTCGCTGCCCGGAATTGGGAGTAAGCTTGCTCAACGCATCATAGCATTTCGTAATAAACTTGGAGGTTTTTATTCAATTAACCAGGTAAAGGAAACTTACGGTTTGCCTGATTCCACATTCGTTAAAATAAAACCAAATTTAATTCTAACAAATAGCGCTGTAAAAAAAATAAATATTAACGTAGCATCCCTTGATGAAATGCGATCACACCCATATATTAAATACAACATTGCCAATGCTATTTTGCAATATCGAATGCAACATGGCAATTTTTCTTCAATTGCTGATATTAAAAAAATAATGATTGTTACTGATGAAATCTTTAATAAGATGTCTCCCTATCTTACGGTAAGCTAATTTTTTCCTGCAATTTCCTAGGTTATCATAATCGGGTTATCTTGCAAGATTATATTATTAAATAACTATATGGATTTTAAGAGTACTGAACTTACAGAGCAGGTTGCACAAACTGCAAGAGATTTTGCACTGCAAAATATTAAACCATATGTTATGGAATGGGATGAAACTCAAACCTTTCCGGTGGAAGTATTTAAAGAAATGGGTAAGCTTGGTTTAATGGGAGTTCTGGTTCCGGAAGAATATGGGGGTGCCGGCCTTGGTTACTTTGAGTATAATGAAATTATTCAGGAGATCTCTAAGGTATGCGGCTCTATAGGGCTTTCCCTGGCTGCACATAATTCATTATGTAGCGGGCATATATTAATTTTTGGTAATGAAGAACAGAAGAAAAATTATCTTCCCCGGCTTGCTACGGCAGAGCATATTGGCGCATGGGGACTAACTGAACCAAATACAGGAAGTGATGCAGGAAATATGAAATGCATGGCTATAAAAGAAGGAAATGACTGGATCATTAACGGAACAAAATGTTGGATCACGCATGGAAACAGCAGTGATGTTGCCGTAGTAATTTGCCGAACCGGAGAACCAAGAACAAAAGATAATTCAACCGCGTTTATAGTTGAGCGGGGTACAGCCGGATTTAGTGCAGGAAAAAAAGAAAATAAGCTGGGTATGAGAGCGAGTGAAACGAGTGAAATGGTATTTGATAATTGCCGGATCCCTGATGAAAACAGAATGGGTAAGGTGGGAGAAGGATTTAAACAGGCTATGAAAGTATTAGATGGGGGAAGAATATCCATTGCCGCATTATCATTAGGTATAGCAAAAGGGGCGTATGAAGCATCAATACAATATTCGAAAGAACGGCACCAGTTTGATCAGCCTATTGCCAACTTCCAGGGGGTATCTTTTAAGCTTGCGGATATGGCTACCGAAATAACTGCAGCTGAGCTGTTAATTGCGCAATGCTGCGATAAAAAAATGCGTGGGGAAAATATTACAAAAGAATCAGCTATGGCAAAATATTATGCAAGCGAAGTCGCAGTAAAAGTTGCTACCGATGCAGTTCAAATTTTTGGCGGGTACGGATACACTAAAGATTTTCCTGTAGAAAAGTTTTATCGCGATAGCAAGCTTTGTACCATTGGGGAAGGAACCAGTGAGATACAAAAAATAATTATAGCAAGGGAAGTATTAAAATAATTTATTACCTGTTAATGCTTATCTGTTTTATCCGGATTTACCATGTCGCTCAATCTGTCTTTTGCAGTTTGTTTTTCTCTTTCGCCTTCTTCACCGGGTATATCAGATTCAGGGTCTAAAAAACTTCCTCCTTTTGGCGTTGGTCCTTGGGTTGTTCCTGTATCACCTGTAGGTGTAGCCCCTGCAACAGCCTGTGCTTTATCAGTATCAGTTCCTCTTTGTTCATTTACTTCTGCCGGAAAAAAGTTATCAAGTGCACCCCCCATCATCGGGAATTTCTCAATGATAAATTCTTTTATGGTATTTAAAATCTCATAAGATTGCTCTGGCGTCAATCCGTGGCCTTTTTGTAATTTTTGAATTAAGTCCTGCATAAAATTTCTGTTTAGTTTTATTTGCAAAAGTATCAATAATCAATCCATTATTCAGTATCAAACCTGTCAACACTTTCAATCCCCGGTAATTTTTTTACATTCTCCACCAGTTCTTCCAGTTCATCTTTATCATGAACATATACTTTTATATTGCCTTCAAACAAACCATCTTTTGCTTCTATAGTTAATGCATTAATATTGATCTTTAATTCCCCGCTTATTAAATTGGTTATTTTATTTATCACGCCCACATCATCGAGCCCTATAATTTTTATACCGGTAAGAAATGAAATTTCCTTGTTCTTAACCCATTTTGTTTTTACAACCCTATGGCCATAATTAGATAATAACCGTGTGGCATTGGGGCAATTGGTGCGGTGTATTTTCAAACCTTCCCCCTGCGTAACAAACCCAAATACATCATCACCTGGTATGGGTTTGCAGCAATTGGCTAAGGTGTACATTATTTTATCGCTGCTTTCACCAAAAATGATCAACTCAGTTTCCTTTTTATTGTATGATTTAGCAGGCTCAAGTTCCGTTTTCTCTTCAATTGCAGGCTTTAAAATTCTCGGTGGTATAATTTTATCTCCTGATACAGTAAATTCTTTCAGCTCCTTCAGGTCTATTTTTTTTATAGCTATTTCGTATAAAAGATCAAGGGGAGACGGAAGCTTATAAAAATTGGCAAGCTCTTCCATATTAGTATGATTCATCGCTGCTCCAATTCCATCAAGTTTACGTTGTAATATATATTTACCCTCTTCTGCAATTGTTCGTTTTTCTTCCTTTAGTGAATCTTTTATTTTGGCTTTTGCTTTTGTTGTTACTACAAAATTCAACCATTCGCTGTTTGGTTTTTGCTTTGCTGAAGTAATTATTTCTATCTGGTCTCCGCTACGTAATTTATGGCCGAGAGGTACCAGCTTATGATTCACCTTTGCACCAATACATTTAACACCCACCGCGGTATGAACAGCAAATGCAAAATCCAATGCTGATGCACCAATAGGCAGCATCTTTACATCCCCTTTTGGCGTATAAACATAAATTTCTTCGGCTAAAAATGATACTTTAAAATCCTGTAAAAAATCTATTGAATTCGTATCCTGATTTGCCAGCACTTCCCTTATCTGGTGAAACCATGTATCAAATCTGTTCTCATCATTGGTTCCTTCTTTATATTTCCAATGTGCAGCTAAACCCTTTTCTGCAATATCATTCATTCTCTTGGTTCTTATCTGTACCTCTACCCATTTTCCATTTGATCCCATAACGGTTGTATGCAATGCTTCATATCCATTGCTTTTAGGATTACTGAGCCAATCTCTTAACCGTTCAGGTGAGGGAGTGTATTCGTCAGTTATCATGCTATACACTTTCCAGCAATCTTCTTTTTCTTTTTCAGGTGAGGAGTTTAAAATAACCCTTACTGCAAACAAATCATATACTTCTTCAAAGGCAACTCCTTTTTTTTTCATCTTATTCCAGATAGAATGAATGCTCTTTGGCCTTCCATATATTTCAAAATCAAATTTACCACGCTCTAGTTTTTCTTTGATAGGCCTGATGAAATCATTAATGTAACGGGTACGTTCTCTTTTTGTTTCCTGTAATTTTTGTGCAAGATATTTGTAGCTGTCCGGCTCCATATATTTCATCGCCAGATCTTCCAGCTCTGTCTTGATATTATACAGACCCATCCTGTGTGCAAGTGGCGCATATACATACACCGTTTCGGAAGAAATTTTTAATTGCTTTTCCCTTTTCATGCTATCAAGGGTACGCATATTATGAAGGCGGTCGGCCAGCTTTATTAAAATAACTCTCGGATCATCCGTAAGAGTCAATAATATTTTTTTAAAATTTTCTGCCTGCTGCGATGTGTTGGTATCAAGAACATTGGATATTTTGGTAAGACCATCTACAATTTTAGCGATCTCATTTCCAAATTCTCTTTGTACATCCTCCAGTGAAATATCCGTATCCTCAACCGTGTCGTGAAGTAAGGCGCAAATAGTACTTCTCACACCTAATCCAATTTCTTCCACACATATCATAGCAACTGCCAGCGGATGCAGAATATATGGCTCACCGCTTTTTCGACGCATTGTTTTATGAGCCTCCACCGCCATTTCAAATGCGGTACGGATCATCTCTTTATCCCCTGGCTTTAATTTCGTTTTTAAAGAACGCAGTAATGCCCGGTAATTACGAAGAATTTCTTTTCTCTCCTGCTCTTTGTCCAAATTATATTTTGGTATTTCTACTGCAACATCCATCAATTACGAATTTACGAAAAATTGGGCAGCGCCTGTAATCTATCAGGTATTGAAAAGATAAGAAACTAAAATTTGGATTCAATTTCTGTAAAGGAAGAGGGCTTTAATAAATTAAATTAACACTTCTATCTAGTATGTTCTTCCTACTGCATCACAGGCAGCTTTTAAAAGGCTATTAGCATCCGGTGCATCCTGCCATTTCTCCCACATCATTACTCCATTAACCCTTTGCTTTGCCAGCAAAGCTTTTAATCTTACTGTTGGCTGCCCATTATAATAGACTTTGTAACCTGCGGGAAAAGCAGGATTGGAAGTAATTATAGCCGAATCACTTTGCGAACTGCCTCCCTGTTCAAGAATATTACGATAGGCTAATGTAGTGCCTGTTTGTGTAATACCAGAAGCTCTGCCATAAGCAGGGAAACCAAGTACAGCCTTTTCTTTAGGCATTCCCCGTGTGGTAACCCAGTAATCTATAGCCGTTACAGCAAGAGGATAATCACTGTGCTGTTTGTACTGCAAAGTAGTACTGAAATCATCATACGCCATAATATTAAACATATCAGCATACCCAAATACTTCATTTTTTATGGCATCTCTGTACTTTCCTGCATACTTACCTGAGGTAATAGCAATGGTTAAATAATATTTTGCGTCGCGGTGAAGTGAATCAGATAATTCTTTTATTAGTGATGTAAAGGTTACATCTGTTCCATCCTCTGTGCTGGGATACTCCCAGTCAATATCTACCCCATCAAAATTATACAGCCGAACGTTTGCCATTACATCTTTAATAAAACTATTCCTTCCAGTGGAATTTACAGCCATGTTTTTAAAATTGTTTGGAGCGGCTTCGTTAATGCTCACAAATATTTTTGCATTATTGGCTTTAGCTTTTGCAACTACCTGTGGCACCAAAGTGGGATTATTTATAGTTAATGTACCAGTGCTGTTTACACTAAAGAAAGCATAATTAATCACATTGCACATCCTGAATTTTATATCCGGCACTTCTGAAAGGTTGTTGCGGTAACTGGGAAAATACCCAACTACATAAAAACCAAATGCCGGCGGGGCCTGGATAACAATTGGCGTAGGTGGTGTTGGTGGGGCTGGCGGGGGTTGTGGCGATATTGGCGATTCTTTTTTACAGGCCTGTAAAAAAAAGATGGCAACCAAAGGCAGTAACTTAAAAATTTTGTAAAGCTTCATAAACAGTTGGTTTGAAACCTTAAAATACAAATAATAATGATCATAAAAAAATATAATCAGGCTAATAGAATTAGTTCGCATAATCAACTTTTGGTACAATAATAGCTCGCTATTAAAAAAATTGAAGTATGGACATTACTATACAATCACTCGGTTTTAAAGCCAGCGATCTTCTTGAAGAATTTATTCGTGAAAAACTTAACAGAGTAGTGCTTGAAAGTGATAGAGTAATAAGAGCTAATGTAACTTTATATGCCGCCTCTGAATCTAATCCCAAAAATAATGTTTGCGAGATACGGCTTGAGGTTCCCGGCAATGATCACTTTGTAAAAAAAGGCAGTGAAGTATTTGAAAAAGCAATAACCGAATGTACTGATACACTACAAAAAATTATACGCAGAGCCAGGGATAAACAAATAAGCAACAGGCATGTAGAACCGGAACTTCCGGAATAAACTGAAGCAGGTAATAAAATTAAAACTTAGGGCAGGGAATATTTTTGCCTTCCACAGGCTTTTTTATATAGATCAAAGAAAGTTCCATACCGCCGCGACTTTGAGAGCCTGATTTTAAGGTGGAAATATTTACGTCATAACTGGCTCCAATTCGCATACTGTTAAACTCCAAACCCAGGTATGGAATAAGTGCATCTTTAACCCTCATCCATACGCCTGCATAAACATTGGTAGGTTTATATTCATCATTATTTAAGGCGGCTGCAATAGCGCCCCCAAAAGTGGTTTCAGTGGCTTTGCCCTGTGTTTGATAAATACCGCTTGTATGTAAAGTAAGGTTATCCGAAACAGGAAAATACCCACCGGCACTTATGGTAGTCCGGGCATTAATATTCCAATTGCCGCCTTTAAAGCTTTCCTTCGGCCGGTTGATATGATACATAGATGCGCCTATATAAAAATTATTTCTGTCAGTTGTTGATACTGTATAAATAATGCCCGCATTAACATCCAAATAAGTAATGTTTGGATTGTTAATGGTAGATATATCAGAACTTGGAACACTTAAATCAAATCCAAAAGGAGTTAGCTGATCTTCAAAAATTAGTTTTGACAAGTCTAATCTTTTTTGCCCATAAATTCCCTGAAAACCAATACCAATCTGGCTGTAACCGTCTTCATTCAGTGCCTTGTGATAAGATGTTGAAATACCTACGTAATTATTCATCAATACGCCACCGGCAGCCTTATCTGTTAATGCAATAATACCAACTCCCCATGTATCAATTTCCGGAAGTACCCTATTTAATATTGAGAAATCCACGCTTAGGGTTGAAGTGGTATATACATTATTAAATGCAGGCCACTGGTTGCGATAATTTCCTGCTGCCCGTAAAGTACCATCAAATTTTCCGGTTAACGCCGGATTTAAGGTAAGGGGTGATGCAAAGAATTGTGAAAAATGAGGATCCTGCGCAGTAAGACTTAATGATATAAAAAATGCGGTTAGGACAAAGAAAAATTTTCTCATTGCTGGATTTCAGGATATTAAAGATACCTTTTTATTTTTTTTAAAGAGAAAATAAGCAGCTAAATAATGACAAACAATTTTGATGAAAGGCTGGTTAAATGAAATGAGATTAAGTATAAAAGCATAATTAGCCCACATCATAGATCGTACTTTTTACATCATTTAAATCACATCTGAACCTTTACGCCATAAGCAAGATCACCGGCATCTCCCAACCCGGGAACGATATAACCTTTCGCCGTTAATTCATCATCAATATCTCCGCACCATAAAGTCGCTTTCGGTTCGGCCCTTAAAACATATTCAATACCTACAGTACATGCAATTGCACAAACAAAATGTATCTCTGATGGGTTTCCTTCTTCACGGATGAATCGAATGGTTTTTACAAGTGATGCACCTGTGGCAAGCATTGGGTCCGAGATTATAACAACACGATCTTCCATCTCCGGACAACTTATATACTCCAGGCTTATTTCAAAGCCTCCGTTAGGATCGTGCTTACGATAAGCACTGATAAAAGCGTTATCAGCTTTATCAAAATAATTAAGTAAGCCCTGGTGCATTGGTAAACCTGCTCTTAATATAGTTGCCAGTACGGGTTGTTTTTCTAAAATCCTGCTTAATGAAATACCTAATGGAGTAGATATCTCTTTCTCAACCCAGGCTAATTTTTTGCTTATCAGATAAGCAGCAACTTCTCCTATTCTTTCCAGATTGCATCGGAAACGAAGCCTGTCATTCTGTATATTAACATCCCGTAATTCACTTACCCAATTACTTATTAAAGAATGTTCTTCGCTAAGATTGATAACCATTATTAGTTATTAAATTTTTTCAGCATCATTCGAAAGATTAATGTTATAAATTTGAACATAACAATAACTCCAACTGATACAAAAATATATTTTTTATAAGTAAGGCCGATAAATCAGGTTATGGTATACAAAGTAATAGGATTAATGAGTGGGAGCTCCCTGGATGGACTGGATATTGCTTTTGTAGAATTACAGGAGAATGGCGGAAAATGGAGTTATAATATATTACAGGCTGATTGTTATGAATACAACAACACATGGATACAAAAATTAAAAAACAGTATTACATTGAATGCGTTGGATTACCAGTTGTTGCATACAGAATATGGACATTACCTGGGCCAACAGGTAAATCTTTTTATTGAGAAAAATAATCTATACCACTTAGTTAATTTAATTTCTTCTCACGGCCATACCACTTTTCATGAACCGGGAAAGCTAATGACAGCACAATTAGGGGACGGAGCTGCTATAGCATCTGAAACACAGTTACCCGTGGTGACTGACCTCAGAGCTATTGACATTGCATTTGGCGGACAGGGAGCACCAATTGTTCCTATTGGGGAAAAAATGTTGCTGGGGGATTACACATATTTTTTAAATCTTGGAGGTATTGCAAACATCTCTGCAAATATTAATGAAAGGTTTGTTGCCTTTGATGTATGTGCTGCTAACCGTGTATTAAACATGCTTTCCGAAGAAAAAGGATTTGCATTTGATGATGATGGCAAAATAGCTGCAGAAGGAAATATTAATGATGAACTTTTGCAAAAAGTAAATGAGCTGGATTATTATAAACGTCCGTATCCTAAATCTTTAGCAAACGATTTTGGTATTGAAACTGTATTTCCAATAATAAAGCAATCATCCCTCTGTATTGAAGATGCAATGAGAACTTATGTTGAGCATATCGTTATTCAAATAAAAAATGCAATTGATAGTTGTCAATTGCCGGCTGTCAGTTGTCAGTTATTGGTAACTGGTGGTGGTGCTTTTAATTCTTTCCTGATAAAAAGACTGCAGGTTATTTTAAAGGAAATCAATATTGAAGTAATTATTCCTGACGAGAACTTAATCAGATACAAAGAAGCAGTTATCATGGCTTTGATCGGCACTTTGCGGTGGCGGGAAGAATACAATGTATTTGCATCTGTAACAGGTGCAAAGCGCAATAGCATTGGTGGAGCATTATGGCTTGGCACAGAAGCATAGTTGCTGAACAATGACCTGCCTACCGGCAGGCAGGCTTTTTGTATTAAAAGATTATAGGATTATGACTTTCTGTTTTAACTTTCTTATTGACTTATGAAAGGAGCAAGACTTAAAACACTTACATAAAAACACCATAATGACCTTATTTAAAAGAAACCTATTAACACTTTCATTTATCGGAATAGTAACCCTATCAAACAATATTTTTGCCCAAAAAAAGTTTGAACTTTCAGATGTAGGTAAATTGACAACTATGTCAGACCCTCAAATATCGCCTGACGGTAAAAGTATTGTTCTGGTAATATCAAAACCAGATTATTCACAAAATCGTTATAATAGCGAACTGGTATTAATTGATATAGCCACTGCTAAAAGAAGAGTATTAACGCAAGACAGGCCCAATGTTTCTCAACCGAGGTGGTCACCCACTGGGCAACAATTAGCATTTCTCTCTAAAACAGATCAAGGTAAAGGACCGTCTCAACTATTTCTTCTTTCAAATTTTGGAGAGGCAAAGCAATTAACAAAAACTCCAAAAGGAGTTCAGCACTTTGCATGGAATCCCAACTCCGAAAGTATTGCCTATGTAACAGCAGATGAACAAAAAAACAAAATAGAAATCGAAAAGGGATTTAGTGAATTCGAAGTGGGTAATAATGATATGTTTATTGGTAGTAGACCTACCTCATCACATATTTGGATGGTTAATACAATAAATGCAGAACAAAAAAGGCTTACATCGGGTGACTGGAGCTTACCGGTAACTATTCCACCTGGCGCACCATCATCTCCACTCTCATGGTCCCCTGATGGTACATCCATCTTATTTGTAAAAGTAGTATCACCTTATTCGGGTAATGCACAAACGAGATCTATCCAATTACTTAATGTTTCAGATGGCTCTGTGAAACCAATTACTTCAAGAACTAAATTAGAATCTTATCCTACATTTTCTCCCGACGGCAAATCCATTTCGTACTGGTATAAAAAGGCAGGCATAAATGAAGATATTAATGAAATATGGGTAACAGCCAAACCTGGTGCTGAAGGAAAAAATATTACCTCAAAAATCAATAGGGATATTTATCGCACTATCTGGATGCCTGATGGTAAAAGTATTTTTATTGGTGGACATGATGATAATAAAACTTCTTTATGGATATTATCACTTGATGGGACAACGACCAAAATTGATTTGGGAAATGTTTCTCCGACATGGTCTTTTTGGATCGATGCTGCAGTTGGTAAAAACCGCAGTATCGCTTTTACCGCTTCTGAACCCTCTCAGCCAACCGAACTTTATTATTTATCTTCTGTCAAAGCTAAACCAGTAAGATTAACAGATTTTAATAAAGAAGTTGGTACTATGACTTTCGGTAAAACTGAAACCCTTAGGTGGGAAAATGATGGATGGAAGCATTGTGGCATTGTAACGTATCCGGTGAAATATGAGAAAGGCAAACAATATCCTCTTGTTTTAGTAATTCATGGAGGCCCAAACGCAGCTTCAGTAGAACAATTTTCCCGGTTGTCACAGTTATTGGCCAATGAAGGCTATTTTGTTTTTGAGCCTAATTACAGGGGCAGCGATAATTTGGGAAGTGAATATAAACTTGCAATTGTTAATGATGCCGGCAAAGGCCCCGGACAAGATGTGATGGCAGGCCTGGCAAAATTAAAAAGTTCCGGAATAGTAGATACTGGTAAAATAGGGGTTAGTGGCTGGTCATATGGGGGATATATGGCGGTTTGGTTAGCTGGTCATTATCCAGGCTGGAAGGCTGTTGTTGCCGGAGCTGCCGTAACGGACTGGGTTGATCAATATAATTTAAGTGATGCCAATAGCAGTCGTGGTACAGCCATCGGCGGCTCTCCATGGATAGGAAATAACATGCAAAAATATATTGATCAATCTCCCATTACAGAAGCAAGAAATATAAAAGCACCAACTTTAATACTTTCCAATACTGCTGATCCAAGAGTTCCGATTACACAATCCTATAAATTATATCATGCCTTAAAAGACAACGGCACTATTACTAAATTTATAGCTTGGCCTGTTGCGGCGCATAATGCAACTGATCCAGTAACACAAAAAGAAAGGGACAGGCATTGGATTTCATGGCTAAATAAATATTTAAAATAGAAAACAGGTATCGGTTTCAATTACCTGTTCAAAATATATTTTGTGTTAGCCCTATTAACAAAAAAACCGCTAACCTAAATGGTAACGGTTTTGCTGTAGGGGGAGGGATCGAACCTCCACGAGGCAGTTAGCTATAGCACAAAGTTCAGTGGTCGACCCTGGTCGAATCAATCCTGAAATTTCGGGACTGAAACGGCTCTATACTACGTTTGTCCTGTTATCCTCACCCCCGAGACAAGAGGGCATGTCTGCCAAAAATTTCATCACCCCACAATTTTAAGAACTAATGAAAACACAAAATTAAAATAAAGTACATTTACTGAGAAATAATTTAGTAGAAATTTAAAACAAATAGATATTATTCAATAATCAATACCTTTTTTAAATAATATCTAAATAACAATAATCAATTGGCGGCTAAATTAAATATTGACAAACTTGACTTACAGATAATTAATGAAATGCTGGGAAATGCAGAGGTTTCGTATGCAGAATTAGGGAAAAAATTATTTGTAAGCGGCGGAACTATTCATGTTCGGATTAAAAAACTTGAAGAAGCCGGTATTGTACAGGGAAAAAAGATTAAAGTAAATCTTAAAAAATTAGGATATGATATAACTGCATTTGTAGGAATTTTTTTAGAGAAAAGCTCGTTATATGATACTGTTGCAAAAGACCTTAAAAAAATTTCGCAGATAGTACGGTTAAATTATACAACAGGAAACTATAGCATGTTCATAGAAATAGTTTGTAAAGATATAAATGAGTTACGTACGGTATTACATGATGAGCTTCAAAACATAAAAGGAATTGAAAGAACTGAAACTTTTATTTCTCTTGATGAGGGATTCAACAGGAATATTCAGGTTGCGTCATAATGAATAATCTACACTTTACCTCTTACATCTAAAGCATCTCTTAATCCATTTCCTAAAAGGTTAAAAGCCAATACAAGTATCATTATGGCGATTCCGGGAGCAAGTGCTAACATTGGATTATGCGTTATGATAAAGTTGTAATTCTCTTTTATCATCAATCCCCAGCTGGGTTGTGGGGGTTGAACCCCCACTCCTAAAAAACTTAAACCTGCTTCCACAATTATTGCGGTAGCAAAATTAGATGCCGCAATAACAATTACAGGCCCTAATACATTGGGTAAAATATGCCTTACGATTATTCTCATATCCCTTATCCCTAATGCTTTTGCAGCCTGAATATATTCCATCTCTCTTAATGCAATTACCTGGCCGCGAATAAGCCTTGCAACAGAAACCCACATAGTTAATCCAACAGCAATAAAAATTTGCCAGAAGCCTTTTCCCAATGCAAGTGTAATTCCGAAAACCAGTAGTAAAGTGGGTATGCTCCAGATAACATTGATGAGCCACATAATGATATTATCAGTTTTACCTCTAAAATAACCTGCAAGTGAACCAAGAATAACACCGATTGTTAATGAGATCAATACTGTTATTAAACCCACAGCAAGGCTTACCCTTACACCAACAATCAGCCTGCTTAAAATGTCCCTTCCAAATCTATCTGTTCCCAGCCAAAATGTTTTGGAAACAATATAATCATCAGGCAGCTTTGATTTTTGAAAGCTGAGTTTTTCTTGTACACCATCATCAATAAATTTCTGAACAATTACAGAATCCCCCTCCTCCTGGTAATCATTTATCGGAATAAGATTGAATGCATCTTCTTTTCCATTTAATAATTGCTCAAAAAAATTTGTAGGTTGTATATCTTTTTCTTTTTTTACTTTTAGAAAACTTTTTTTATATCCCGGTTTTTTTGCCTGTATCTCTACGATCTGCCTGTCAGCATTTGGGGTAGAATCATTCGCAATAAAGTAGGCAAATATTCCTGTGAGGATCGCTATACAAATTATTACCAGGCCGGACATTGCACCTTTATTTTTTTTCAAACGCCGCCATGCATTATGAGAAAAAGAATAAGATTGATGGGTAAGCTTGCTCATTATTAATTAAAGGAGATGCAAATAAATTTAATCATTTCACTTTTCTTTCTTTCCATTTATAAGAGCCGAATTTTCCAAGCCATCCTGCAACAACAGTATACAATATATGAAATGGCTGCGCCACCGGAAACCACCACAGCAATTTTTCTTTTTTAAAAAATTGGGCAACCGGGTAAAGAAAAAACAATTCAACAATTATTTTTGCAACGACAACTCCTATAACCCAAAAAAATAAACCAGGATAAAATATAGAAAGTATACTAATAATTAATATCCAAACATTAAAAAAGTAGACCAATAATAAAACTGCAGTAATTTTTTTATCAGTGTACTTATCCGCCTTGCTTGCCCAGCGTATTCTTTGATTTATAAAATCTTTCAGGATAACGGCTGGTTTTGTTTGTACAATTGCCTCCCGGGATTTTAAAAATAAAACCCTTTCAGGATAACGCTCAAATATTTTGTGCATCAGTAACATATCATCTCCACTTGCAATATTATCAATTCCTTTAAAGCCACCAACTTCAAAAAAAGTTTTTTTCTCATAGGCAAGGTTGGCACCATTGCACATATTGTGAAACTTTTTATGAACGGAGGCTCCAGTAATTCCCTGCAAGGTCATGAAGTCCAGAGACTGAAAAATTTTCAAAAAATTATTATCTCCATAATAAGCTACTGGTGCAGCAATAAAAACCGGATGATATGTTTCATAAAAAGATGCAATTATTTCCAGCCATTGCTTCTGAACAATACAATCTGCATCAGTAGTAATAATCAATTCACCCTTTGCTTTTGAAACAGCAACTTCTATGGCTTTCTTTTTATAAGAATTTATTTCTTCTTCCGGTATTAAATCTTTTAAGGGAAGAAGTGAAACATTGGCATCTTCAAACGATTTTGTAATAATGGAGGTCCTGTCTGTTGAAAAATCATCAACTACAATCACTTCAAATAAATCCTTAGGATAAGACTGATTGGTTACAGATGCAAGACAAGCGCCAATATTTATTTCTTCATTTCTTGCCGGAATAATTACAGAAATGGTTGTTGAAAGTAGATTGCCAAATGGAAGTTGTTTATTATATACCGGTATTTGCAGCCAGCTTTTGCGGTAATAAATAATCAAACATGCATAAATAAGTAAGAGAAATATGGTAATACTAATCAGGATCATTCTTAACAAAAATAAATTTTTACAATTCAAACTAAATATTATCTTTGATGTAGTTGCATAAACAACTATATGCCTAACAACCAATTTAAAAAAGGCGAGCTATACAGCTTTATTACAGGTAAAGCTTCCACCGCTATTGCACGCAGGCTGCAAAAAAATTTTAAACTATCAGGCTTAGACATCACTATAGAGCAATGGAGTGTTCTCTATCATTTATGGAAGGAAGAAGGGCAAAGCCAGCAGCAATTATGTGATGCA